>OBJQ01000118.1_pt1 | contig 81908 bp, 97 predicted proteins | sample 1519921 | NCBI WGS metagenome assembly OBJQ01 (sample SAMN04209244, study PRJEB22552) | human gut metagenome | biome: gut; material: feces | host: Homo sapiens | place: USA: Oklahoma
TGGTAGCCAGTGGCGATGTATACAACTCCGGCTACGGGTTATTCCCGTCTGAACAGGCGCGTAAGGACTGGCAAAACGCCCGCAAAAAACTCTCGAGGGCAAAGGTGAAGAAAACAGCTGTGGTTGATCCGGACCTTATCTGGTCGTTACCTGATGGAGAAATACGTCGCTACGACAGTCGCCTAAACATAATCTGTCGCGAGTGCCGGATGAGTGAAGTTATGCAGCGCATACTGGCATTTTATCAGGGATAATGTTAGGTATTTTAGACGTTACTAGATTAAAAAGCATTAGTTCAGGAGTGAATTGACATTCTCATTTTTCATGGCACAGGGTAGATCTGGCGTGGTTGTCCGCTTTGTGCCAAAAGCGGACATCGAATAATTTCAGCAGCACTCAACCTTATTAACCAAATCGCCTCAACTCATATGGACATGCATCCGGAAGTGCCAACTTCGTAAACTTATTCACTTTAAGTCTGAGCCTCACTCTCTTGGCCATAAGTGGCTTGCCAGTATCTCGCCGTAGGGTTCATTAGAATGTGCAATACAAGCCACCATGCAAAAATGCAGGGAGGTTGATTGTAGTAACCGGCAGGCACATATCCGTGAGCTAGTTGATTTCGTAAATCACCATAGATTTTATCTACCAGTAAGGCCTGAAGATTGCCAATTATGTCTACGCCGAAAGCTTCAATAATCAGTGGATTATCTAGTAATCCCTTGAGTCCATTTCGCTCTTGCGAACCGTCCCCGTGAAGCTGCGATGGTTCCTCACCTTTAATTTTAGCCACATATCTCAGACTATTTTCGATCTGGGGAATCAACACGTGGCATGCCGTCATAAAATCTCCATTGAAACCGCAAACCATACCCTTGATGAAAAACTCTTCATGCCCAAACGGGATGAAGGGATGATTGATGAACATATCGCGAAAAAACGCCTCCGAGATTGGATATTTCATTGTGATCTCATCTGTAGCAGGAATAATTTGCCCAGCTACTGCCAACTCATGGTCGATACGCATTCTCGTCATCATTATGGGCCAAATAACTGCCCCATTTGCATCATCAATCCCCAATCCTGCGGGTATGCGAGCAAGTGTCATTCCCTCATGATCAATATGTGTTGATCCAAACATCCAAGCTATGCTGTTGGCCTTTTGTTCTATTGCTTGAGCCTTAAGTCTCTCAATGCTGGTTGGCCGACAGACCAGCATCGCAAGTCTGAAAACCATATCAAACATATCTCTTCCGACTACCCGACTCTTGGCTTGATGGACAATCTCACTAATATCTTGAGGGGGAGACTGAAGGATAGACATCTGGTGACGGGATTCGATTTGGTAATCACGCATTTCTTCATACAGCGCAAGACGTTCTATTCGGGTTCCTGGAATATTAGCCAGTGCTTCAATAGCATTCTGCATGCAGGCTGCCGAAATCATACCGCCATCTTGGAATTTTGACTCTTCCAGATGTGTATCGGCAAGAAGCCGCCAGAATTCAAACTGTGTATCTCTGTCACAGCACCTATTCGCAATCGTGATTGCGGTTTTACAGGCATCGACGGCAAATGAAAATAATTTTTGAGCCAGATAGTTTTTTGTCAGAAACAGGAGTTCCTGGGCAATAAAAGATGGCTCACTCACTTTACAGTCGATATCGAGTTGCAGGAGTCGCAGCGGATAAGGTGAATCGCCTTGTTCTCTGGTACGTTCATACTCTGCTAGTAGATGTGCCGAAAGCTGATCAAATTCATCCCTGAAATCAGTATTCTTTCGAAAAAAACAACACAGCCTAAGCGCACGCTCTAGGCGTTCTAAAGCACTAACCCACGTCCCTTGCGATGTCATAATAGCTATACTGGACGCATAATAAGCACGGACTGCCAGCAAAGGAAAACGGATTCCACCAATTTTACGAACCCAAAGTGTATCAGCAATACGAGCTTGAAGTTCGGGTAGCTCTATCGTCGGGCAAAATTGAGAAAGTACCTCCAGCGACAACCCGTTAATGTCATCCGGAATTGCAGATCTACCTTGGCTGCTTTGAAAGCACGGACCAAATGGTACCTGTGGATTTTCGGGACGAAAGTGAAAACCGCAAATATGGGTTAGCAGTCTTATCTCCGCTCTTCCATCACCTAGGCTAGAAAGATACTTTGTGATATCAAAGCAGGTAACTGGCAGCTTACTCTGGATTAAGGGGGATAAATCAATAGTGTTAAGTTCGTCGAGGCTGATATTAATATCGTCCATGTCGTCACCTTGATGATTTGTTAATGCGGGGGCAACATTAATAAATGTACTTGAGACCGCAATTTGTCGATGGAGCCAACATTTATAACTATGTGCTTCTACCCTCTGAATTTTTACATGTGAATTGCTAGCTTGAATAGCTCTATCATTATATACGTGGCACTAAATTATGGCTGTTTTTCGCTCAAAGCGGACTAGAAGGTTAGCTTGTGTCGGACTTTGCGTATTAAAAGAAGTGCTGGTGGTGACTAGTGGTTGTGCCCCATTTCCACAGAAAAAATCAGAGAAACTATACCCAATAGTTGTATTGAATCACTGACGAGACAGCCTCATATTCATCAGGACTGGTCTACGTCCAATACAGGAGGTTGTGGTGCTGGTTCTCAAATGTGCGCTGGCTATTACGGCTGTAATGGCGATTTATTGTCTTGCTATTGTTCTTATGGATCGCCTTTCTGACTGATTTCATATTGGCGAGGTAACGGTAGTTAAGTAGAATGGCTGCGGGTGCTTGAGGCTATCTGCCTCGGGCATGAACACCAAAGGCAGATAGAGAAAAGCCCCAGTTAACATTACGCGTCCTGCAAGACGCTTAACATTAATCTGAGGCCAATTTCATGCTAGACACATGTAGGTTAGCCTCTTACGAGCCGAAAGGCAAGGAGAAGCAGGCTATGAAGCAGCAAAAGGCGATGTTAATCGCCCTGATCGTCATCTGTTTAACCGTCATAGTGACGGCACTGGTAACGAGGAAAGACCTCTGCGAGGTACGAATCCGAACCGGCCAGACGGAGGTCACTGTCTTCACAGCCTACGAATCTGAAAGGTAAGAGACCTGGCGGGGAGAGATCCTCGCCACTCTTCGTGTGTCAGGTATCCTCAATGCACCCTTTCCTCTCCAAATAAAAAAGCTCCCGAAGGAGCTTTAAAATACAAGGGATGACTCTTAATCCCACTCAATCCAGTTGTAGACGATACGAAGTGACGGGCGCACAGCGGCAGTCACATCTTCGGTACTAAAGTCGATTGCATCACTGTAGATTTTGCAGTCCAACATTTCAATTGTTGTAGCAGCTTTTGTCACAGCGTTAACCCCGGAAGATTTGGATTCAGGGGTCGCAGCCATCGTGATATCAACATAGTCCTTCGCCGCAATGCGATCTTTAATGAACTGAAGAATATCGCCTTCGATAGTCTCCACGCACTGGACCTGGATTTCCCCAGAGTTTCGAATTGGACCGTGCTGGTTGAACTTCACACCATTCGGACCATAGTCCTCCACATCCTCGCGGGTCATTTCAGGAATTTGCGACGTGCGAACCAGTACGCTGATATCTTCATGGCCTGCAAAAGTGAGCTGGAATTCAGAAGATACCAGTCGTTCGCCTTTGGCCGCGTTGGCAGTATAGCGGCCCTTAATAAATTTACGGTTTCCCTTAGTGTTATTGTGCCCCATATAAAATCCTTTTACTGGAACGCCCGAACAATATCGGAGCTGTTATATATCGAAGAACCGGTCAACTGGAGGTTGACGGTGTTTTTCAGGAAATGCCCATTGCTGTCCCTGGGCGCATCGAGATCGAAACTTATGTCCTGGATAGCGACATCAATGATGTTGATCCGGCGACCAATGTTTAGCGTCACACGCTCCGGGATTCGACCACCAATGCTGGCATCTTTAAGTTCCGGGCTAATCATCGCTGACAATGCGGCGATAGCTCCTGAAACCTCCGTGAATGGGTCAAACAAAGCGATGAAAGTTACTGGCAGCGTGAAAGTCGGCGGTGTTCCCCCCTCCCAAACCATTAAGCTGTTCCAACGGGCCACCGACGTTGTTTCAGTACCAACCTGCGCAAAACCACTGAAAGCACCAGCAACAGACCCCATGGACATACCGGTAAACGGCGCTTCCCAATTCTGGGCCATGTTCATTGCTGCCCCCTGGCTGATATATCCGGTAACCTGGTACTGAGAGTTCGTTAAAGTAACTTTCAGAAATGGCGATACACCGTCAGCCTGGCTGTAAACCCCATAAGGTATAGGTGCCATTCAAGTTAAAGGCCGGAGTTCTCCGGCCTCCTCCTTTAGCCAAGGCGCTTACGGCGCAGTTTCATTGACTTTTTGCGGGCAAGTTTTGCCGCGCCGGTCTGGGCTTTTCGACGCGCTTTTTTCAGCGCCGATTTTTGAGCCGCAGTCAGACGTTTTTTACGCAGGCGTTTACGGATGAGTTTGATCTCACCGTTACGAACAACCTTCTTAAATGCTTCAGTCAGCATTTCATCAGAAGTGCCAGCAACAACAAACGCCGCTTCCAGTTCGTCGCGGTCGTCGCTATCTAAACCAGCGATAGAGGCACCAACATCAGCAGCAGCGTCGTCGTCTTCATCGTCAGCCAGTGCTTCGATCAGGTCATCATCTACACCGCATGCTGCGAGGAAGTCAGCAACATTTGCCCATGCTTCGTTATAGGCATCGTCCTGTTCTTCTGTAACTTCGGAGTCGTCGTCATCAGAGATACCAGCGATAGCCTGAACGAAACCATCAAGGGAGTCGAAAGTCAGATCACCGCTATCAGCCCAGGCGAAAACGGCGTCGGCCGCATCACTCAACGCATTCTGCATAGCACTTCGATTTGCAGCTTCCAGAATCATCTGGTGCGCCTGTTCGACGGTCCATTCTTTACCGTCTTTCCCTTCCAGGATTTGCTCAGGAGCCTGGGCAGATGGAACGTTATCGTTAGTCTGTGCCGCCGGTTCCGGATTATTATTAATAACCGGATCTGTTGGCGGTTCGGCGCTTGCTCGGGCAGACTCCATCAGCTGCACAGGATCAGAGTTCAAAGCGAAACGAGACAGTCCATTCCCCAAAAATGCCCCGGATTGAAAAAAGTTTTTGCTCATTGTATTCCCTTACTTAATAAGCAGCGGTACGCCCTGGATACGACGGGCTACGCCAGTCGGGCAGCAGGCCCAGACTACTTCCCATTTATCGAATTCCGCCTGCGTAACTTTCAGCACATACGGTTCTGTACCGTCAGCATCAGGATCACGAGGAGCCACCAGAGCGCCGGAGGCGACAAAGCGATCTAAAAGTTTGGTCATCCCTTTAGTCAGGCCAGCCGCAGTAATACCGTCCGGGCTATGCTTCATCTGTCGGGCTAACTGGACAAAGAAACGGCTGATTGCATTCATCAGGGATGGGACGTGCTGGAAGTGCAGATAGTTATCCTGCGTGCAGCAAGTTAAAGCATCGTCGATGATCATCTGGCCAGAGGTGCCAACAGATACTTTATTGAGACGGCCCTTGACCATTGCTTCTTCGTCCGGGGTATCTTCCGGATACAGCGGTTGAATTGACGCACGAGCAATGACGGCACGTTCTTCACCAGCCGGTGAGTAATGCCAACCGCCGACATCAGAGTTTTTCTTGACGCCACGAGCTTTCGCCGCATACGCCACGCCAGACAGACCAAAGACCACACGGGATTGGGTCCATTTGTCTTTGCAGGAGAACGGGTAGTGATAGACAGAACAGCTTACATAATCGGTACCAAGTAAACCGGTATCCTCAACAGCTGGTAGTGCTTCTGCGTACGTTAATGTCGGTTTGACATCAAAGAAGCCATCAATCAGGCGATCTGCACAGATTCTACCTAATGCGGTGATAGCCGCATTGTCATAGCAGCCCAGGCCAAGAACAGCGGTGTACATGTACGGCGCATTGTTCAGCACTTTCACCGCACGCAGGTACGCAGCGGTTGAGATTTTCGACTGATCACCGTTGGTACCACCAGTGAACGCCAACGATTTTTTGTTTGTTACTTTCGCTGTAGAAATCAGATCTTCATTAACAACCGCGCGAAGATATTTAGAACGGGCTTCCAGAGCCGTAGGCAGATAACACAAGCGGCCCATGTCATCTTTCGCTTCTTCCGCCAAAGACACAGTGTGTGTCTCCAGGGTCGTTACCACACCGAGCGAAGTCGTCTGGGTCAGTTTTAAGAGGAAGCGTTCATTACCCGCGCTGTCCGCTGTTGCCGTTTCGATGGTTAACTCACGGGTAGGTGAAATACACGGATCACCATCATCAACGTAGATAGCAAAGGCTTCGCCGCTATCAAGTTCAATTTCAGAACCGTATGGCAACGCACTGTAAGCCGGTTCGCCTGATTCATCGAACATAATAATCGGGAACTTCGCATCATCCGGAACAGCACGGACAACATAACCAGACGTTTGCTGAATAGCTTCGTACACATGGCGAATTGGTTCGAACTGTGAGCCGGAAGACGGCTTCAGCGGTTCGCCGAGAACATCTTCGTAATTGGACTCAGTAACCGCAAGAACAGTAAACGGCTTGCCACGCGCAAATACGCCAATACCAGCCCACAAGCTGCTATTTAATGCAACACCGGTAGATAACGTCGCATCGGCATTGATCGGGCTAACCGCGACGCCGGATGCATTACCTAATGACTGTTGAATTGAATATTGAGACATAACTTTCCCTGTTATGCGCCCCGCACGGGGGCGCTATGTTAAACGGAGAACTTCCCCTGATTACTCAGAGTCACCGGCATCAATCGTGTCGCCGCTTATGAAGTTAAGCCCGCCTTTTTTGGCCATTGTCAGCGTTACACGAGTGAAGTAATCAGCGCCGTTGCGTGGGTGCATATCGTTGATAGCCGAACCCCACAGCGTGGTACGGTTGACCAGCGCCGGAGTGGTCGGATGCTGGAACGGGATGGCCGGGACAGCATCACCAGTCACGAAGCCTGCTTTACCTGGATTTTCATCACGGACGTAGCACAGCACATCCATCGAGCTGAACTGAATGTTCTCTGTCGTTAAGTTCTTACAAATACCAGCAGGTACTTCGTACACTTTCACGTTACCGAACAGGGTACCGATGTAGTGAACATACGGAGTCTGGATATAGTCTTCGGCTGGCTGGAAGAAATCCTTCGGCAACTGTTTGAAGAAAGATGCTGCATCAGCACCAGCAAACATCCCCATCGCACCAGAAGATTTAACGCGCTCAATAATGTCGCGATATACAGTCTGGAATTTGCCACGAATGATGGTTGCCCATACATCAAAGGACTGGTTAACCGGCAGAGCGATGTCAAAGGTGTCGGTCGCAAGAGTACGCCAGATCATGATGCGAAGACGCAGCATATCCTGTTCATGAGACAGGTATTCCTTCAGGGTGCGGAACTGTAGGGAACCCAGGTCCAGACCAAATTCACGCTGTGCTTCATACGCCGCCTGTACCGTGTGCTCAGCCGCGATAACGAACTGGCTTGGGAACAGGGTGTATTTCTTCATTTCGTGGTTGATCAGCGGGATCAGCTCAGGAGCGGCTTCAATATTGATTTCCGTCTCAATTGCGATCTCAGTGCCTTTATCCGGCGCTTTGGAGAACGACAGGGCAATCTGACCAATGTTGTAGTTCAGAGAGCAGGTAACAGTGATTTGCTCACCAGCAGCATTAGTAAACGAGTGAAGTAGGCTGCCGGAACCGTTATCAACAACAGACTTAATACGGTTAACGTAGATGTTAGTGCGACCTTTTCGGATTGGTACATTCTGGCCTTCGAAGTCTTCCATCTTGAAGGTTGCGGTTTTGCTGGTGCCATCGGAGCTTGCCACCAGCACATAGCGGCGGCGTAACTGGCTGTACACACCGACGGATTGCATGTCCAGAACATCACCAGCAGCATAAGAACCAAAAGAGGAACCTGCCACGTTAAAGACTTCATAGATGTCGGACTGGTCACGCGTAACCGGAATGAAGGTACACGCATCAGCGGTAGCTGCCCCCAACTGAACAGGCAGGATCATCGCGAGGAATAAAGGCAGACGCATAACACCGTCAGAAACGCTCATCATCTCTGCTGCGACAGATTCCAGCATCGCTTTATTAGTGGCATCCATGCTGTTGCGGGTGGACTCAATCAGGCAGTTTTCCAGCGTCTGGTGGCAGGAGGCCAGAATTTCCGGACGCGGCATAGATTTATGTGCTGCGGCGTAGTCAGCCAGTGCACTTGCCCACGCTGTAGCGATTTGAGCGGTGGCATTATCAGAGATACCCGCAAAAACCGGGTCTTTACGTGCAGCTTCAAGGATAGATGCGGCACGCGCGGCATCATCTTTAATGAATTGGTTATCAGTACCGAACTGCGCAGTGCTTGCCCAGCCAAGCACAGCTTTAGAGCGTTTTGCGATATCTGCAATACGATTCTGGTATTCGCGTAAGTTACTCAATTTACTCTTCCTTAAACACAAGGCACTTGTGTGAATCCCTTTTCGGAAGAGATTTTATTGAAAGTCACTTGTTGACTTTCTCGTGACAAGCAATTTTTTTATTTTTTTCGGGAGTAGGGGAGGAAGGTAAAATCCAAGGTGAAATCGTGGCGATTTCACCTTGAAATTTTAGATGGATTTACTTTAAAAACAGTAGGTTAATAGTGAAATTTGAATGGCGAAAGTTTAAGGCTTCGGCTTTTTATCGAGGCTCTTTCTAAGGATATGCCCAATCATCCTGTCGAGTTCTTCCTGTAGCTCTTTTGAAAGTCGATTAAACTCATAAGAAAATGCACGGCCTTTCACGCGCTTTCTTGCAAAGCGATCCTTGTCCTCAAATTTCCATAATTCAGTAACTACGGACTTATCTTTAGAACCTTTATCCGTGAGTAGTGAGGCTTCCTTTGTTATCAAGCGCAGGATTTTATTTTTAACTTCATCTTCGGCCATTTCTTCAATGGATAAGATGTCGTTTATTTCCGGGGATATGTTTTGAATAAGCTGATCAAACTCTAAATTCTTGTTCCCCATTTCGTCGCCAACAGCACAAAGCGTTTTGTAGTCCGAAAAGGTTAATTCCGACTGCACAGGGAAAAGGGCGACTAATTCTTCCGGAGCACTCGCTGCCTGGAGAGCACGCGTGACCTTAGCCTGAGACAGCCCTTCTTTGGCTGCAATATCCTTCTGACTCATCCCATCATTTTTCATTCGCATCAAACGCAGACCTATTTCTCGAATGCTGTGCTGCAATGCTGTCTGAACGTCTTTCGCTAAATTTTGCGCTTCCTGAACGCTGATCTCCTGGTCCGTGACTAAAACCCGCAACCCTACGTTCTCTAAGATGGCAGAAGCTCGACGCCGGGAACCATCCAAAATTTCAATTTTCCCTGTAGCCCGTCTAACACCTATTGCAGGGTAAAATTGCTGATGCTTAATAGTGCTTCGGATACTTTTTAATGATTTTGGCGTAAGAGATGCCTGGTCACGCCCGTTGTTATGCTGATCAACAAAGGTATCGCTTTCTACCTGGTTCGGAGGTATTACCTCTTCAATAAATGTGGCCTGGCGACCAGTTGATAACTTGAATACCTGCTCGACTCGATCGCCAGAGGCTGAAGAACTATCAAATCCGCTTAATATTGAAGGATTAAGGGTTCGCCCAATTGTTGGTCTGTTTTTCTTTGACATGGGGGTTTCTTACTCCTCAGTTAGATCTGATAAATTCAATACGGTCAAAAACTGCTTTAGCAAAATCTTCCGCGGCAATTCGCGCGTTCTTCAATGCATCAGCACTACCAACATACGTTGCCGGGTTAGCTGAAATAACAGTGTCAAAAGACTCGCCGCAACGTTCAAAACCGTCAAGGCGAGGGAGGACGACATCGAGCATATCCCCACCGAACACTTCTTTAGCCAGGCTATGGCAATACTTATGATCTGCCTTGTTACTCAACTTGGACATAAAACCAATGTTAGTCGCAAGCTGGCACTCGCAGCCTTCATCCGAAATGAGTTTTACCAACTCAGGAAGGCGGGCAACGTATTTAAGCGATGAGTGGAAATCGACAGTTGCTGGCGGCAGAGGTGTAAACAGTATATTGGCCGAGGCCAAAGCATTTTTCAGGAAGGCGTCAAGGTGAGGACCACTATCAACGAGGATAAAGTCATAATCGCTCTTCAGCTTATCAATCACATTTTCTTTCAGGACAGCATGGATGTTCTGACCCGGTAGATGCTCATTGCACAGCTCTCTCCAATCGGATGCAATAAAGGCATCGTCAATCGACGCAGGCATAACGTCAACCCCAGGTACAACAGAAGGAACAATAAACTCCTCTAACAGCTCTTCACGGCTTACATTCTGCAACATAGCCTGTGCAGATGTTGCGTTTACGATACCAATAGAGTGTTTATGGCTTAAAAACATCGTTGCTGAAGATTGCGGATCAAGGTCAATAACCAGAATCCTTAAATCTTCCATCAGAAGATGAGGGTGGGCACGCATTGCATGCGCCAGAGAAACCGTCGATACAGTTTTTGACACACCGCCTTTAAGATTGGAGATGAAAATCACATACGCTTCGCTGTAGCGATCCCGGTATTTTGGCACTCCGCGATGTTCATATATGTCAATGATGTTCTGAATTGACATCGCATATTTCATTGAAGAGCCAGCAGGGCGTTTATCGAAAACATAACCCTTTTCTTCCATTTCACTTACGGCATAGTCAACGTTCGCTCGAGTCAGTAGAGGCAATTTTGCCAGTGCCGCTTTCGCATAGACCTGGTAAAACTCGTTCGCGTGTAGCTCATCCTTTTGCAACTGTACTTGTTCAGTCAGAACATTGAGCATTCTGTTTGCTCTTTGAGCAACCTTGTGAAGCTGGCTGGAATCACTCATCGAAAGTCATCCTTTATGCTGTATTTTTGAATTTAATTAAAAATGCTGCATAAAATAATAATGTATGCGTAGATGCTTGTATATAGCATTCTCTGCATGTTTACTCCTTTGCCAAGTGTGTCACAACATGCTTTGGCATCCTCCACGCATAAAGGACGCGGATTTCTTCTATGTTCAGGTTGTAGCCTGAATCATTTTGGTGATTTCCTGCTTCAACGAGCAGCCAGGCTTCACTCTCTATCAACTGGTGAGAACGGCTTGCCCGGCAGCTTCGATGTGTGCTGGAGGGAGAATAAAAGTCTAAGATGTGCGATAGAGGGAAGTCGCATTGAATTATGTGCTGTGGAGGGATCGCTGGTATCAAATATGTGTGCTGGAGGGAAAGACAGAGAATTACATGTGCACTGGAGGGAAAAACGGATGGACAGATGTGTGCTGGAGGGAAAGTCTGAGCAAACTGCGGGGCGTCCCCCTCCAGCGCACATCAAAAACGGGAAATTGGACAAGCCTTCCCGGCAGCACACATTTTTTTGAATGCAGCTGCCCTCCAGCACACACTTATTCGGGGAGTTTCAGCTTTGGATTGCGAGAATGGACGATTACAAAACTTTCCCGGCCTTTCTTCTCAATTGAACAGTCGAGATAGCCGATTGTTTTAAGCTGTTCTATCGCTTTCTTAATGATACGGTTTTGCTCGCCAACAGCTGACTGCAAAGCCAGGCGCTCACGGATTCGCGCGAACGATAGCGGCAACGGGTTCTGCGGAAGGCTTTCGATGAAAGTGTAAATGGCTTGTGCAGCTTCTTTCTTCGGAAGGGCACGCAAGGCGTGGTGTTGCAACAGAACGCGATAATCAAGCTGGAACAGCTCCCACAGCTTCGAATCAGCCTCCAGCTCTATCAGATCAAGGTCAGCATCAAAACGCCCGACCTTCAGCAGACCAGTCTGATAGCCGCCTTTAGCATCTTTTCCGCGCTTAAAAGCGATACCCTTGTTACGCAAGCGTCCAAGTGATTCATGAATGGTTAAACGCAGTTTCGCATCCAGACGTTTTGAGGGGAAACCACAGGCTTTAGCGAATTCCTGAAACGATAACTGGATGGTGTTTGAGGACAAGCCGTATTTGCTGAACGCGTAGATGACACCGATCCACGTTTTGAAATCAGTATCCATATCGAGTCGAGGACCGGTGATTTTAATATCATCGTAACCCTCGGCTTTAGCTATCTCCAGCTGGGAAAACGCTTTGGTGGCATCAATCTCTTTACTTTCTCCTTTGCTCTTTGATGGCTTCGGCACGAATACCCCCAAGCGCATCAACGCTACAGGCTGCACAGTGTTGTTTGAATTAACTGTTAGTTCTTTTGCCTTACTTTCAATGTCTGCGTAAAGAATATCGGAGATAAAAGATTGATTCATATTACTTTTTCCGAATTATGTGGATAGCTTTTATAAGTGGTGATAACTACCCAGGCTTTCCCGTCAGCACACATCCTATATCCCGCCAGCACACATTAGCAACCCGTCAGCACACATTTTTATCCCGCCAGCACACATCTTTTTCCCTCCAGCACACATCGCGATACACTTCTAAGCCAGACGTGGCGCGGCCTGCAACGATCAGGGATCTATATGGATCTAATTGGGATCTGTATGGACCTAATTATTGGATCTACCCAGTGGATAATGTGGATAAGTGAAAAACCGGCCACTGAGGACCGATTTCTGTGAAGAGTTGAAGCGAATTAGTTGTCGTTTTCCGTACCTACTTCTTCGATCAACAAACTACTTGTATAGATGCGTAACGTATCACCTTTGTAGAGGAATTGATAACCAACACCTCCTATGGCAGGGAGGTCGGGGAACATTTCAGAAGCAACCCCAGAGCAAATCACGGCGATACAGTCATCCCGCTGTACATCCTTACGCTCTGTACTCAAAGTTTGCTCTTCCCCGATTGCCTTTGTCATCTCCTCATCTTCGTACGCAACAGGGATATATTCAATCGCATCAGGCGTTTTGATACCCAGTTCTTCAGCAATCTCGAACGCCTGTTTAAATTGATCTGACCCAGGATATCCAACGGTAATACTCTCAATTTCGAACAAAGAAGTAGCGTTGTTTATTTCTTGTTTAACCGCAAACATGTTGTTTGTCCTTAGTGGCTTCCTGCCAAAGTAAAGTCATGAGTGTTGATATTACGATTTCTACAGTTGATTAAATCTGCTCGCTGAGCTTTTGCTTCAGCAGATAACCTTCCAGCGGCCAGATTTTCTCAATGGCGTTCTTACGGGCCACCTTACGGCCAATCTCCGCGTCGAAATTTTTAGGGCTGGCACAGGCGCTTTCCCCGGTAACAATTAATCCATTGCACAGCACCAAGACACAGATGGTCAGGCTACGCGTAGAGGGATGAACAGACAGCACCTCACGAACGCCTTCATGCGCAGCGCGAATGCCGTCAAAAGCTGTGAAATAATGCTCTTCGGCAATCACACTCTCGATGTGATCAGGAGTCAGGCGTGGTGCTGTTTTGCCTTTGGCCAGAATCTCTTTTTCAATTTCCATATCGGACATAGTTTTTCCTTTTAGTTACCGCTGATAGCGCGGTTGTAATCATTAACGTTGCGATTCTTCCTGTTAATCCCCATCAGCATCGTTTCTGTATCGAGGATATACGCTGGCAGATCATCAAAATATTCACTGCTAAACTCTGGCATTCTGCACATAAATGCACTTTTGGGGGCAGGGTGGTTAACCTTTGTCGGCGTCGGCGTTAAATTCGCTGATCGACTCCCGGAGCAACCGCTGAGTGTCAGCAGGAATGCGCTGGCGAACATTACCCGCCGCAACCAGTTGTTTCTGAACTTCAGCTTTTCGTTCCATTTGCCTGTCAGCATATTTGGCTTGTTCTGATTCATTTTTCACTTCCTGGCTGTGAAAATGTTGATCTGCTTTGTTCATCGTCTCAATGGTCTGGTTAAGATCCATTATTGACTTATCACGTTCCTTAACAGCCTGATCAAGACTGCCAATTTTATCCAAGGCTTGCTTTAGCTGATGACGTTCCCATGCAAACCCGGCACCAACAAGTGCGCAAATCAGAACAAGAACACCAGTAGCAGCAAGTTTCTCCTTCAAAGACAAAGCTGTTTTTAACGTAGAAAAGAATGACATGTCTTCCTCCTGAAGAAAAATTATCAATGAAGTCCTTTGTTACTGTGCCGCTTTGTTTAATTCATCAAGAACAGAATCAGGAACCAAAGCAGCAACTGCGCTGGCTGTGCTGGCCTTATTTGCTGATGCTTCCGCAAGCGCAGTACCGATAGCATGGTTATAAGCAGTTATGGCTACATTGGCGCTTTCATTCGCTCGTTCATACTGCTGTTGTAACGCAGTTGTGGGCGCTGTTGTCTGGTTGAAAACAACCCCAAACTGTTCAGTTGCTACTTTCAGAGATTCAATTTGCTCTTCTGTTAGTGCTGGTGGGGGAGTGGCAGTGCCGCCGCCTGAACCAGAGCCTGGCGAGCTTCCTGAGCCAGTGTTAAGGGTCTGGTTAATCTCCCCCATTGCAGCGACTAAACTTGATGTATTAAGCGCGTTAACAGCGTCCTCAAGCGATTTAGTAATATTCACATCACCAATGGCAATAGAGATCGGCAGTTCTGAAACTTCTCGCTCATTAGCACGGCAGTAAACATCCCAACCAATATCGAGTTGAAGCAGCATTGACAGATCTGCATAACCAGCCAACAGGTCCGCGTGCTTAGTTGCCAGTTCTCCAATGTTCGTTAAGCCGGTTGTGGTTGTTCTGATCGTTGAAACATAGCTGGTAATAGTGTCGGGATAGACAATTGTATCCAGAATTAATCCGGTCAATTCTTCTGCAAGCAGTTTTGCTGTGTTAGCACTGTTTCGTGCCGATGTTATGGCACCAGGTGTTTTCATCCCACCGGCGGCGGCCAATTTTTTATATGCGGATAACTGGTAGTCTTTTTCCAGCATGATATCTCCTAACTTACCTGAACCAGGCCGTCTCCGGACGCTACGGTAGATCCGCATGAAACAGGGTCACCAACGCATACGATCCCTTTACCATTGACGGTAAACCATGCCCTGGTTGATATAGCTTGCCCACCGTGCGTACTGTTTCCATCGGTATGCTGTGCATATTGCTTACCATCAACTAACACTTCGACTCCGTTGACTTTAAGTAGTGGTTCACTCTCTACAGGAGCCCTGGATGGGAATCCTCCGTGCCCCGAACAAATGCTGTCTTTTGTTGCAATACTTGCCACGTCATCACCAATTATTTGCTCTGATTTTCGTTATTTTAATTCAGGTTGTTTGTGGTCTACATGGAGTTCAACTATTGCAAAATTGCTCTAATAAATATTGTTTTTTATGTCGTATTTTCGGTACCATTCAGCCATCGCCCTTCAATGGGCATTTGTTTGGAGTCGTCAGATGCAGATGGAGCTAATAAGCCGCAAAGAGTTCGATAGCCGTGTAACCAGCGGTGAACTCGACAACTTGCAGGCTATCAAGGTGAAAGAAGGCTTTTGCCTCATTGGGAATCAGAGCGGAACAAATCGCGTTTTTATGCTTCGCCGTACGGATTTGAAGCCATTTGTCTGGAAGAACGAAATTGGTCCCAGCTCATACGCTCAAACGAGGGGGTGCCACAACCTGGCCTTTTTCTACAAAGACGAGCTTTCTGTGGTTGATATTCAAGGGTTACAACATGTTTAAGCACTGGAAAAACATTACTATTTATAAACTTTCTCGTGAGGCGGATCTGACCGACTTAGAAGATAAAAAGAAAATGATCCTTTTCACGCCATGCGGTAGTCAGGATATGGCTAAGTTCGGTTTTGTATCGCCATTTGGTGATAATTCCGAAGTTATCGCTATGCATGGAAATGGTTTTATCCTTGTTGAAGCAAAGCGCGAAACAAAAATTCTTCCCCCGCCGGTTATCCAGCGAGCTATTCAAGAAAAAATTGAAAAACTTGAGCAAGAACAAGCGCGTAAACTGAAGAAAACAGAGAAGGACTCCCTGAAAGACGAAGTTCTGCATTCTCTTCTGCCACGGGCTTTTTCAAAGTTTTCTGTTATCCAGGCGATCTACGACGGTTCAACTAAACGTATCTATATCAATGCCAGCGCGCGGCAGGCAGAGGATATGCTCGCGCTTATGCGTAAGTCTCTTGGTTCTCTTCCTGTTGTTCCCCTGAGTGTTGAAAATCCCATTGAATTAACGCTGACCGACTGGGTACGTGATGGTAGTGCTCCACAGGGATTTCAAATGGGGGATGCGGCAGAACTTAAGGCAGTGCTTGAGGATGGCGGTATTGCCCGAGTGAAAAAGCAGGATTTGGGAAGCGATGAAATTTCCACACACCTGGAAGCTGGCAAGCTCGTCACTAAGTTGGCACTCGACTGGCAGAACCGCATTAAATTTACACTGGACCATAACTTCAGCCTTACCAGCGTCAAATTTGCGGATGAATTGCTTGAGCAGAACTCTGATATTGATAGTGAAGATGTTGCGCAGCGACTGGACGCAGATTTCTTCCTGTTAACCAGTGAAATTTCGTGCCTGGTTGATGCTCTGGTAAATGCCCTTGGTGGAGAGGCTAAGCAGTGAAAGAGCTGTGCTATGGATCTGTTTGCAGTGGAATTGAAGCCGCGAGTATTGCCTGGGAACCGTTGGGTATGCGTCCGGCGTGGTTTGCTGAAATCGAGCCTTTTCCATCTGCCGTTCTTGCGCACCGCTGGCCCCATGTCGCCAACCTTGGCGACATGACAAAACTTGCCAAAAAAGTCCTGGCTGGGGAAATCGAATCCCCTGATGTGCTCGTCGGGGGAACACCTTGTCAGGCATTCAGTATCGCGGGCTTACGTGGTGGGCTTGATGATGAACGCGGCGCGCTAACTTTGAAGTATGTGGAGCTTGCAAATGCAATTGACGACAAACGGTCTGAGTCCTTCCTCAAACCGACAGTTATCGTCTGGGAAAATGTCCCAGGAGTCCTGTCATCGGCAGATAACGCCTTCGGATGTTTCCTTGCCGGATTGGCTGGAGAAGATGCGCCATTTGAACCAGGTGATCGACCTGAATCAGGAAAAAGTAACGCGTTCTGGCGGTGGGATGGCAAAACCGGTTGCCATGCTCCAAAGTGGCCGCAGTGTGGTTGTATTTATGGACCGCAGCGAAAGGTGGCCTGGAGAATCCTTGATGCCCAATACTTCGGAGTGGCACAACGACGCCGACGCGTGTTTGTTGTCGCAAGTGCTCGAACAGACCTCGATCCCGCAACGGTACTTTTTGAGTTCGAAGGCGTGCGCCGGGATATTGCGCCGAGCCGAAAAAAGAAGGAAATCGCTTCCGCCATTATTGCAAATGGCGCTGCAATCAGTGGCGAAAGCCTAAATCCATGCCTACACGCTGACATTCCACCCGGTATGAAATCGACGAAAGCCGTAAACGCTTTCAGGATGGCAGCATTTGGGGAATATATTGACGATGAAACCGCATCGACAGTAAAGGCAAGAGATTTTAAAGATGCCACTGACCTTGCCGTTTTTAGCAGCACAGGAGCAGGTTTTTGGTCAGAAGGGCATGGTACATTGCGGGCACGTGAGCAAGAAAGCCATGAGCATCTTGTTACATTGGCTTTTCCTGAGCGTATGAGCGGTACACAACATGCTGCAACTAAGAATACTTCACCATCTCTAATGGCTAAAAATCCAACAGCTGTTTGCTATGAAGTAAGAAACGCAGAAGTAGCTGTCCGCCGTCTTACCCCTGTCGAATGTGAAAGGCTGCAAGGTTTTCCTGATGGGCATACGTTGATCCCGACGGAAAAGCGTAAAAAAGTTAATTCAGATGAACTGGCATATCTTCGCAATCACTATCCAGATTTAAGCGAAGAAGAGGCCGCGATGCTTGCAGCTGACGGACCGCGTTACAAAGCGATCGGCAATAGTATGGCAATACCAGTAATGCGCTGGATTGGCGATCGGATTACTAAGGCCGTATGTCGGCAGAAAGAAGGAAGTAAAACAAAAGAGCGAAAAGTTAAACCAGCGGCAGAATTCGAACGGTCCATATTCAAATGGGCTGGTGGAAAATTTGGTGTTCTGGAACAAATCTTTCGCTATTTGCCAGAAGGGAAGCGCCTGATTGAACCTTTCGTTGGTGGCGGAGCTGTCTTCATGAATGCCGGATACCAGGAAAATCTGCTAAATGATGTGAATGCTGACCTGATTAACTTTTACAAGACTCTGCAACGCGAGGCGCATTCACTTATCACTCTGGCACATCGTTTCTTCCAGGACTACAACACACAGGAAGGATACCTGGCAGTACGGAATGCGTTTAACAAACAAGTCTATGATGATTTACATCGCGCAGCGGCGTTTTTGTTCCTGAACCGACATTGTTTTAACGGATTGACGCGTTACAACCAGGCCGGTGAGTTCAATGTCGGTTATGGGAAGTATAAAACTCCGTATTTCCCATTACAGGAGATGGAAGCCTTCCTCGGTGCGGAAGGGCGGTCTGAGTTTGTATGCGGTGATTTTGCAGTGGTGATTGAAGCTGCCGGAGAAGGAGATGTCATCTTTTGCGATCCGCCGTATGAACCGCTTCCAAATACAGAGGGATTCACGAACTATTCCGGTCATGACTTTAAGTTTGAAGAGCAAAAACGCCTGGTGTCTCTGTTGACGGATGCTCATCGTCGAGGTGCAAAGGTTCTCATTACTAACAGTGGCGCGCCAAATATCAGAGAGCTTTATCATGACAGTGGCTTCAGAGTGGAACCTCTTTTTGCCAGACGTTCTGTGTCTTGTAAGGGGGACACTCGAGGTGTAGCTCATGACGTTTTAGGTATATTGCTCTAATAAATTTATTAGTGTAATATCGCCTCAATGAATCGTGATTTATAGAGCGATTTAGCTGTTAGCCGCGACAGGCGCGGCGGTAAGCATGGCTGGGCCTAGTCCTCCCAGACAAACCACCGAGTTGCCAGGTTGACCATGCGCCTAAGTGGCAACTCCGAAGTGCGTTACGAGCTTCCAGTTTGCCCATCTTCGGGTGGGCGTTTTTTTTCAGGGTTTTCGTCATGGTTAGCGACTTTGCGGCGGTTTAGAAACTGACCATTAAAGTAAATGCAAACGATGATCTGATGATGGTAGCGGCCTAAGAAGCCAGACGCCACGGGGTATGAGTCGTCCCCCGTCAAAAAATCGACCGCAGAGTGTCCCCGTCTGTGTATTAGGGAACGGGGAGACACAACAGGTAAGGGCGCTGGTGTGATTAACCAGATGAACGAGAAGGGGCCATCTGTTGGTCAGCGTCCTTTCCTGTTGCGTTTTCTTTTCAGCGTAACAGCGGTGCTTAACAGCACTTTGGGTACAGTTCCACGAATTTACGGGTATATCCCGTCATGCTGAAAGCGCTAATCACGCTGGAAGCCAGGGTTATGCATCCCCTGTTACCGAATTGCAGCCAGGGCGCGGTGCGCCGAAAAGCATACGGAGGTGGAAGCCCTCGCCGGAGACGTGCCCGGCAAGTGATGGTGTAGCTCAGCGGTTAGAGCGGTTGACTGTTAATCAACGGGTCGATGGTTCAAATCCATCCACCATCGCCAATGCCGGTTTAGCTCAGTTGGTAGAGCGCCTGCCTTGTAAGCAGGATGTCAGCGGTTCGAGTCCGTTAATCGGCACCAGCACAACAGGTAAGGGTATTTTGCGACGTCGGAGATCGCCGAGCTTGGCAGAGGGTTCGAATCCCTACGAAGTACCCTTACCGTTGTGATGAATGCGCAGGCTGATGCGCGAAAGACATTGCAGCTATTGCGGAAAAGAGCTGTTCGGCGGGGCAATTAAACGCCCGTGAGAGTCTGAAATAACCGCAAGCCGGAGATCAGCACCGGTCATCACAACACAACAGGTAAGGGCATTCTCCCTTATGGGGCTTGGCTTAAATGCATCGAGTGCTCTTACCGTTGTGATGAAGTGCAGCTCTTTGAAGCAACCAGAAGATAAGCATCTGGCTTCACAACATAAACCGCAGGAACGACCAATAAACGGTAGTCCGTATGGAGAACACCCCGTTGAGGAAGAGGCCTGGCCGGAACCGTAACCGGCACTACAACGTTGAGAACACTGGCGTAACGGGGTCATATCCCAATCTACGAATAAATGTTGCGTTGCAGCGTGACAACCAGTGTTCTCAACATTGTGGTGAATGCACAGGCTGATGTGCCGCAACTACAGTAGTGCGCGCTTTGCGGGGCTTGCTACAACCCTGTGTCGGAGTTCAGCACCGACCATCACAGTTTGATTCTCTGGCATGAGCATAACGCTGAAATAAGTCCAGTCTGGTGCGGCCCGATCACCCGCCGTTAGCTCCACGAAACGGAGCACGTAACAGGTAAGAGCATTCTCCTGTAACGGGTTCATATCCCAATCTACAGGTCCACCAGGAATGCTCTTTCCGTTGCGGTGAATGCGGCTAAGCGCACGCGGAACAGTTAAAACAATCCTCCTTAATGGTTAAACATTCCGACGTTAATTGTTAACTGGTTAACGTCACCGGGAGGCACTCGGCACCGCAATCTAATAAATATGTCACTTTTATTGAGGGATAACCAATGTTCGGTAAATTGTTCGGCAAGAAAGTCGCTTCTGCAAAAGTAGAGCTGAAAAAAGTTGAGAATCGCGATCTGATGGAGGCCATCATCGGTGGCTGTTTGTTGGTGTCTGCCGCTGATGGTGAAATCGAAAAAGAAGAAACAGCGAAACTTGATCAGCTTGTCCGCTCTAATCCGCGTCTTAGTCATTTTGGTAACGAAATTACTGCAACAATTACCCGCTTTACCGAGCAACTGGAAGCTGGCTTCCGTGTTGGTCGCATGAATATCCTTCGCGAAATTGAAGATATCAAAAACGATCCAAAAGAAGCGGAAGAAGTATTCGTTAACATGCTGACAATTGCAGAAGCGGACGGTGAAATCGAGCCAGCAGAACACAAAGTACTGGAAGAAGTAGGCCGTCGTTTAGGTCTTCGTGTGGAAGATTATCTGTAATGGCAAGCAAGGCACGTATCGCAATCGCCATTGGTTTTCTCTTGCTGTCCGTGCTGGTGGATTTCACCAGCACAATCCTGTCAGTTTTATCGGACGGGGCGTTGGTGGCAGTAGCTGTAACATTGGTATGGCCGATATTAAAAACAGCTTCTAAGGATCAGTGATGGGCTTCTGGGATTTTGCTGACAAGCATCCAATTGTTCTCGTTGTCATTGCTGGCATAGTTGTAGGCGGTATTGCTGGCGTCATAGAAGCACTCAGGAAACAGTAATCCGGCCCTTTAGCTCAGTGGTTAGAGCTGGCGACTCATAATCGCACGGTCACCGGTTCAAGTCCGGTAGGGGCCACCATATTTGGTTGTAACACGGCGTCTGGCACATGCGTCGTTAGCGGTCTGGTGACGTTAAAAGGGGGGAACCTTGCCCCTAGCTCAGGCAACGAACCAGGTAGCCGGAATGTGCAAGCCACCGTTTGTTGTTTCTCGGGTAAAGGGATTCACCATCCTGGCGATTCGGTGTGACAGCCGGGAAGAGTCCGGCGCATTAATCCTGATTTTCTGGTGATGACTCATATCGTTAGGAGTGATTTGAGTATGCCGATTATATCTGACATTCAGCACGCCTGGGTGGAGTGCTAATGTCTGCATCCCCTCTTGAATCCATGCCAAATTCCCTTAGTGCAGAACAAGCTGTACTTGGTGGCTTAATGCTTGATAACTGCCGCTGGGATGAAGTTGCAGATCGTATAGTTGCTGATGATTTTTATACCAGTGCTCATCGTGAAATTTTCAGTGAGATGGAGAGGTTATTAAGTCATGGCAAACCGATTGATTTGATAACACTTGCTGAAGCACTTGAACAGAACGGTAAATTAGAACGCGCCGGTGGTTTTGCGTACCTTGCGGAGATGTCAAAGAACACGCCCAGCGCGGCAAATATTTGTGCTTATGCGGATATCGTTCGTGAACGCGCGGTCGTTCGTGAAATGATTTCCGTCGCAAATGAAATAGCCGAAGCTGGATATGCGCAGGATGGCAGGGGCAGCAATGAATTGCTGGATATGGCCGAGCGCCGCGTTTTTGAAATAGCTGAAAAACGACAAAAGAGCGGTAGTGGTCCAAAAGATATCGCCAGCATTCTCGATGCAACGGTATCTCGCATAGAAGAGTTGTTTCAGCGACCACATGATGGTGTAACGGGGCTTGATACGGGATTTACCGATCTCAATAAGAAGACGGCAGGGCTTCAGCCGTCCGATCTCATCATTGTCGCCGCCCGCCCATCTATGGGGAAGACCACGTTTGCGATGAATCTCGTCGAAAATGCCGCAGTCCGTAACTATAAGCCCGTATTGGTTTTTAGCCTTGAGATGCCGAGCCACCAGCTGATGATGCGCTCACTGGCTTCTCTTGCACGCGTTGATCAGACTCGTATTCGAACAGGGCAACTTAACGACGAGGATTGGGCGCGGGTTTCTGGCGCAATGGGGATTCTGTTGGACAAGCAAAATATTTTTATTGATGACTCAAGCGCCCTGACACCTACAGAGCTTCGTTCCCGCGCTCGTCGTGTTTATAAAGAAAATGGTGGTTTGAGCATGATTATGATCGACTACCTGCAACTTATGCGCGTCCCCGAGCTGCAAGATAACCGAACGCTGGAAATTGCCGAGATTTCTCGCTCACTGAAGGCTTTGGCGAAGGAATTACAAGTACCGGTGGTGGCATTGTCACAACTTAATCGTTCACTTGAACAGCGTGCGGACAAACGACCGGTAAATTCAGATTTACGTGAATCAGGAGCAATTGAGCAGGACGCAGACCTGATCATGTTTCTGTATCGCGACGAAGTTTATCACCCGGATAGCGAAATGAAGGGCATTGCCGAGGTGATTATCGGTAAGCAACGAAATGGCCCAATTGGCACGGTGAGATTGGCTTTTAACGGCCAATACTCACGGTTTGATAACTATGCTGGTGCTGACTGGCAAGAGGATTATTGATGCAACGGAAACTAACTAAGCGTAATAAAAATTGGTTGAGCGACATGCTGAAAAAAGCCAATCGCAACCATATGTACCTCAACGACTGGCTATCAATTAAAGGTAATCTCAGTGATGCAAAAATGATCGACAGACATGTTGCGCGCTATGGTGTTTCACTTGTCTTAGAAAAGGCTGAATTAGTATTTTCGGAATATTATTCCATTCCGCAAATTAGCTCCAAAGGAAAAATATGTGGCTATGTGCTCAAACATAAAAGCAAGCTGGATGAGCTTTTAGTCAGGGAAAAGGAGACGCAATGAACATCCTGATCATTGGGCGAAAATTTGAAGCTATCAGTGATGTGAAAACATATACGGAAATGTGGGCTTACAACCTGGCCTGCGCCTTTAGTGAGGCTGGGGTAACATTGCAATACCATCGTCCATATTCCCCTGGCGTCGAAAGCCCCGAGGATTATGTTGAAGCTGTGTTGACTGCTGCGACAGCATGTTCTGCGAAGGCCATTTTGGCACCAGGATTGAGGTATTTTACTACGGTACCCAGGGAAATAGGCATGCAACTGTGTCGCCGATTCTCTGGATGGGTAGCCCAGGTATATGACGGTTCTATGCTGGATTCGGCACCAGTCGATATTACTTTTACTGTCCGCGATGATACCTGGCGGTACCTGGATAATCCCGGTCGGTTAGAACGTCATAATCGCTTTAACAAACATGTTGGATGGGCAGCGAATCAGGAGCTGTTCCATCTGGAAACCAAAACGGACGATGTTCTGCGTATTTTTGTAGACCACGCTGCATTTGATGTTAGTGGTTTTGATCACTCCTTAAGTATCCTTATGAACCTTCAGCGTCTGACCGTTCCGTATGAGGCCAGAACGTTGACTGATGACGGATTGGTTACCATTGATCCGGGGAATATTTCGGTAACTCCATACAGGCGGACGCCGGTGCCAGCAACCGAATTTGCAGCTGAATTGCGTAAGAGTGACGTTTTTATCGTTACGCATCCCGAAAGCCTTGGATTAACTGTACTTGAGGCGGCAATGTGCGGGGCGTTGGTATTAACGCCTCCCGATTGCCTTCCGCCAGATCGCCTGGCTTTGGTGAACCATATGGTTATCAAGTCGCGGATTGATTGGGATGAGGTTATTGCTCGCGTTGATCGCGTGAAAAATGCTGAAAAGGTCCAGTGTCACACCTGGTCGGCAATTGCGGAAAAGATGCTTGAGACGTTTATCACGCAGAAACCGTCGTGCGGTAACGGATAAAAAATTGAACCCGTCATAACAGAAAAGCCCGAACGCCGGGCTTTTCTTAAGCCTTGTCAACAGAGACTTGAGCGGCTTTTATGGATAGATTCCCGCTGGCCTCTATCGCCATACTTCCCCCCGCCTTCAGGGCGACATCCGCGCCTGACTTTATATCGAGATTTCCTGCGGAAGAGATGAATGCCGGACCTTGAGAAATGGCATATAACTCCCCGGCCTCGTTGAACCCGATTGTTGTTCCACTTTTCAAGTGCGTAACGGCCCAGGCTCCGCCCGCCGTCCGGACCTCCATTAGTCCGTTCCGCGACGAAATAAAGTCTTTTTTGGCGCTGGTTGATGGTTGTGCTGGTGCACCTTCGACTTCAGGCGGTACATAGCCTTCACCTTGTCCTGACGCTTCAGGCGGCACATTGGGAGCGCCACCGGATGCATCCTGTGCATAACCGATTATCAATGGCCATCGAGAATCCCCATTGTAGGGAAATTCTATCCATACTTTATCGCCGGGCAGAAATGGTGAAAACGTGTTTGCATTGGACAATATAGCTTCTGCCCACGGCAATGAAGCATCTGGTAACCCATCCATCATGCCGACAACACGTATTTGTGTACGCATCAGACCTTTAGGGTCATCGACGCTTATCACTACAGCCCGATACTTCCCTGTCAAACTACCCATTCACCACTCCTAACTGTGCACGGCTGACAAAACGAAAGCGGTCTTCGAAATGAGTCACGGACATCACTATCATTTTGTCAGGGATTGATTCATCGAGTTCTCCGTCACCTGCCGTGTTATGCACGACAATTTTCAGCGTCGTACCCGGAGTTAGCGCGGCATTTCCTTCCACCAGCATATCGAGGCGGGGGAGAATGAATTTGTTGTAGTTCGCCAGCGCGGTAGGATCGGGATTGCTCGTAAATTTAATGGGGTCTTCCTGGTTACCTGAGTAAACCACACCTTTGGTCATGTCATAACTGGCCATTCTGTAATTGTGGCGGCGCTGGTATTCATAATCGGCATTCAGGATGTTGAACTGACTAATTGTAAATCCGGATGTGTTGGGATTGGCGGACTCATAAGTAAGCGATGGAGCTGCGTTTGCCATTTTTTCCATACTTTTAAAATTGATCGTCCCCCTGGATGCCCAGCACATAGAACCGGTATCCTGGGCTATCTCCTGCAATACCTTGGTCGGTTTTTCTCCAACATTTAGGTGGTATGTGGATGTTTTTCTGAATGAGTCAGCATTTACCTTCAGACCAGGGGCAAGAGAGGAAACTACGGCTGATGGGGGCTTATCAACAAAATACTGTGCGCTGGTGGACGGAACTTTTAATAACCGCACCGGGTTACTAAACGCGTAAATCAGTACAGTATCGTCCTTGCGCGGCGCTTTAAGAACAAAGAACTCTTCCGAGAAGAGGATGCCGCCATGACCTTCCGGATCACCAAGTGAAACGGTCAGTATTGTCCCAAATTTCACCCCCAGCTTATTGACCACGTAAGCCGTTGAATCCCTGACCATGAGCATAAGCTGGGGACCAGATAGCTCCCCGGGTTCGACATAGGTACATCCTACGATCATTTCGCGAGGGATTTCGTTCTGCCCAATTGAAACAGATTGCAGGAATAGCTGAGTGCGTTTTGAATCAGTTTCCGGGGCTGTGGTGGTCTTTGTGGCCATCTCATTCCTCCAGAATTTTCGCTTTTACCGTTATGGTGCCGGTGGTTTGCTGCATATAAGCCAGGATAGGAAGCTCCGCCACTACTGTGAGGTTCAATCCAACCGCGAACAGCCTGTTGTCGGCGGTGCCGGTGGTCAGATCCTGAAATGCGATTGATTTTTGCCCTTCTATGTAACAGGTAACCGGTATCTCATAACCGCCGACATTGGCAGTGTGAGTGAAAGATGCCTGCCCGAGGCTGGCATACATTCGTAGCCAGAATGCTAATGCAGTTGAAACCATCCCAAGAGATTCCTTCTCGTCACTGGCTATCCATAGCGAATATTCCAGTGAGAAAGGGATAGTCGATACCAGGGCTTCAATCTCATCATTTTCATTGGTGACATGCCCTTCATCGTAATTATCCCGGCACAGTTCACCTTCATAAATTGAAAACGCGGGAGAACGAGACAGATTCACAAGCGGCATTGCCAGCTTATTTACCGGGCCAGCAGAGGCTGTATCTTTGCGCCCGGCGCGATCGGCTTCAAATGACGACAACCACTCCTTCACATCACTAAAAGTGCCGAGCGTTATGCGATCTCTTGGTGTGCGTTTCAGGAACTCCCTGAATGACTGGTTAGTGCGATCATTAAAGCTGACAACTTGTGAGTCGAATGCTTCGTTTAAAGCCTGTGCGAGCGCCGAATCAATGCCATCAATAGTGGCAAATTCCAGCTTACCGGTTGGAGTAAGACCTTTTTTCTTAAAGATGGCCAGTAGCCATTCCTGATTATTCAGAATCACCGATGAAATTCCCTTCAAAGGCGCGTGAAGGCACGCAATAAAACAAACTGCCTACCCTGGCAGTGCCGTAATTGAATATTTTATGGATGTACCAGAAGCGGCGAATGGTTGTGCCGTCTGACAGCTGTTCCAGCCATTCGAGCATAGAACCCACTGGCACATTAACGGCGGCCAACCGAAGGATTAAAGCACTGTCGCTAATTCCCGTATTATCACTGCCGTCGTATAGCGCGTAGAAGGCGTCCATCTCATCCGGGCAGTCGAGGGCCGTTATCAGTTCTGGATCCTGATAGTCATATATGCGTTGGTTCGGTTCTATTATTTCAGATGCCGTTTCAGGTGCATTTTTGTCTCTGTAAGGTATTGCGCGATACAGAACCGCATCGAATGAGTCAGGGTCTAGCTTGATTGCTTTGAGCCAGTCCATCCGCACAAGGTTATTAAAAACTGCATGACCTTGATAACGGTGGCGCACACCAGAATCACTAAGCAGGCCGTGATCCAGATTGGGAAGGTGATTGTCCTCCACAGGATCAACAATATTACCAACGTTAACACCATCGGTTTCGATTTCAGCATCAATATCTTCCTCTTCAATCAGTTCAGAACCTTCGCCTGGAATATCCGGATCCGATTCGGTGTCCGGGAGGTTATCACCAGTCACTTGTTGTGATGGTTCTGTGTCCTCAAACATGTCATCAAAGAAACCAGCCATCGATTATCCTTTCCGTTTACGGGCTTCGTTAATTTGTGTCTCAAGAATGCTTCGCGCCTGCGCAGTGGCAGCGGCCTTGTCCATTCCCTGACTCATGAAAAACTTTATGAGGTTGTTCGCCTGCGTTTGCAGGGCTTTTTTGAGAGCGTCGGCTTCAGCGCGAGCCTGGGCTTCCCTCACCCGCGATGCTTTTAGTTCGGCATTCTTCCTGTTTGCCGTGGTGCGAGCTTTTTTTAACAACCGGCGAACGTTGTCCGTGGCGCTATCTTTTGCGCGTAGTTTTTTGCCTAATGCATCCTGAGATTTCAGATACAGCTCATACTCACGCGCAGCTTTAGCCTGATCCGTCGTTGTTGTCCGGTTGCGCGCGAGCGATTTAGCCAGTTCGCCTTTGAAATAGGTTGTTGTCTTCCGCTTGTCATCGCCGAAGGCTACCTGTTCAGCTGCTTTTTCCAGGGCAATAATGATGGCCTTGTGCCATGTGGGAGACTGAAAACGCGTCATAGCGTGCAACACATGTTTGCAGGCTACACCAGTCAGATCAGGGTTGCGGATCTTGGGGAAGGCATACTCTTTTGGCGGCGCGACAGCATAGTTACCAGCAGTGGCCATATAACGATACCAGTATTGATGGCGTCCACAATCACAGTCGAAAGATACCCGGCCCTTGCAGAGATCGGCAGCGATTCGGGCTTTTTTCGCACCGTCTTCAGCAATATCCTCAACGGCTTTATCCCATTCCTCAAATCGAATTCTGACACGGTGATGCTGGTGGACCGACTCATCTGAGGCATTAACAGATATCAATGCAAGGTTGTGTTTTAGCCCGAGGAATGTCGCGGCTTTGATCCCTGTGCCATCAGAAACTTTGTTGTTAGCGCGTTTTATATCAATGCTGGTGGACTGCGCCACCAACTGAGCATAGGTAATGCCGGGTACCGTGCTCTTGAATTTTGTTTTATGAGCCTGCCTTGAGGTGTTGAAGCTGCGTATATCTTCGGGCGTAAAGTAGGTGCCATCTTTCTTTTTCCCAAGGCTGAGGAATGCCTCAAGTTCGCGGTTACGCATCCCCATAATCCTTGGGGTGAGTGTACGTCGCGCGTTTCGCCGATTCTGACGCTGCTGTTTACGGATAAGATCGAAGACCTTGTTAAAGTCTTTTGCACTTAATCCATCAGTCTGATAGCGACCAAGGTTGTCGCGAGCATATTCAGTTGGCATTCATTTCCCTTACGCAATGGATAATGTCCCTATTACCTGGCCGTCGTATTGGAAATGGCGAATCATTTCGCGGATCCAGGTGGCAGGTGGGAGTTTTAATTTTTTGCCAACAGTCATACCCTGAGACTCATCCTCAAGCCCGGCGGCGAGCGTCACAACCCAGCGTAGCTCTGCTATGCCCCACATACGGTAAGCCAGCAAATCCGGGCGATATTGCTCATCGGGAAGAACGTAATAAATCGTCAGATTCTTGTCGTTCGATTCACACATAAGCATCACCTCTTTGCGTAGCTCTGCCCTGAGTATTGGATCGGCTATGTTGCGGTCGTCATACCGCGACAGAGGATATTGCCGGGTGCTTTGGGTTGTAGTGATTGATGTAGCCATAGTCAGCCTGCCAGAAATAGATGATGGTGATTCTACCGCTAGTCATTTGTTGATTATTTAACTCAATAAAAGAAAATTATTAGTGCAATTTTGATTGTGAAATGTATCATTCTGCCCTTAAGTAGGTTCTTCACGAGGAAACAAAATTGGCAGAACGTGTTGATGATGCAGAGCTGAGCATGAATCAGTTAGAAGCTCTCAAAGACATGGCCATCGATAACATCAGAAAGCAGGCACAGGTCGTGAGCCAGGTATTTACAGGGAAGTGTCGTTACTGCAATGAATCGATTGAATCAGGCATTTATTGTGACGCTGAATGTGCGCAATGGCACAGGGAAGAGCAGGCTGCAAAACAGCGTAAATATGGCATGCGACCGGCAGGATTTGACTGATTATGTTGCGCTTTACTGAGGAAGAGTTTCAGGCTTTTAGTGAGCGTCGAAATAAGGGGCGGTCCAGGCCAAAAACCAAAAAGGATCCATTCTTATCGCTTGCGCCGGTAAAAGAAGTTTCTCCACATGCGAAGGCACTTGCAGCACTGGCAAAGAACCCCGACCTGCGCGACGGAAATTGCGAGCACTTCGAGCAGGTTTTCATTTTTGATTACTTCGAACGCAAGCACCCTGACATCTATGAGCTGTTGCATGCAACGCCTAACGGAGGGAAACGTTCAAAAGCAACCGCCGGGAAAATGAAGGCTGAAGGGCAGAAAAAAGGTTATCCGGACATGAGTCTCGATAAAGCATGCGGTATTTATCACGGCATGCGAATTGAGCTTAAAGAACCAAATGGTAAAGCCCCGACGAAAGAGCAGATCGCCTGGATGCGCAGGCTTAGAGAGGAAGGTTACTACGTCGTTCTTGCGTATGGTGCAGAACAAGCGATAACCGCCATCCTGGAATACATGAACCTTAAAAAGGGTGAGGCTATTGAGCATGTATTGAACGGTGATAAGTGGTTGTACGCTACGTGAAATAATAAATTAATTAGTGCATGTGTGCTCTTTGATATAGCGCACATTAACATCGGGAGAATAATCGTGTCATCCAAGGCTAATTATGAATCGCTGGCATCGATCATGCCGCGTAATGAACAGGAAACAGATGCTGTAGTGGACCCTGTAATCGCTGAAATGAATGCTCGCCTGGAGGCTGAATTTGCAGCTGAGAATGAACATACCACGCAGGGCGACTAGGACTGTTTTTTGTGTCGGTAGCGGTCCGTCACTCACTCGTGAGGACTGTGCTGCTATAGAAAAAACTGGCTGTTCAATCATCGCGGTTAACAATTCCTGGCAGATGTTCGATGACATTTATGCCTTATACGCCGGTGATTTGTCATGGTGGAAGCAATACGGATCCACCATACCGGGAGGGAGATTCCGCAAAGTGACAGCCAACCTGGCGGCGGCGAAATCATTTTCGTTGGAGTACAGGCGATATTGTGGACCGGCGGAAGGGGTAAATAGCGGCGCGCAGGCTATCAGTCTGGCTGCTGAATCAGGGGCTGAAGTAGTGGTATTAGTCGGCTATGACTGTTCTCTGCAAAACGGCCTTCATTGGCATGGCGCGCACCCTCAAGCCCTACGGAATCCAACGCAGGTTTCTATTTCAAAATGGCAACAGCAGTTCCTGGATACCCGCAAAAAACACGCAGATTTACATATTTTGAATGCAAGTAGGAGCAGTGCAATTCAATGTTTCCCAAGAATAAATTTAGAGGCAGTGATCGCGTTATTATCGTCGGCAGTGGCCCAAGCGCCGCAAACTTTGTTGCGCCGCGCGGAGTGCCGATTATAGCGGTCAATGGGGCCATCGACTGGCTGAACCGCGCTTCTTATTTTTTCACACTTGATCCATCGCCAGACAATATGCGGCGCGTTGGTCGTGGCCGCCGTCGCCGTGGTGTTTGTTATTGCATGGCACTACGCGATGTTAAAGAACGTGAAGTCAGAGACGGCGTTCTGTGCTTCCGTCGTGTGGCTGAACGTGGCATGGAGCCAAAAAATACGAATTCTCCCGAGTGGTGGGCGTGGCGCTGGTCCGCACATTTCGGACTTTGCGAAGATGAGAATGAAATTGCCAGCGGCAATAGTGCATATGGCGCTCTGAACCTGGCTTTCCATATCGGATTCAAACATGTCGCCCTGGTGGGCGTTGACGCTACACAAGAACCACGCGTTCACTCCGGCGGCACGCCAAAAAATCTAAGTCACCTGCCTTTGTTATTCCAGTCTGCGCGTGAACGGATTGACGTTGTTTCATGCGGGAAAATGGGAGGTATTCCGCAGATGACTCTTAAAGAATGGCTGAAGAATACATGATGGCACCCACAATTTATCACCGTATCGACGGTACCAAATACAGGAATGTCTGGGTTGTTGGTGATCTGCATGGTTGCTACACCAGACTGATGTCCGAACTCCATCGTGTGGATTTTGACCCGGCGCAGGATTTACTGATATCGGTCGGCGACCTTATCGATCGCGGTACTGAAAATGTCGAATGTCTGGAACTATTGCAGATGCCCTGGTTCAGGGCAGTGATGGGGAACCATGAGCGGCTGATGATTGATGCGTTAAGTCCAGATGGCAACGTGAATAACTGGCTAATGAATGGCGGACAATGGTTCTTCATGCTGGACACTGATCAGGAAATATTAGCCTGGGCGCTGGTGGAGCTGGTAAAGCGTCTGCCCTATATCATTGAGTTGAACACCGGGCAAGAAACTATCGTTATAGCCCATGCCGACTATCCGGATAATGAATACCAATTCGGTAAGGAGGTGCCGCTTTTCAACGTTGTCTGGGCGCGCGAGCGTATCAGTGATTCGATGGATGATATTGGTGGCGAAATTTCGGGCGCAGATCGTTTTATCTTTGGTCACACTCCGGTGAAAAGCCCGAAGACATTCTGGAATCAGCAGTATATCGACACTGGTGCCGTATTTTGCGGAAACCTGACATTGATGAAAGTGAAAGGTGATGGTGCAGCATGAAGATTGCTTTAGTTTTTCGCTCTGGTGGTGACTATAACGCTTCCGATGTGCAGTGGCTGGTTAATCAACTGCCAAAAGGCTATGAAATTATTTGCCTGACAGACCTGAAGCGTTTACATGTACCTGGCGTCAAAGTTGTCCCATTGATCAACCAGTGGCAAAAGTGCCGTGGCTGGTGGGCGAAAATAGAGTTGTTCCGACCGGATATAACCGATGATCTGTTCTATCTGGATTTGGACACGGTTATTGCCGGTGATATACGCCCAATCCTAGAGCATCCACCAACCAGCTTCACCATGCTTAGGGATTTTTACCATCCACAATATCGTGGCAGCGGTGCCCTGTGGATACCAAATAGTGTAAAAGCGCATATCTGGAGTGCATTCTGGCAAGATCCGGAAGGTTGGATTGCTCGTTGTGTTACTACTGAATGCTGGGGTGATCAGGGGTTTTTGCGGAAGGTTATGGGTGATGATACACCAGCATTTCAGGATCTGTATCCAGGATGGTTTGTAAGTTACAAGGCCGATGTTGTGGAACCTGGTTCAAAATATGCGAGCGCGCGTTACTCCAGGGGGAATGGGACATTACCAAAGGACTGCCGAATAATCTTTTTCCACGGCAAACCGCGGCCTCGCGAAGTGTCAGAGGATTGGCTTCCCCTCATTAGCTCGTTTTTTGAGCGAGAATCAGAATAATATTGCTCTAATAATTCCATATTTTTAAAACGTGATGTACACTCATCACGTTTTTTATTAGAGCAATCCATAAGGTGCACTATGTGGCCATTCCGACGGAAATATCACTACTGGCTGATCGCCTTTGTTACGCCGACCGGCGGTATCAGGCATGTCATCACCAGGTATCGCAACAAGAGACTCACCTTAGCCAGAATTTTACAGGCTGCCATAGGTGAGGGACTGGATACAAATTGCGTAGTCCTTCCACCTTCATACTTAGGAAAAATGACCGAAGCACAAGCTAATACGGAACTTTGAAATGAGCACTTCAGCACAAAACCAATCAATCGAAAATGTATCTATCCCTGACGTCCTGAATGCCGGTATCCCGGCCATTATCCAGAACATCCGGGCCGCGCAACGCCGCGTTAGTTGTGATGACCTCACAGCACGTTTTTTTGATAATGCGGTTCAGTCAGCGGAGATGCTTCACGCACAGCTTATTGATGTTTATAACGCAGAAGCTGATAGCCATAACTCCCTGGTAGATGCAGCTGAAAATATGCAGTTGGATCTCGGTCTGAAGGGTAAAGAAATTGAAGAGCTTCAGCTGCAAATTGAACATTTGAAACGCCAGCAACAGGACGCGATCGACGATGCGACGCATGACGCCAACCAGCGTGCTGATAATGCCGAACGTATAAGCATTGAGCTGGAAACAAAACTCAATGAAATGACCGCGATGGTTGAACTGCGGAACTCACAGATTTCAACTCTAAAATCTCAATATAAAGAGATCATGAAACTTGATCCTTTTAACCTTGAGAAACGCTATAACAAAGCTAAAAGCGAGCGACAGGAACTGCGTAAGCAGGTCGCCGACCTTAACCAACAGCTCAAAAAAACTATTAAAGATGCAAGCGAAGCGCGCGTGGCATTTGCTAATAAAAAAGCAGAGGTTACCGCGCTGGTTAATGAGAATGCCAAATTTGCGACGCTCAAGAAGGAAATGTATGGCATTACTGAGCGCCGTTTCCCTGCAAGCAAACTTCATCCGACGTTAGGGCAAATCTCCTTCTTCCCGCGCCTCCTGGCTTATGGGATCTCATCGCCTAAAGAGTTCAATAACGAGCGTCCTTATATCGTTTCTAAGCTGGACTTTGCTTATCAGTTCTGCTGCGACATGGGCTATGCCATTGATATCCGGATCAACGAATGGTTGATGCCAAACTTCCAGCCGTTGGCCATTTTCCGCGAGTTCCAGCCGGAAGGTTGGGTAGAGTTCTTCCATGAATTGATCTGTAAAGAGATGGAAAGCCGCCGCCCGGAACTGGTCCGTCGAGTTGAGTGGGCGCAAGAGGTTATGTTGGCAGAGGCAGAGCTGCCGTTCGAACCGGAATTTATTGATGATCTGGCAGCTAAAGGGCTGCATACCCTGTTTGATGTGGTTACCCGCCGTCATGAGCAGTTGGTTGTCGAATTGGGTTTAGAGGAAACAGCGGCAAGAAGACTTCTCGATGTTTGCTATGCACGTAGCGATGCATGGGAAAAAGAGAACGGCGGCACTATTTACGTTCGCTGACAGTTACAGTGTCACTTTTAATGCTGGTGGAGTGCGCCCACCAGCATTTTTTTCGTCCAATGAGGAGGGCATTTGAGTATTTTCAATAAACACGCACACCAGGAACGTCCGTATATCGTCATAGTTGATATTGATGGAACAATATCAGAGGCAACTGAAGACAGACTGCATTTGCTTCCGCCACCAGGTAAAGGTGCATTAACAAAGGACTGGAACGAGTTTAATCTCGCCTGTGACACTGATACTCCCATAACTCCAGTTATTGATATTGTGCGCCAGTTATTTAACGTTTACACGGTCTGGTTTGTAACCGGGCGCTGTGAGATCGCAAGGGATAAAACACGAGCCTGGCTGCGGAAGTACGTAACAAACGGGGCTGAGCCTTTGCTATCTATGCGTCCTGCCACCGATGACAGAAATGACGGCCCAGCAAAGATTGATCTCCTTAAGAAAATTGGTCTAAGTAAAATCGCGTTCGCGCTGGAAGATAAGATTGAAGTGGCGCGTGTTTTCAGGAGTCACGGCGTACTTACGTTAATGGTCAGGGAGTATGAAAACGCGCTTCTCCATCAACAATAATTGCTCTAATAAATCTTGATTTTTAAAACAGAGAAAGTGAAAATAAAAACATGCCGCAAGGCGCGGCATGTATCCAATCAATCACAGGAGCTGAAAATATGAACACGGCATTCAAAATCATTATGGCCGCGATCTATTTCTGGCTGTTCTCTATCACTTTTGGCGGCATCGTCGCACATGGGTAAGGGGGATGCATGAAAGGCGAAGTGAAAGAGCGCGGCATGATTTTCAACGATGAGATGGTCCGGGCCATCATCGAAGGAAGGAAAACGCAGACGCGGCGGATAATGAAAAATCAGCCTGCGGAAGTTGGTCCAGAAGCACCAGTGATGGTTAGAAAAATTGGTGCAGGTTTTCAGTGGTACGGGGCTGATGGTGTAAGCAGTGTCTTCAATTGCCCCTTTGGTATCGTCGGCGATCGAATTTGGGTTCGTGAAACATGGGCGATATTAGGCAATGAGGATGGTTGTAGTGTGGACTGGAACGACAACCTTTGTCGTGGTGATGAGAAGAACGCAGCAAGGATTTATCGGGCCAGTTGTGAGCAAAAGCCTGGTGATTACGGCTTATGGTCGATACCGGCTGTGAACATCCTCTGACGTATCGCTTTATTCGTGAGGTTGTGAAGTTCTGGAACGTACCGCTAACGGTGTTGCAGGTCGATATAAATCCAGAACTTGGGCAGCCAAATGGTTATACGGAATGGGGACCAAAGGATATTCAGACGCGAACGCCGGTGCTTAAACCGTTTATGGACATGGTTAAAAAGTACGGTACGCCATACATCGGCGGCGCGTTCTGTACTGACAGGCTAAAACTCACCCCTTTCACGAAATATTGCGATGACCATTTTGGGCGAGGGAATTACATCACATGGCTCGGTATTCGTGCGGACGAACCCCGTAGGCTGAAACCGAAACCGGGCGTCCGGTATCTTGCCGAGCTGTCAGATTTTGATAAGTCGGATGTTATCCGGTGGTGGCGAAAACAACCTTTTGATTTGCAAATCCCGGAGCACCTCGGGAACTGTGTTTTTTGCATCAAAAAGTCAACGCAAAAGCTGGGGCTTGCATGTAAAGACGAACCAGGTCTGATGCGGGTTTTTAACGAACTGGTTACAGGCAAACACGTCAGGGATGGTCATCGCAGAACAGGTAAAGACGTTATGTACCGTGGTCACCTGACGCTTGACGGGATTGCCAGAATGTATGCCGACAGCGACTACAGAAATTTGTATCAGGCGATGGTGCAGGCCAAGCGGTTTGATACTGGTTCGTGTTCCGAATCATGTGAAATCTGGGGTGACCAATTGGAGTTGAAATTCGAAGAGGTAGTGGCATGACAATCGTAAAAACCCATACCGGTACCGTGATCACCAAAGATGGCCCGCAGGTAAAAAAACTGCACCAAACAGAGCGGATGTGGGTCGTTGGCAAAAACGAGTTTTACCACAAAGAAACTGGACGCCGCCATTTTGCAGAAAATACGCGCCGCCGACTGCTGTTAGACACCATCAAGCCTATCGAGGTGAAGCATGTTTAAACAGAACGAAAAAGCTATCGCTCAAATTGCTGATTATATCCCGCGTGCGTGCCGGGGTATGCAGTTGCAGGAAGCCAAAGCGCGCCTGGAGAAAAAAATTGCGCTCTATATTGATGACGGCTGTGATGCCGCCGTTCTTAACGAGGCGTTCGCACCAGCTCTTAACAGTCATACTCGGGAGTCTTTTTTTTCGTGCATCGCAGCGCAACTTCACCAAGGAGGCATCCAGTGAGTAACCGTTTTTACATGATGTGCTTGCGTGAAACTGTGGGTAATAACGCCTCATTCCATTGCCATAACGGCAATGGTTACAGTTCTGATATCGATCGCGCTCATGTTTACACGCTGGAAGAAGCCCAAAAAGCCTGGAATTGTGGGCGAGATATCGATCAGCCTGTTTGTGCCGATAGTGTGGATGCAATGGCTGTGTGGCACGTTGATTGCCAGTACATCCCTACAGAAAGCCTGATTGAGTCAGATTGCACTGCGTATGTGGCCTACAAAAAAGGTAGCTGGAACGGCAACGATGTTTACTGGCTTCAACACGGTGGATTGCCAACAGATGACTTCAGTAAAGCGACCATCTTTAGCGTCGCCAACAAAAACGAACCAGGAATAGTTTGGTTGCCATTTTCCATTGCTGATGCAGCAAAGCGCCGGACGTTCAATATCAATAAATTTAACCGCAGAACAATGGTTCAGGGCGCAGGTTTGGTCATGCCTGACTGGTTGAAAAAGCAGAACAGAAGAAAGAAGTCGCGAAGCGGGAAGGTGCGTTGGAATTGTCCGCATTGCGGAAAAATCACCTGGCAGTACAGCCCATATGATTTTGAAGGCTGTCGTGATTACAACTGTGAAGGATGGCGAGAATGACAATTGACTATCAGGTACTGCGTGAGGCGGCAGAAAAGGCAACACCAGACGAATGGGTCGCATTTATTTCGCCGGGTACTGGTACATATGCGGTGCATACACCCGGTGATAAACGATGTGGAGACGTTATCAAATGGCCCGGCTTTGATGGACAGGAAAACGCAGAGAATAACGCTCGTTATGTTGCCGCGTTCAACCCAAAGGTTGCACTGGAGCTGCTTGGTGAAATTAAGCGCCTGGAGGACACAAATATTGATGCTATGTGTCGAATTGCAGAGCTTGAGACTAATCTCGCGGCGCTGGTGGCGGAGAATGCGGGGCTTAAGGCCTTCAAAACCGCCGTTTATCAGCAGATGGGCGTCGGATGTGATGCTCCTGAATTCTCCATTACGGTAGGTTTGAGTAACTTACGTCGTTTTGCTGACACACTCCACGCCATTGAGCGTGAGTTCTTTACCAAAGAGCTACCTGATGAAGAGCACGAAGGCGAAACATTCAATGAATGTCCACTTAGCTGGGGAATGAGCGTCGAACAGTACGTTTCCGAGTTTCGCAAATGCCTGGCTGAAGTGCGGGCGCAGGGATTGGAGATGTTTGCACAGAAATGTAACTCAAAATCCGAACAGTCATTTGCATCTGATATACGCGATAACTGGAAACTACTCGGTGAACATGCCACTGACTTTGCCGCAGAGCTTCGAAAAGGAGGCAACCAGTGAGCAAGATTGACTATCAGGCACTGCGTGAGGCGGCAGAGCGTGCAATTCCGGCAATGGAACGCCTGTTAATGTTGCCAGTTGATGATGATCTGATAAGCGAACAGGAACTTAAAGATTACGGCGTGGATATTGATGCGCTCAACGCCTTCAAATTTCTGACCGGACCAGAAACCGTGCTGGCGCTGCTGGATGAACGGGAAAGAAACCAGCAATACATAAAACGCCGCGATCAGGAGAACGAGGATATTGCGCTAACGGTAGGGAAGCTGAGAGTTGAGCTTGAGGAAGTAAAACAACACGCTGAAGAATTATCCGAAACCAAGGCTGTTCGTAACCAATGGCGGCCAGATATTTGCCCAATAACCGGACGTGCATTTTTCATGTGGATTGAGCATCCAACATTGGGAAATGTGCCGACATATGGTGGCCCATTAGATAGTTACACCATTCCAACAAAGGACGGTGACGGTGAGTTTTCATGTGAGCGTTACGATCATGATTTTGGCGGTTGGGTAGAAAGCGAATGTCTTGGGGTATATCTGATTGATGATAGAGAACAATGCAGGGTCTACGAACTGGAGGAACGCGTTAAGGAACTGGATGCTCGGGAAATATCGCTCCCGGAACGTAGCAGCATGCTTCATCGAACAGATTTTCACGATGATTACCAAACGGTAATGGCATACAAAGTTTCTGAAGTCATCGCTGCAATCCGCGCCGCAGGCATTCGCATCAAAGGAGGTGAGTAATGCGTGTGGCATGTATCGGCTTGTTACCGTACCCGACTCGTTTTTGGGCTTCTGCGCTAATTGCAAAGCCGTATGTCCTGATGGCTGACAACATCATCCCGGCACCAAAGCGCCGCCATACCGGTATTGCAGCGGCACGACGAGCAGCAAAGAGACGCAGGAGAGCAAAGCGATGAAAAACCGTAAGGCAAAACGACTTTTTTTACAGCGACCTGTGCGTGTGGTGGAGCTGGTTATTAGCAACCATAAGATAGCGGTACTCCATCCATTTGGTCAGGTGGCTTTTGCCGCAAAGCGTAAGCCTACTGCGTCACAGAACAGGCGGAAGAAAGGGTACGCTGTAAGATGAAAAACCGTAAAGCAAAGATTCTGTTAGTTCGTAGAAACGCTCCTGGCGTCTGGCAGTGGGTGAGACTCAGCAACCGACGGATGGGGTTGATGAAATATTACGGGATGATGGATTGTGGTTTTTGCAAAAAGCCCAGCGCGGCGCAAAACCGCTGGAAAAACCACTTGCGCACTAAAGGAGAGTGATATGGCGTTAACACACCGCGAACTCTGTCAGATTGCGTATAAGTTCCTTAAGCGCAACGGGTTCAAGGTTTGTTTTCATGACCGCTTTATAGCTGTAACCAGTACCGGAGAACAGCCAGATGCTATGGGATTCAGAAATTCAGCATCATGCCTGATAGAGGCGAAGTGTTCTCGTGCTGACTTGTTGGCAGATAGGAAAAAGCGTTTTCGTAAAAATCCATCTCTTGGAATGGGCGACTGGCGATTCTTTATTAGTGAGCCGGGAATTATTTCAGTTGAGGATTTACCACCTGGCTGGGGATTACTTCACGTTGTTAACGGAAGAGTACGGAAAGTACATGGGTGGCCCAAGGGTAATTGCTGTTGGGGTAATCCTGACGATAAGCCATTTACTGGAAATAAGCAGGTTGAATGCGATTACATGTTATCTGCATTAAGGCGCATGGAGTTGAGAGGGCACCTTAATGAAATATATGACGGTGTAATTGTTAATAAGAAAGAAGGAAACGCGGCATGATCACTATTACCAAAGAGCGACTGCTGACAATCAAGCAGTGGCGCGAAACATACGGACCTGGTAGCAACGTTGTACTGCCAGCAGAAGAAGCGGAAGAACTGGCACGAATTGCTCTGGCATCGCTGGAAGCAGAACCGGTTGCAGTAAACGACGACATGGCTTACGCATTCCATCACGCATTGTCAGATTCATCGCTAGGCGCTGATGAAGTAGAGGAAATTAAGGCCGGTTTGCGTGCTGCCTTTGCCAACGTCACTATCCAACCAGAGCCGGTAGTGCCGGATGAAATCGAGTTAGCAATTGAAAACCTCAAGCAGAAATTAGTGGAATGCAATCGCTATAACTACTGCGCAGATGCAGTGAAGAACGTTGAGGATGCCTGCCACGCTGCCATGCTTCAGGGTAGCCAACCTGTAAGCCAAACTTACAAGTTGCCAGTTAATACACCTTGCCAAGATGCGCCAGCCCATATCTGGCTGCAAACAGCTGGAGTATGGCCAGAAGATGGCGAGTTAAGCGAATTAACGTGGTGCAGCCACAATCAGCACCATGATGACACGCTATATGTTCGAGCTGACCTTGTGAATGGCAACTATCCGGTAACTCCGGATGGTTGGATAAGCTGTAGTGAGCGAATGCCCGCTCAAGATGATTGGATTTTAATTTATTCAAAGCACGGCGAGTATATGGCAGGACAGGTACAAGGGGAATACGTGGAGTTGAGCGACGGCACTTTATCGTGGTTAGGGAACGCCTTGTACTGGATGCCGCTACCAGAACCGCCGCAGGAGGCGAAATGATGGATGTAAAAGAGAAGGTTTTGCAGGTGATGCGTTCCCGGGCTGCCCTGCAAGATAAAGCTCTCGGCGGGGAATATCCATTCAGGATGGCAACCTGGAATCTGCGGTTGGCAATGGAGAAGGAATTTCCTGATGAAGAATGGCGTTCGGCAGATTTGCGCAAAATTCTTATGGAGATGGCTAAAGATGGAACAGTATCCAAAGATACCCATGCCAGCCGGATTGGTCAGGCGGTATGGAGACTGGAGGTGAGATAATGAGCTGGCCTGAAGCATTCGCAACGGTAGGAATTGTGATGGCGGCAGCACTGGGTTTGTATTCAATTTGTCGCTGGTGGTAACGATGGGAAAATTAACTTTTGTAGTCGAATTTGAGGATGGTAAAGAGCCACCTGTTAGCGCCAATCTTGATGTTGCTGGTGGCAGGCTTGTTTCGGTTCTATTTGGTGACTACCGAGATGATTTCTTCCAACCAGAAGAAGTTGATGTGGTGCGAGAGGCATTAAACGAGTTAAGTGTTGATAACGATGATGCTCATGCGGAAATCATCCAAAAAATGGAGCTGCTAACTCACTAAATTATCAATTATGGTGCTATCACCTACGACACCGAGAGAAAATTTATAATGTCAAAAGTAAATGTTTTGATTTTTTCAGCAATTGTTGGCTTTGGTTTTACTGCCGGAGTGCAGATTTATATTACGTGGGAAAAAATCATCAACTACGCATGGAGTTGTTTTATTAAGTGAGGTAAGTATGTGGAGAGGTAATAGTCATGGCAAAAGCCAGATGATACTTACCGGATATCAGCTCGACCACAAAACCAATAAATCACGTTCAGTATATTTGCTTCGCCACAATAGCCGCGTAAGGAATACCGTACTGGAGCAAAATCTGACCGTTGAAATGGATAATTACGGGGGCTTCAAGCCAACAATATCGCTTGATGATTTTCCTCGTGGTTTAAGCGAAAGAGAAGCAATGCTGAAATTAGCAGAATGGCTACAAAGATTAAGCATTGCTATTGAAGATAACTGGTCTGAACCTTAAATTTATATGATGACACTAAAACATTTTCTTGACCGCCCATTATGGGCGGCAGCCGCAGGCTATGACTTTAATTATATGGATTGCATGTCTTATACTGCCAATGCATACGACCATTCGTTCAGCCTGCTGTTTAATTCTTTAAGAATATTGCCGGAAACAGAAGTTGGAGAGCTTCATTTATGGCTATTGGGCTTTATCGCGGCTGTCGTTGGTATTGCTGTATGGCCTTTTATTTTCTGGCTGGTGGCTGTTGTAGTGTGGTTTAAGTGCAAGACATACCGGAAAAAGTATTTCTTAGGTGATGGAATGACTGATATTGCCAAAATGAACATTGAAAAATGGATTAAGGAATGTGAAAAGAAATGGCGCAAAAAGAAATGACCAGAATCACTGAAGAGCGTATATCAGAGATTATTTCCCGTATCGAAATGTATGGTCACGGTGCTGGATATACGGCAGATGAAGTATTGGAAATAGCCCAGCAGATGCTGGCCTTGAGACAAAAAGAGCAACATGAAAGTAATACGTGTAGATTGAATTTTGAGCAGTGGCTGGAACAGCAACGCGGAAAAATCGATGTGGACTGTGGTTGTGTGTCCACTGAAACATTCATGCACTGGCTGCGGGTAGCTTACGAGGCTGGCAACTATCCGGATATTCCGGATAGTTCGGTGCCAGCGCCAGGAAAGGGCGTCACCGGTGAACGTATCCGCATTAAGCCGCATGTTTATCGCGAACTGGTTAACCGTCTCCACGATACAGCGATCAAGTGTGCTGGCACCCAGCAATTACGAGAAAGAATTAGCCGAGTTTTGGGCGACGTTATTACGCCAGATCATCATAAACAAGCCGAGAAAAGTGGCTTGGAAAGGTGTCACCTTGAGGCGGCATTAAACATTAAGCCGGGGCATACGCTTGGCATTATTGATGCACTATTGGTTCATAAGATGGCCAGGGCTTTATTGCCGCTGGTGGCTGAAAAGCATGAGGCGGACCATGCCAACGAAAGCTGAGTTACAGGCGCGCATAGAGATTCTTGAAAAAGAGAATGCGAGTCTAAAAGGAATGCTGGCGCGGGCGGAAAGGGAATTATCAGGAAAATTATTGCCAGAAGAGCTGCCACCAGCAGATATACCTGATCGAGTGTCCTGGTGGATGAAGTATTTCCGTGCACCGTGGGAGGCGTTTTGGTGCTACGACCATCGCAGATGGTGTGATGAGCTTGATAGCAGTTTCCCCTATTTTGCGGAAGGGAACTCTTGCCCTGAATGTAGGAGTTAATGATGACCGGCGAGCTTTATTTTAAAATGGCACGGGAGCGGCGTGTGCATCTGGATCGGATATTTCATCTCCAGAAGAGAGTAGAAGAACTGGAACGTCGTCTGAACTGTTATCCTGTTGATATGGTGTCTGCAATACCGCCGATTCCAATAGAAATGCAGATCCGCCTATGGATGGAAGAATATGGAATGCCGTGGGAGATATTTTTCTGCTTCGACCATAAACAGTGGGTAGATGAGCTGGATAATAGTTTCCCATATTTCACAGAGAACACATGCCCAGTATGCAGGAAGAGAAAGGAATCATGATTCTCCCGCGTCCGCGCCCACCGAAAATGGAGAAAAAAAGGATGATTAATGGCTATCAGCCGCATACCCCAGAAATACAAGGGAGCGAGGGGCTTAAACCACCACTAGCACCACGGAACGCATCATTACGGCGAGAGTTAATATTAACTTTGTCGCCCGTTCTGGCTGCCCGCCAGGATTGGGTAAGTAATGATGACCTGGCAGAAAAAATCACATCGCTGGTGGATAAAATTCTGCATAAAGCTGATCTCTGATCACCATGCTAAAATCCCCTCAATTCACAGAGGGGATTTTTGTCTATGTTGTATAGAGTTTTATGGAAAAGCGTTATTGTCGGCGCGATACTGGCTATATCTGGGTGTGCAATGGTGCAATACAACGACGGTGAAAAGGTAAGCATACAGTCAGATGGTTGGTATGGCCTTGATAGCTTGCAAAAAACCGCAGATAAAGCCTGTCAGCAATATGGGAAGTCTAAAGCCGTATATCAGCATAGCGCGAACGCTAATCCCCATCTCGCTCCCGGTTCGGGTGTTCAGAATACCATCTGGAAATGTGAGCTTTAAACATGAGCAACTGCAATATTGCAGCTAAAAGCCAGGAAGAGCGAGACAAGGTGAACGTAGACCTTGCCGCCAGCGGCGTTGCTTACAAAGAACGACTGAATATACCGGTGATTGCAGAGCAGGTGGCCCGTGAGCAACCGGAAAACCTGCGCGCCTATTTCATGGAACGGCTACGGCACTACAGGCAGTTAAGCCTCCAGTTGCCAAAAGGGAGCGATCCGGCATATCAGAAAACAGAATAGTTGTTAGGCTATTACGCAATGCCCGCGCCATTCTTAGCGGGTTTTAAGCCATATTCACCGTTGTAGAAATTACTCATGTTCCATTCATTGGGAAGCTCTTTTCTGTCCAATGTATAGTGGCGCACGATATAACGATCTTCATCTTCTTCGATGGACAGGCGGACATAGCCAATGTGAATTACCGATACGGGCGGCGTCCGTATTGCATAGATGTCGCGGAGATATACCGGTAGCTCGACAAATGCATCAGGTGTATCTGTGATGCTCATTTTTTCACAGTATTCATATAACGCATCGTTGATATCGTTAAGAGATTCATGATCGTATATTTCCAGGTAATTACCGCGATCGCGATGGTACTCGATTTTAGCCATTCAAAATCCCCTGTTATCGTTTTGCATTTCTCTAATCCGGTTCAGAACTACTTCGTGCTGGGCTTGGATAGCGGCTTTTTCGTTTTCAAGCCGGGCAATAGACATCTCTAATTCTTTGCTGTACCAGGCGAGTTGGGCCAGGTTCATCTGGTTGTGGTCGAGAGTTGGAGACACTTCGACGCGATCCCTTTCTTCTTGCTTTAATGAGAAGAGATTCATCTCATCCCTTGAGGAAAATTCAGCAACAATTTCTTGTTGATGATCCGGTCGCTGCGGCATCCTCGCCAGTATAAATGGCGGTTCTTTTGAAAACATAAATGTCGGTTCAGAACGTGTTTTCACCCATCTAGCCTGCTGTCTTTCGGCAAGTTCACAGGCTTCATCATAGTTATTTGCCAAACCAAGCACGGATGGACGGTCCCACGCGCCACCATTCAGACAATAAACAACAATTTTCCCGTCAGGTTGTGTAACCCCATAGGGATGGTCCCACCAGGCGTCCAGCTGAGCTTTAGAGCGTTTCTCGTTAGGAGTGCAGTCAAAATTTTTGGGCAATACAGGATCGAGAGGAATGCGATTAGGCATAGCTAATTCCTTATTAACTGATTGGCAACGAGGTTACGCTGATCCGTTGGTGATGAATAGTAGCAAAGAGCACAAAATCATCAGCGGTGGTTGATGTACGTAACGCGTTTGCACCAAAGGTGTCTCTTTAATGTATACTGTATAAATGAACAGTATTGTTGAGGTAAAAACGCTATGGGCTTCCCTTCTCCTGCGGCGGATTATGTTGAAAGCCGAATTTCTCTTGATCAGCAACTAATCAGGCATCCATCAGCAACCTACTTCATGCGGGCAGCTGATAGCCATCACCGTGAGGGAATATTGCAGGGTGCTTTGCTGGTGGTTGATTCCTCGCTTACTCCGGTTGATGGTTCTCTGCTTGTGTGCGCTATGGAGGGTGAATATCGCATAAAGAGATACCGAAAGTATCCGCGCCAGCACCTGGAGGATTTAAGCACCGGGAAGAAAGAGGCGTTACCAGTAGATGACGATGGTTACACGGGTAGTAATGCTGTTTTTGGTGTGATCACTCATGTCATCAATGATGCCCGAAGTGGGGAATTTGATGATTGTCCGGTGATTTAAGCTGCAAAGTGCTGGTGCTTTATGCCTGTGAAGTTTATAATTGTGTACACATAACGAGTACACGAGGTGTTTATGCAATCCATTAACTTCCGTACCGCGCGCGGCAACCTTTCTGAAGTGCTCAACAATGTTGAAGCCGGGGAAGAGGTTGAAATCACCCGCAGAGGCCGTGAGCCAGCAGTAATTGTCAGCAAGGCTACTTTCGAAGCCTACAAAAAAGCGGCGCTGGATGCTGAATTTGCATCCCTGTTTGACACCCTGGACTCCACCAACAAGGAACTGGTTAACCGATAATGAGGCATATATCACCGGAAGAACTTATTGCGCTTCATGATGCGAATATAAACCGCTACGGCGGCCTGCCGGGAATGTCAGATCCGGGTAGGGCAGAGGCCATTATCGGGAGAGTTCAGGCCAGAGTTGCCTACGAAGAGATCACCGACCTTTTCGAAGTCTCCGCCACCTACCTGGTGGCTACAGCGAGAGGGCATATATTCAATGATGCCAATAAGCGTACCGCGCTAAACAGTGCGCTGTTATTTCTACGCCGTAACGGGGTGCAAGTATTTGATTCACCTGAACTGGCAGACCTTACCGTAGGGGCTGCGACCGGAGAGATATCTGTATCTTCTGTCGCCGACACGTTACGTAGATTGTATGGTTCCGCGGAGTAGATTAATGGCACGTAAATACAACAAATTGTCCCGTGAAGCGTTAAAGATGCTTCTTGATGGCGTGAGTCGCCGCAAGGTAAAGCAATACCTGGTTGGTAAGCAAATTGGTGCCAGGACCGCTATTGCTGTGTTATGCCGTCAGGAAATGGTTGTGCTTAAACAGAGAATGCCGGGCAGCAGATAAAGCCCAATCAGTGATGAAAGGTGTGATGTGAAAGCCGTAATTACTCCCTTTGTACAGAAAGAGCTTGGCCTCGCCACGTTCAAAGTGGATCAGGAGGTCAGAAAGCTGGTGGAGGCTGGCCGTAAATTTATTATGGAGCCGGTGCCGCGTGAGTTAATCGAGCACATGGAAGACGGCCTCGTTGTTACCGAGCAAACCATGGCAACAAATGAGGCGTTGCAGCCGTTTTTTAACAGCGATGAACTGTTTCGCCGTATTGGTGGAATTGACGCGCTGGTGGCGTGGTTGCGCAGGAAAGAGGGACAATGCCAGGCCGCAGATCGTAGCTGGTGTGACAACCATATTGTCCACGCAGAACGAGACAATAGCGCGGTGTTGTTGTGCTGGCATCACGATAACCATTACCGGATGCGTGGTTTTAATGAGCTGAAAGAAACGCTGCATAATAATCGCGTTAACTGGATACTGGATGTCGCCCGTCAGGAAATGGGGCTTTCAGATGGCCATGATTTAAGTATTCAGGAACTGTGCTGGTGGGCTTTCATGCGCAACATGATGCACCTGATGCCGGAAGAAGTTTGCCGTATATCAATAAATAAGATGAAAGCCGCAACGCAGGATAGCGGACCTCTGAAAGAGGCGGATATTCGCCCGTATGACGATCGCGCTACAGCATATGTTCAGATGATGGAAGAACGCGCCGCGCCGATGCGTGCAAAAGTATGCCCTGTGGATGTTGACTCCGACCCTGGCATGGCGCATTTCAAAATACCAAAACTGCAATCGCTAAAATTACCTGAGTACATGGACTTTGTTGCTTCCCGTCCATGCTGTGGGTGTGGAGCTGCGGGAGCTGGCGCTCACATTACGCCTTATATCGTTCGTCATAGTCGATTATGCGCGCATGACATTTATGCGATTCCTCTGTGCCAGTCATGCCAGCGTGATATTGAGCGTGACCGCGATAATTGGGAGAAAACACACGGCAGGCTGGCGATGCATCAACGATTGTTCTTTGATTACGCGCTTGGAGTCGGCGCTATCACAAGTCATTCGTCGAGTGTTAGATAAAATTGCTCTAATGTGTTGCTATTTCTTTAATCGAGGGTATTATATTCCACGTTGATTAGTTGACATGGGCTAATCAGTAGGTGACAGGATGTTACTTAACTGGCAGGGACGCCACTTCATGGAAATAAATCACTCACGAATAACATCGTATGAGATTGCGGATTACATGATCCGCACTAAATCTCTTCTATCAGCGAAAGAACTCGCAGCAATCCTTGAAAAGGAATACCCGCATCTGGATGTCGATAAGCGCGACGTTTATCTGCGCTTAAAGGCTATCGCTGTGTCTAAGTATTCGTCTGTTTTGATTGATGACAGTACACGCCCACGTAGATTTCAGATCCACTCTCTGAACCCTGAATTCTTTCGCCGCAGCCGCGCACCGCGCCGGTTTGATGAAAAACTCCAGAACGAACTCTATATGACGCAGGACGAAAAGGAACGCCGGGAGCACCAGCCTTGGGTAATGGCGCGTCAACTTTTCAATAAGGTGGCCCGTCAGCACCGTAATTACGGTAATGCCACATCCGCACGTATCTGATTGATTGCTTGCCCGTTCCGGGCCTTTTGACATGTGACTTTCGTTACCCTCGCGTCAAAAAGAGTTTTTACGAAAGGAAGCATAAGTGACCTGGGACGATCACAAGAAGAATTTTGCTCGCCTGGCGCGAGATGGTGGTTACACCATCGCACAGTATGCCGCCGAGTTTAATCTTAACCCTAATACCGCACGTCGTTATCTCCGTGCCTTCAAAGAAGACACCAGGACAGCGGACAGCCGCAAGCCAAATAAGCCAGTCAGGAAGCCACTAAAAAGCATGATCATTGATCACTCTAATGATCAACATTCAGGTGATCACATTGCGGCGGAAATAGCGGAAAAACAAAGAGTTAATGCCGTTGTCAGTGCCGCAGTAGAGAATGCGAAGCGCCAAAATAAGCGCATAAATGATCGTTCAGATGATCATGACGTGATCACCCGCGCCCACCGGACCTTACGTGATCGCCTGGAACGCGACACCCTGGATGATGATGGTGAACGCTTTGAATTCGAAGCTGGCGATTACCTGATAGATAACGTTGAAGCGCGGAAGGCCGCGCGCGCTATGTTGCGTCGGTCCGGGGCCGATGTTCTGGAAACCACTCTTCTTGAAAAGTCTCTTTCTCATCTCCTTATGCTGGAGAACGCCAGGGATACGTGTATTCGCTTGGTGCAGGAAATGCGCGATCAGCAAAAAGCCGATGATGAAGGTACTCCGCCTGAATACCGTATCGCGAGCATGCTAAACAGCTGTTCCGCGCAGATAAGCAGCCTGATCAACACCATTTACAGCATCCGGAATAACTATCGAAAAGAAAGCCGGGAGGCGGAAAAGCACGCTTTATCTATGGGGCAAGCTGGCATTGTTAAGCTGGCATACGAACGAAAGCGTGAAAATAACTGGTCAGTGCTGGAAGCGGCTGAATTCATCGAGGCGCATGGAGGGAAAGTGCCGCCCCTGATGCTGGAACAAATCAAAGCCGATCTGCGTGCTCCTAAGACAAATACCGATGATGAGGAAAGGCAAACTGCCGTCGGTGGCCCTTCTCTTGAAGATCTGGACAAAGTTGCGCGAGAACGGGCCGCCAACCGCCGCGCCGATGCTGCATTGTGGATTGAGCAACGTAGGGAAGAAATCGCCGATATCGTTGATACAGGCGGTTATGGAGATGTTGATACTGAAGGTGTATCAAACGAACCATGGCTGGAACAAGACCTGGACGAAGACGAGGAGGAAGACGAAGAAGTTACCCGCAAGCTATACGGGGATGATGATTAATGGCCAGAAGTTGCGTAACGGATCCACGTTGGCGCGAGCTGGTGGCGCTATATCGTTATGACTGGATTGCGGCCGCTGATGTTTTGTTCGGCAAAACACCTACCTGGCAGCAGGATCTGATTATTGAGTCTGTGCAGGAACAGGGTAGCAAGACATCTGTTTCGTCTGGTCACGGTACCGGGAAATCAGACATGACTTCTATCATGATCATGTTGTTCATAATCATGTATCCCGGTGCCCGTGCCATTATCGTTGCGAACAAAATTCAGCAGGTAATGACCGGTATATTCAAGTACATCAAGATAAACTGGGCTACGGCCACCAGCCGTTTTCCATGGCTTGCTGATTATTTTGTTCTGACAGAAACCGCTTTTTATGAAGTTACTGGTAAAGGTGTATGGACTGTAGTACCGAAGGGCTTTCGTCTGGGAAGTGAAGAAGCTCTCGCAGGTGAACACGCAGATCATCTTCTGTATATTATCGATGAAGCCTCCGGTGTCAGTGATAGAGCTTTCGGTATCATCACCGGTGCTCTTACCGGACAGGATAACCGCATCTTATTGCTGTCACAGCCTACACGCCCAAGCGGCTATTTCTACGATACTCACCATAAACTGGCCAAGCGTCCTGGTAACCCTGATGGCGTTTATACGGCGATCACGCTTAACAGTGAGGAATCACCGCTGGTAACGCCAGCATTTATCAAAATGAAGCTGGCGGAGTACGGCGGGCGTGATAACCCTATGTACATGATTAAGGTACGCGGCCTATTCCCTAAATCACAGGATGGCTTCCTTCTTGGACGTGATGAGGTTGAACGTGCAACGCGGCGGAAAGTCAAGATTGCCAAAGGATGGGGCTGGCTTGCATGTGTGGACGTTGCTGGTGGTACGGGACGGGATAAGTCCGTTATCAATATCATGATGGTGTCCGGCCAGCGAAATAAACGCCGTGTAATCAACTATCGAATGCTGGAATACACAGACGTTACAGAAACGCAGCTTGCCGCCAAAATTTTCGCAGAATGTAATCCTGAGCGATTCCCAAATATCACCATAGCGATAGACGGCGATGGCCTGGGTAAAGCAACGGCGGATCTGATGTACGAGTATTATGGTATTACCGTACAGCGTATACGCTGGGGTAAAAAGATGCATAGCCGTGAAGATAAGAGCCTGTACTTTGATAAACGTGCTTATGCCAACGTTCAAGCCGCAGAGGCCGTAAAATCTGGTCGTATGAGACTGGATAAGGGTAATGAAACTATTGAGGAAGCGTCGAAAATCCCTGTAGGGATTAACTCCGCAGGTCAATGGAAAGTGATGAGTAAGGAGGATATGAAGAAAAAACTCAACCTGCACTCACCAGACCATTGGGATACATATTGTTTCGCTATGCTGGCTGATTATGTTCCCCAGGATGAAGTGCTTAGCGTCGAAGACGAAGCGCAGGTTGATGAAGCTCTGGCATGGCTTAATGAATAACTCATTGACCATGCCGGATAGAAACTATTGCGCGCTTTCGGGGTTGTCGTTTACTGGCTGCCCCTTCTTAGTTTTACGGCTGCGCGTAACTGATGCGGCTGATTTGACCTTTTTCTCTTCGCGAGTGATGGCAATTTGTTTTTTTACATTTTCAATATCTGCCAGGCGATATATTTTTGCCTGCGGCCAGCGGTCGCAGATGATCGGTTCTATAGAGTCATAAAGGCTAAATTTTGCTTTCTCGAATTCACCGTTGATGATGATTCCATCACGGAGAGTTTCATCGCAGATAAACACACCACATAGCGGCACATGGTAACTAACTGATTTACCATCATTGTAGTTAGGGCTACTGGAAATGTAATGGACGCGCAGCATTGTTTCGCTAAAGCCGTGTACGCGCATACGGAATTTTTCATCCTCCGGGTACTGCTTCATTAGCTCTTTTGTTGCTTCCAGGTTCTCTATGTATTTCGCACTGTGCTCATTGATCCCCGCGCTTTTTTGGATGCGAATGTCCTTATCAATCAGATGAATAATGCGGCCAGCGGTCATATTGACGCTGTTCACTGCTTCTGTCTGATAAGTTGTAACCTTACGTACACCGCGAAGGATGTTAGGCACAGGATATAAAATAGTCTTTGGGATATTGAGGTCTGGGTACTGTTCCAGTTCCCGCGCCATTAAAGTCCATTTATCAATTTCAGCCTGAATGCTGTCCGTTTCTTTGAACGGTAGAACGACAACCGGGCGTACAGGACGACCGTCGCTGGCGGCATCAACGTGTTGGGCGCGTGCAACAGCTTTTTTTAGAAAGAGATCCCTGAAGCTGACGAACTCCTGGTACAGTTGTTCGCCGTAGACATAATTTATCATTGATCCTCCTCCAGAATTGACATGGCCAACAACTCACAGCGGATTACACTGGGAGTTGTTGGCCACCATTATAGAAGGATCCAACGAAAATAATAGATTTATTAGTGCATTTATTGTGAGTCTGGCTGGTTAGTGGCCATGAGATATTCGATTGTGTCAGTGAGATCATCCAGGTCGTCTTGGGTGATGCGGTACTCCTGATTGGATATCTTTGAGTAGTGTTCAGCAATGGCGCGGGCAGCGTCGGTTTCGGCGGGGTCTACAGATAAAGCGTTAGAGCAATGTCTAACGTCGTCGATGGTTGGTGGAATGAAAGCCATAATTATGCCTCACTGTATTGACAACACAGAGCCTGAAGCTCTGACCTACTGTTTCACCCATGATCCATGCTGGGGTAATCTAACAACATTGCGCTGTGTGTAAGATGAGCAATGCATAGCTGTAATGCCGTTGTATAAGGTTTCCCTGTTTGCTCATTTCCTTCTGAGCCGCTCTACAACGCTGAAGACACATTAAATAGTGAATCCAAAGTCGTATTACGAAACGGCGGCAAAACTATAATTTATTAGAGCAATTGTCAAACAACTATGAAAAACAATCCAGTTTTTGGCTGGTGGAGTGGGATTTTTCTCTCAAAATTTATTGCTCTAATAATTCTTGATTTTTATGCGCAGCTGGACGTAAACTCCTCTTCGGACCTAATAACTTCGTATAGCATACATTATACGAAGTTATCTTAAGGGTTATTGAACATGATCAATTTACCTGTAAATCCATACAGTTCAATACCTTATCAGGTCAAATAGTGATCACTTGATCATTTGATCAAGGTTGCGCTACGTAAAATCTGCGAAATGTTGGCAGTGTTAGTGCTCCAGATTTCGCGTAGCGCACTTAGCACCACCAATCAATCAGAGGTGAAAAATGGGATATTCAGCTGCTAAAGTGTCCACTCATCTTGAGCTTGAGAAAAACCGTGGTTACTGGCGGGCAAAAGGGTTTGATCGTGATAGTTGCCAACTGTCATTATCGCGCGGTGAAGAGAAAATAGAACGCACGCGCGGTCGCTGGCGTTTCTATGACGAGAACCATAAACAGGTAAAGGCAGAGCCAATCCTGTACACTTTACTTAAAACTATTATCTGAGTGTTAAATGTCCAATTTACTGACCGTACACCAAAATTTGCCTGCATTACCGGTCGATGCAACGAGTGATGAGGTTCGCAAGAACCTGATGGACATGTTCAGGGATCGCCAGGCGTTTTCTGAGCATACCTGGAAAATGCTTCTGTCCGTTTGCCGGTCGTGGGCGGCATGGTGCAAGTTGAATAACCGGAAGTGGTTTCCCGCAGAACCTGAAGATGTTCGCGATTATCTTCTATATCTTCAGGCGCGCGGTCTGGCAGTAAAAACTATCCAGCAACATTTGGGCCAGCTAAACATGCTTCATCGTCGGTCCGGGCTGCCACGACCAAGTGACAGCAATGCTGTTTCACTGGTCATGCGGCGGATTCGAAAAGAAAACGTTGATGCCGGTGAACGTGCAAAACAGGCATTGGCGTTCGAACGCACTGATTTCGACCAGGTTCGTTCACTCATGGAAAATAGCGATCGCTGCCAGGATATACGGAATCTGGCATTTCTGGGGATTGCTTATAACACCCTGTTACGTATAGCCGAAATTGCCAGGATCAGGGTTAAAGATATCTCACGTACTGACGGTGGGAGAATGTTAATCCATATTGGCAGAACGAAAACACTGGTTAGCACCGCAGGTGTAGAGAAGGCACTTAGCCTGGGGGTAACTAAACTGGTCGAGCGATGGATTTCTGTCTCTGGTGTGGCTGATGATCCGAATAACTACCTGTTTTGCCGTGTCAGAAAAAATGGTGTTGCCGCGCCATCTGCCACCAGCCAGCTATCAACTCGCGCTCTGGAAGGGATTTTTGAAGCAACTCATCGATTGATTTACGGCGCTAAGGATGACTCTGGGCAGAGATACCTGGCCTGGTCTGGACACAGTGCCCGTGTCGGAGCCGCGCGAGATATGGCCCGCGCCGGAGTTTCAATACCGGAGATCATGCAAGCTGGTGGCTGGACCAATGTAAATATTGTCATGAACTACATTCGTAACCTGGATAGTGAAACGGGGGCAATGGTGCGCCTGCTGGAAGATGGCGATTAGCCGTTTATTTGCAACTGATTGCTCTAATTATTTGATATTTATGGTGACACATGCGGAAGGATTTCAAAATAGACGGAAAATATGTGGTGCTGTCTGTAAGCTCTCAAATTCAGTCACCATCTGTCATTGTCACCGTAAAGTTGAGCGATAGGATGCCTGATATCGACTCGATATCTGTTGCGTTCCCCGTTAAAAGCATGCGGAGTGCTGAACATTTTGTGATGAATGCAACGGAGGAGGAAGCGCGGCGCGGGCTTACTAGAGTGATGGTGGAATTTGGCGAACTCCTGGGTAAGGTAAACAATGCCCTTTCAATCAGTTCAGCAAGATCCAAAGCGTTAACAGCTTCCATGATGAAATAAAAAAAGCCTGGCAAGGAGCCAGGCTGCACAAAAGAGCGGGTTTGTATTCCGCATCCAATCAATCAAGAAGGAGTATAGCACACAGGTACTGAAGTGAAAAAATGTGATTCGCGATTAACAAAATACCTACCATTGCTCTAATTGATTGCTATAATTAAGCCGCAGTTTTTGTCAACTACGAAGACGTTGCCATTACTTCACTCCTTGACATCATTGGCGGCCATTAGGCCGCCTTTTTTTTGCCATATGAAAACAATCGAACAAAAACTTGAACAGCGCCGCGAGTGGCAGAAGGCAGCCAGAGAACGAGCGATCGCTCGGCAACGGGAAAAGTTGGCTGACCCCGCCTGGCGAGAATCGCAATATCAGAAAATGCGGGATTCTATCGACCGCCGTATCGCTAAACAGAAAGAGCGCCCACCAGCCAGCAAAACGCGGAAAAGTGCGGTAAAAATAAAATCTCGTGGCTTGAAGGGGCGAACACCGACGGAGGAGGAACAGACTATCGCCAATGCTCTTGGCACTCTCCCCTGCATTGCCTGCTACATGCATGGAGTAATATCTGAAGAGGTGTCTCTGCACCATATCTCCGGTCGTACCGCGCCGGGTTGTCACAAAAAGCAATTGCCCCTTTGCAGATGGCACCACCAGCATGCAGCACCGGCTGAAGTAAGAGAAAAATACCCCTGGCTGGTCCCTGTTCATGCCGATGGCGTGGTAGGAGGCAAGAAAGAATTCACCTTGTTGAACAAGTCAGAGATGGAGTTGCTGGCTGACGCCTATGAAATGGCAAACATCATGCACTAATAAATATATTATTTTTAATCTTAAATGATTGACAACTGACAAGTGACTTGAGTCAGAATCATCACACGCCCGGTACGGATGGATCCCTTTTCAAATATTCCATGGACGGCACAGTCTGAGTACCGGGCGCTACCTTCAGTTGTATTGCTAAGCCGCCGCTGGTGGCTTTTCTTTTTTGTAGGGGCGCTATGGATAAGAAAATATGCGTTGTTTCGATGAGCGTCGGCAAACCGGCGTCAATGACTGCTGCATGGATCAACAACGAGCTGATAATGGCTGAGCGGACCAGCTACCCTGAACGCCGCCGCGACATGGAACTCCAGCTGCTGCGCGAATTGCGAGAAAAAGAGGAAAAGGGTTTTATCGTGCTGGTGGAAGAGGAAAACAGCTTTATTACTGGTCGAGTTGGCCAGCGTGTAAGGTTGCGCGATCCCTTCATGAACGGCAGGCCGGTACTGATTGAAGCAATGCAGATTTACAAGGAGCTGGAACGCCAGAAAGCGATCAAGTTACCGCGCAAGGAATCCGGCAAATACATCCTCCACCAAAGCATCTTCGATTCCGAACACGATAAAAAAGGCGATGAATTTTTCAACATCAACTGGAGCGAAATAACGACAGAGCATGTTCTGACGTTACTATGTTGCTTTGCGACGGAATACAACAACGTTGCCAGCGCCGACTACATCAGGGCAATGGCTGGAGAAGTTGAAGCCCGCCAGGAACCATCGTTACTAAGTCCACTTATTAACATAATTCTGGGTACCCAGACACTGGAACAAAAAAAAGTGCCGAAAGGGGTATTAACAGGCAAGCATAATTATTTCTAATAATTTATAGTGGGGACTTTTGATGGTGTAAAACCCCATGAATTATTATTTTTTAGTTTTTTGATTCTATTTTTTTTGCATTACCCGTCATAAAAATGAGCTTGCTTACATAATAGAAAATTATTTTATCAACACTATTACAACAAACGATTATCACTGATAACATGAGTCCTTTGAAAACAAAGGACTCACCATACTATGTCTAATACCTCGGCAAATGAAATTGTACCGCACTTACCGCTAATTTTCGAAAATGAAGCTAATGGGATTCTTCAGGATCTGGCCTATACTCCATCGCTTATGGGGTTGATGATGTTCCCGACAGAAGAGGAGCTGAAAGCAGCGAGAAGCTACATAATTAACGTTTTTGAAGAGTGTTACCGAGCCGGTCATTTGCGCATTATGGGCTTTACTAATGAAGAAAACTTGTTCGGATACGCCTTAATCTTCGGACATCCATCGGGAAATTTTCCGTTGTACTGTCATAAAATATATGTATATGAGCAATATCGTGGTAATGGACTTGGAAGTAATATACTGGCAGAAATACTTGCATTTCCAAATGAGGTCGCTTTGATTTGCCAGTCTGATTTGGTTCCTTTTTATGAATCAGCCGGAATGCACTTTAAAGGAAATTACACCACTCCATCAGTCGCCAATTTCAAAAAAACTCGCGGCATGTATGAGGGGCTTTGTTTGATGAGCACTGAAAAAAATGCAAACTCTAATGGTGTACCTATATTCATGCTGAACGATAACGATATTGATAACATCATACAGGCTATCGCATCATCGGCACCACGATAATATTAATAATTCATCTCGCCGCAGGAACTACAAACCAGTTGATTGTTTGTGAAACGCCCGGTGCAAACCGGGCCAACAAAACTCAATCAGCATTGAGAAGCAATGCATTATCTATGATGATCTGCTCCCATTCTTCGAATGCCCGGTCGCGGACGCCCTGGGGAACACTGTTTGTTTTGAAATCGACGACTGTACGCCATTTCCCGTCCGGACGGTACATGCGCAGAGCTTTACTTCCCCCTTCCCTGCGCACCTCAACGTTATGCTTGTCAGCAAACTCTTGTAATGCTCGTAGCGTCCCATGCTTTACTGTGTAGTATCGCTTTTTCAAGTTTTCTCTCCAGCCTGTGCCAAGGCTTCAACTTCCAAATCGTAAGACTCAAACTCATAGTCCTGGTCGTCAACTTCTTCAGGCACTGGCAGTAAATGCCAGGCTGAGTATATCTGACCATTATCAAAACGCTCCTGGCTGTAGAGCGTCGCGGCTATGAGTGTTAGCGCCGGGCGGTCATAACGGTAAATTTTGCGAACGTCACGGTCAACGAGACGACCGAAATTACCATAACCGCGCTCCAGTAATAATTTTTTAATTTCCGGCCAGTATGGACCATAGCTGCGGTACAGGCGGGGATTTTTCAGTAATCGCCCGCGTAGCCCTGACAGGAAGAAATCAACGTATTCGTCTTCTGTCTTTCCTAACAACGCTGTACGGAGTACCGCCTCAAGATATGTTTTATTCGGTTTTATTGTATCAGATAGTGTGGCCATATTATGCGACGCCCGGCGAACCGGGCGCTCCTGTTATGCGTATTGTTGGATGACGGCCAGAACGTCCGCCACGTTGTGTTTTGTCTCGATAATCCACCAGTTACCTGGGAAGTCGCTGTTCTTCGCCTTCGCTGGCAACCAGCGAGCGCCGAATTTCGCCTTGATTGCGTCTTTCGCACGGAAAAGAACCCCTTTCATGCCGGAGGCTTCCTGAAGCCCAAATACCTCGCCAGCGGCGAATTTTGGTGCGTACATCATCTTCAGGTCGGCGGTGGATACGCGATAATTCAGACCAAGAGACTGAGCTATGCTGGTGGCATCACCCTGTATTGATGATAACTCTTCTTGTTTCTCGTTTCTGGCAGCAATTTCTTCCTCCGTGATGTTGCCAAGGGCCAGGTTTATCCGATCAGCGTCTGCCTGTTTCTCTTCATCGGTGCGCCCGGCAAGTACCATGTTAATTCTGTGCAATATCTCCACATGATTCTTGCGCATGCTGAGCAATTCCGGCGTAACCTCGTTAAGGTCCACCAGCCCAAGGATGGCAAGGTCGGTAAACATTGATACCAGGTTGTAGGTCATGCGATAGCTGAGTTGCCCATAGGCTGATGGCAACTGCACCGCATCCATTTTATAGGCATCCATAAATTTAGAGCCGTCGTTTACGACATCCGCAATTGCCGGTGTGATTTTTCCTGTGGTGGCGGCCTCCCTGATTGCTGTTACCCACGATTGAGTCAGCGCGGCGACTGCATGATTCAGATTGACTTTCCGTTCTGCTGCAATGCGCGCGCTTGCTGCGTCCATTGCCTGCTTGATCTCGTCTTTATTGCTGTAAATGCCAATGGTGCCAAACTGTGCTGTGGTGATCTCATAATCTGACGCCCGGAACTCATTGGTACCGAAAATGGCATTGGTGACTTCAAGTTCAGAATCCCCGTTACGAGTAGCCCCCTGGCTTGTTTTCTCCGGCATTCTGGCGATCGCATCCGCTATTTTCTCCTGAATTGCTTCAGGGGATAGCGTATCTCCGTATGACGCGATTACATCGCCATAATTGGAGCCAAACAGTTCAACCAGGAATGCTTCTGCCGAACGGATCTGGCGGTTATTCCCTTCCGACATCATACCAAGCACCCATTTTGCAATTGACGACTTCAGCGCGCCGTCACGGCGATCCGGGTAAACCGCATGCTTCAGTGGGTCCGTATAGGTACCAACAAAATCAATGCTATAGCCTGACTCTGTAGTCTGAACGCCGTATGAGTCAGTGATTTTGATCATGCCGCGCTGCTGGAAACGGTAGAAATCGTCACAGGAAACGATGTCGTTAATCCCGGCGATGGAGACGCCACCACTGATTTTCTGCATAACAGCATCTTCATCGGGAGTTACATCAACCTGTTTATCCAGCGTCTTCACATCCCAGTTACCAGATTTGGTGCCTTTGAAGGTGAAGATGATCTCCACGTCTGCGCGCTGGCTGTCGAAGTCCAGCGACTTAATGCGAACGATATCACCGGCACAATCGTAGTATTGGCCTACACGCCATGAGCGATCGCCGATAACAAGGAACTCACTCGCATGGTTAACCAGGTCAGGATCAACATCCAGAATGCCTTTATTTAATGCATCCTCCACCAGCGGGCGCAGGCGTTTGATATCCGTCGCGGCCTTCTGAGTACGGTTCAATAATTTCTCATAGCGGGAGATGGCTTGAGAGATATTAGCCTTGCGCTGAATGGCGCTTTTCAACGACGCGCGATACTGTGCTAACAACATACGGTCTGTGTGATGGACACTCCCCCAGCGTGCCTTCCAGTCTGCGTTATCCGCTGCCTTGGCCATTGCCGCCTGTTTGAATTTAGCTACCTCGGCGGTGGTCTTTTCAAGTTCCGCTTTGCTTCGCTCTAATTCAGCGGTAAGCACCTCCACATCCTCACCAGCTGCGTGCTGCGCCTTGATGTAGTTCTGAAGGTCGATAGTAGCCTGTTCTTTCTGGCGAGCGCGTTGCGCGGCTTTCGCCTTATCCATTTGAACCTGCATCATTGCCAGACGTTCGCCATCATCCTTAGCGGTATACATCTGCATTTCGATCATATCGTTGGCGTCGGCGTTCTCCATTTCTGACTTATCTGAACGGAGGATATCGGAGATCCAGCCTGCTTTACGCTTCAGCGTCTTCAGTCGGTATTCATCGAAAGAACCCTTGCCGCAGTAGTAGTGAACGCGAACGCTTGCACGGTTGGAGCCAACTCGGGCACCGCGACCGTTTCGTTGCGCAATACTGGCTGGAGTCCATGGCAACGTCAGATGATGGATGTCAGTCGTTCCTCGATGCAGGTTGATACCCACCTCTGCCTTTTTGTTGCAGATGATGATCGGAGTCCGGCCCTCCTGGAAGTCGGCTGCAATCTTTTCCAGACCGCCCAACGACATTTCATTTTGCTGCGCGATATAGGCGTCATACAGAGCCATTTGCTCGTTGTATTTCGCTATCTGTGCATCTGTTGGTTCATCCGGTAACTCTTTCGGCGGTTTAACCGCTTTCAGTTTCTTACCGGTTTTACCTGCCTCGGCAACCGTCTGAGCATTCAGTATCCCCACCTTTGAAGGTTCAAGGTTAAGAGCATTGCAGATAATGCGCTTGAGCTTCTGGTGCTGCGTTTTTTCATCGGTGAAGATGATTTGCTTACCTTCCGGGAAAAACTCCTTCAGCGTGGCAATCAGCTTCGCGTATTTGGGCGTAACGGGGTGAGTTACGGTCTGTTCGTCAATGCCAAACCTGGCCAGGCGCTTATTCACTTCCTGCTCGAACGCTTCCGGAACCTGCAACTGAATAAACTCGCCCTTATCTATCAGGGAGTATTGCGATTGCTGCGTGATTAAATCATCACTGTCGTCGTCTTCGCTGGTGGCTTGTTTAGGCAAACTGTCCGCCAGCTGCTGCACCGCATCGGCGTACTCCGGCAGGAAACGATAGGTGATCCGGCGATAGTACAGGTCCATGTCAGTACATACGCGGTCCATATCCCTGATTATTGAGAAGATCGGACGGGCTTTCTCGTGCTCAATCACGCCGTCTTCATTGACCGAGGTCGTTACGCCATTGTTGGCTTTGGCCGCCGCTTCCGCCTGCTGACGCAATTCTTCATACGCCGCCAGTTGTTCTTCAGTAAGTGGTGCATCCTGCTGGTGTTCGTCCAGCTCCGGGATCTCCACGGTATCCTTAACGTCTTCCGCCGTTTTAAGCGTTACCCAGCGATGGAATATACCGCGCAGCGCATCAAGGTTTTCAAAGCCCACCAGCGCCATTTTTTCTTCAACTTCACCGCTGATTTTCTGTACCGTTTCCAGCCTGGTCTTGCCGAAGAATTTAACGAAGTCATCAGGACCGTAGATCCCCATCTTCTGCCAGTATTCCTTCGGCAGAACATGAGAAAGCATGTTGTATGCATCGATCGGGGTGTTAACGACTGGCGTTGCAGTCAGGAGAACCGGCCCGCGCCCGCCATTCTTTTTCATCAGGTACGCGTTTTTGATTGCCATATCCCGCGCCGATTGCGCCACCGCGCTGGTGGGCAGATAGGCCAGTTGTGACGCTTCGCGACCATTTTTATAGCTATTGCGGTAGTTGTGGCCTTCGTCGGCGATCACACTATCGAAGCCCATATCCTCAAAGTACGGATATTTCTCTGCTTTTTCGGTACCGGTATCTGAATACTCCGACAATACCCGGCGACGCGCCGCCTCTTTACGATGGGAGTCGGAATCCATTGCGCTGGCTACGCGCCCGGCGGCAACGAAGTCATAAAGCATGTCTTGTGCATGCTCATCTACGGTGTCATCACGTAGCGGAATGCGGGCGTATTGTTCTTTGGTAAACACGACTGCACGGTAGTTTGAGTGCGGGATCGCGTTCATCCGCGCCGTGATAGTGGCTTCATCTGCCAGCTTAAGAGCATCGCGCATAACTGGAGTGCCATCAGTACCAAGAACAGGTTTACCGTTCTCATTGAGCACCGGCACCTGGCGAATCTGATCGCCATCCATCAGCACATCAAGACCGACGAACAAGTAGTTACTGAATGCCTCTTCACTCAGGAATTCTTTTGCTTCGTAATACCAATTTTCCAGCACTGATTTAGGCACTACATACGCAGTACGGGTAGAGCGACCGTTCTCATAGTTGAACGCCTCAAGCGCCAGCGCGGTCGTGGTTTTACCCAGCCCGGTGCCGAAGCCCAGGATGCCGCGCCCATCTTCGGACAGTCGGCGCACCTCGCTATTCTGGTAATCAAATGGCTGGCGCTTACCGCTTAATCCCTTCAACCCAAGCGGATCGCCAGAGTGTTCATACGGGATATTGCTATTGAACACATCGTTGTATTTGGCAACCAGCTCATCGTAGCGATCGTGCGTCTTGATCCACTTATTGAACTGGTCCTCAAGCAGTGCCATCTGCTCGCGGTAGCCGTTCGCCGTCGCGCTATCTTTGCCACCGATACGCGCACCATTGAGATACTTTTCCAGCTGTGCCGGGAACCCGGTCGCGTTTTCACCCGATTTACGGTCCCACTCGTAGCGGATCTCGCCTGTTTCTTTATCCTTGCGCTGGACGACACCGTATCGGTGCCCGACGAACAGACCATCACCACCGTGATAGGTGTCAGAAACCATTTCGTCGCCTTCCAGCTGCACTGACTGCACATAGCGCAGATCCGGATAGCCGTTTTCCTGCAAAAATTCCAGAATGACGGAGCGGTCGAACCAACGGCTATTGAGCTTAAAGCGGATATTCTCTGCTGGCGTCTTGATGCGCTTCTCTTCGATCGCTGCCAGCTGATTAAGGACGTTGTTCTTTACTGGACCGTCGGGGAGTGTGGCAAGAAATTCCTGTTTTGGAGCCACTATCTCGTTAATGTCGCCGCTGGTGGCGCGGGCGAACGGAACAATCCCGCCATACGGTGAAACCGCAATACCAGGGGTGCTGGCCAATAAATTAAGCAACTCTTCATCACTGGCTGGCAGTTCGCCGGTAAACGCAAGGCGGAAATCATCGAGCTGGATTGGATCGCGGGTAAGATCGCTATAGAGATAACGCAGGGTGTCCTGATAGCTGGTGGAGTCATAACTGGCGCTGGAATCATGCGTAACCAGCTTTCCTGTCAGCTCGTCAGAAATAGTGCCATCCAGCTTAATCGCACCACGGAAAGCAAACCAGGCGCGCGCACCGCTCCCCGACAATTTCGCTATCGGACCGCGACCGGGGTTACCAAAACGGTCAATCTCTGCCTGCAAACGGGATACCAGAGAAAGGCGCTGCTGTTCGATTTGTTCAGCACTATGCCCGGCGGCCTTCATGTCCTGATATTCAATTAACATCCGGCCAATCATCGCCCCGCGATACAAGCGTTCACGGTATTTTTCAGGCTGGCTGTTAATCCAGTCCACCAGCTGCACCATATCGTCGCTGATTGATGTGGTGTACTTATCGCGGACATTTGCCATCTGGGTAAATGTCATGCCGAGACGGCCTTCTGTTGTAGTCAGGTTACGCTGAAGAGCCTCCCAGCTATCCGCGCCATAACTGGCAGCATCGATCTTAAGTTCCTTCCCGGCATCAGCTTCAATCCAGCGACCACCAGCATATTTTTGCCATACGCCACTAATCAGGCGCATTTCCCCTTCACCAACAACGTCTGCGGTCGGTGACGGTTCAGCCATATCGAGCAAAGACCAGTCGATACGGCTTTCGAAACGATGAATCAGCTTCGCTTTAAGAGCCTGGTTATCAATCTGACCGTCGGCACGAACCTCAATACGCCCCTGGAAGCCCTTTTCCTGGGTGCCATGAACAAACCGGCGGCCGTCCTTTTCAAACCACTTGCCAGAAATAAACGTTGGCCAAAGCACATTTGCCGATTCGAGAGTGCTTTCATCCACCAGGGGGATTTTCTCAGCCATCTCTGCCGGATGTTTGCGCATCAGCACCACATCAACGACTGTACTGGTCCCGTTTGCGTCAAAAGTACCGGTAGGCAAGCGGTGAGCGCCAAGAAATTCAGCTTTCCGTGATAGGCGCAGGCGTAACCGCTTCATGTTTGAACCTGAAACAATGGACGGCGGCACAATCACACACATGAATCCGCCAGGCTTTATCTTGTCCAGCATGCGGAGCATGAAGTAAGAACCCATGTCCGTTTCTTCTGCGTAAGGCTTATCGATGTTGCGTGTGTTATCACGACCGCCGAACGGAACGTTACCCACAACATGGTCGAATGAATCGTTAGGCGTGTTTATAGCCAGCTGTTCGAACGGGGAAATCTGTACGCTGTCTTCCGGGTGTAACAACTGGTTTATACGACCGGAAACACTGCTGATCTCAGTCGCGGTCATCACCGTACCAACCGGTTTTGTCTCATTAAAAACGCCGGTTCCCGCCGATGGTTCCAGAGTGTTACCTACGTCCGCGCCGTAGAGCTTCATGATCTCCCAGACACCTTCAGCGATAGGCTTTGGTGTGTAATATTCGGAGACGGACCCGCCAATGCCGCCTTCACCAGTGTACCCGGCCAGGATCTGGCGCTGTTCATCTGTCAGTGTCGCGCCGTCCACCAGCGAATTAAGCAAATCTATCGCCTTCTGATTCGCCTCCCGGCGCAGTCGGTCATAGCTTTTGCCTTCCACCTTTTCCACGCCGTATTTAATCGGCGCTCGGTGAGATGTTATTGCCCTAATGTATTTCAATATTTCGCTGACACTTGAACAGCGAAACACACCCATAGATAGCTTGTTCATTGGTAATCCTTAACAAGTGACTAGTGTTAAATTCCGTTCAAACACGATGCGAATTATTCTAATTAAGGTGCAATCTTGGCAGACAATAAAATCACGCTATCCTCGGTCAGGAAGGCGCTGGCGGGGGTTTTTAAAGACAACGGAGAACGGGACAACATCCTCCTGTCCGCGCTGGCTGTGCACGGCGGAAGTGGGTATTTGTTTTCTCGCGCAGGGGCACCGGTACAACTGTCCGGCTTCTTAGGCGGCAAACCGGGCGATAGTGGCATGGCTGGTGATGGGCTGGTGGATGGGAGTCGCTTTATCTTTGATGAAGTTCAACTGCCGGAAGACCGCTTGCAACGCTATCCGCTACTCGAAGAAATGGCGGTTTACAGCACGATCGCCACCGCTCTGAACATCCATATTACGCACGCGCTCTCTTTCGATAAGAAGACCGGACAAACCTTCTCTATCGTGCCGGTACACAACGGAAACGATAGTGACTATGACGCCGCGCAGGGGTTGTGTGACGAGCTGATGAACGACATCGGGCGAACCATCAACAAAGAGGTCGCCGGGTGGGCATTTATCATGTCTGTATTTGGGGTGGCTTATGTCAGGCCATACGCCAAAGAAGGCATAGGGATCACGTCTTTTGAGTGCTCCTATTACACCCTTCCGGGCTTCATCAAAGAGTTCGAGGTCAGCGGTAACCTGGCGGGATTTAGCGGCGATTATCTGAAGGACGCGTCAGGGAAAATGGTTTTCGCCGATCCGTGGGCCATTATCCCTATGAAAATCCCCTACTGGCGGCCTAAGTCAAACCTTATGCCTGTGCACACTGGCCATAAAGCATACAGCTTGCTGGATAATCCGGAAGAGCGCACGCCGATTGAAACCCAGAATTACGGGACCAGCTTGCTCGAATACGCCTACGAGCCGTACATGAATCTGCGTTCGGCGATCCGCTCACTGAAGGCAACGCGTTTTAATGCGTCGAAAATTGACCGAATCATCGGCCTGGCGATGAATAGTCTGGATCCGGTAAAAGCAGCCGATTATTCGCGCACCATTACTCAGACGCTTAAACGAGCAGCTGACCTGATGGAAAAGCGCGCACGCGGCGCGAATAACATGCCTACGGTGACCAATACCCTGCTGCCTATTATGGGCGACGGCAAGGGACAGATGACTATTGATACTCAGACCATCCAGGCTGACATCAACGGCATTGAAGACATTCTCACCTATATGCGCCAGCTGGCGGCAGCACTTGGCCTCGATTACACCCTCCTGGGGTGGGCAGATCAAATGTCCGGCGGGCTTGGTGAAGGTGGATTCCTGCGCACGGCAATTCAGGCCGCCATGCGCGCCTCATGGATCCAGCAGGGCGTAGAAGAGTTCATTCAGCGGGCTATCGATATTCATCTTGCTTTCAAGTACGGCAAGGTATACCCGGAAGGTGATCGCCCGTACAAAATCGAATTCCACTCCGTTAATACCGCTCTGCAACAAGAGCACAACGAAAACCGCGACTCGCAGGCGAACTACGCCACCATCGTTACGCAAATCCTCGATGCCGTCAGCAATAACAGCGTCCTCGCCAATTCCGATGCATTCAAACGTTACCTGTTCAGCGATGTGCTGGAGATTGACGAAAAAATCTCTGAAGCACTGGTGAACGAACTGAAAGCGAAAAGCGAGGACGACGATCACCTGATGGATTCCATCATCAAAACACCGCCACAGGAACTGGCGCAAATCCTTGAATCGGTCTTTAAAGAGGGAAACGAGAATGACTGATGTTTTGAAAACGGTCACTGACCGCTTTTGTCTCTATAGTAATGCTAGAAAAGGTCGCCAGAACGGGCGACAATATGTATTAAGCGCAGTAAAGACCATGCTTGAAAGCAAGGAAACTCAGGAAGGTTTACGCCTTGGTGAGCTTTTCGGCTATTACGGTCACGGTCGCCGACAGCTGACCGGCAAACTGGAAGTACCAGAAACCAGCGTGATCATGGTGGAAGGTCGCCCGGTCGTTATCGACAATGTTCCAGCTTGCCGCACAGTAGCTATATCCGTTGACGACAACGGCATCGTTACCCATACACAGGAAATTCTTAACACAGAGCCGGGTAAAATTGTCGCCGCGATGATCGAAAGCCGAGCTGGTGGCTGGAGTTGGGCCACTGGCGGGCGTGAGTCCGGGAAAATCGCTGTAACCACCAGCTTCCATGGTGTGGATTATGTGACAACGCCGAACTATATCAGTCTGGATCATCCTGCCAGCGCCGGAATGTTTGAAAGCGCGGATTCTAAATCTTTACTGGCAGAGTCCCTGGCGGCGCATGGGTACTCCGACGAGTCAGTGCAGGCCGTTATATCCCATTACGGCAAAATGGCTGAACTGGAAATGATGGTGGAGGCGACAGAGCGTACGGCAGAACTGGAAACTGCACTACTCGAAAGCCAGGGCCGCCACCTCGAAGCAATGGCCAAGATCGCAGATGCTGAAGCGCGAATCGCTTTGCTGGAGGAAACAGCGGGTATCCGCGACGATGTGCTGGCAGCAATGCAAGACGAACTGGATAACCTCCCGATCTTCGTCTCCGCCGCCCAAAAAGACGCATTCCGCCTCAAAGAACCTGGTGATGCAAAAATCGTTGCCACACTTTTCGAATCTCTGATCAAAGTTGGCGCACGCAACTTGCCTGTCACCAAGAAAATTAAGGAGGTTCCGCAAGCGGCTAACGTCCAGGCACCGCGTGAGACAAGCATCATCACGTTTAATAATTCAATCAATCCGTTTAAATAACCACCAAAAATAACCCCGGCAGCTGCCGGGGTTCTCGTTAACTATTATCGCCTTCGTGCCATATATTTGCGCACCGCGCGGCGTGGACAATCTGAAGCGGTTTCTTTCTGCTGCATCAATCTCGCAGCCATGCTCAAAAATGTCAGGCACAGCCGAAGCCCGGCATACAATAGCGGTTCCAGTGGCCACGTCTCATTGAGCACATATACCGCCATGAAAATCGAGTCAAAAACTATCGCCGCCAGCGATAACTTCATTGTCGAAAGTCGGCGGAGCTGCCGGAGTTTATTCATTGACAAGCCCCGTCAGGCAAAGCTGGCGTTCTTTTTCACGGCGAATCTTTAAACCTCGCAGGGGCACGCCGTTACTGTTCACGAAATCAGGGAGATGGTTACACATATTCACCCATTCCCCTTTCTGCGCCCACTTGTGGATGGACGTTTCTACTCGCATGCCTCGCGCTTTGCTGTAGTAGGTCCGTAAGCTATTGCATCCCATATTGAATGCCGCGCTTGTCATTGCACTGAAGGCATTATCGGGCATGTCTTTGCCCCGGAAGTGCTGATTAATACAGCGTTCAGCGATCAGGATATTCTTTTCCCAATCAGCGGCGATTTGCTGGTCGGTTTTTCGCACACCCGGCGTTACCCCGTGTGTATTACCGATCCCGTCAGTCCATACCCCCGCCGGGCACATGTATGGATCACGTCGGCAACCTTCAGCGTTACCAATCAGCTCAAGCCCCGCCTGGTTGGTTCGCACATTGCCATTACCCATCACGATGGTAATCATCACCGCGATAGCGCAAATTGCACCGCCTCCTGCGGCTGTTTTTCCCTTCATAAAGACCTCATAAGCGAATTTTTTACGCTCCAGGACAAACACTCATTCACAGCCAATACCGACTGACTCGATCCCTTTAGAAGGCACAGGATAATGCAAATCACTTGTTAGCCACGTTTCAAAGATATACATTATTGCTCTAATTAATTTATTTTATTAGGTAAGAAAAGTGGCACAACGCGGTGTAAACAAAGTCATCCTGATTGGTACCCTGGGGCAAGACCCGGAGATCAGGTATATACCAAATGGCGGCGCAGTCGGAAGACTCAGCATCGCAACGAATGAATCATGGCGCGATAAGCAAACGGGCCAACAGAAAGAGCAAACAGAATGGCATAAAGTCGTTTTGTTCGGAAAACTTGCTGAAATTGCGAGTGAGTATTTACGAAAAGGTTCTCAGGTCTACATCGAAGGGAAACTTAAAACCCGTAAGTGGACTGATGACGCCGGTGTAGAACGTTACACGACGGAAATTATCGTCAGCCAGGGCGGCACCATGCAAATGATCGGCACTCGCCGCGACGATTCACAGTCCTCAAATGGCTGGGGGCAGTCAAACCAACCTCAAAACCACCAGCAATACAGCGGTGGCGGCAAACCTCAGAGCAGCGCCAATAACGAACCTCCAATGGACTTTGAAGACGATATTCCGTTTTAGAGTTTATGAGTAAAAAACGACTGAAAGAAAAGCGGTGGTCCAAACGCCAACAAAAGCACGAACTCGCTAAAAAACGCCAAAGTTGGCAATGGCACGCGTTTTTAACGAACAGAACACCACGAGATATTGCTTTCGCTGGTGGGAAAACATTCCTAACCCACCTGAAGACGCAATACATCAGTTTTTAAGCAGAGAAAAGACTATGACAGCACAAAATACTAAAACCATTCAATACTGCCTACGTAATGGCCAGAGTGTCGAAGTGACCATCAATAATGATGGAGTACCTGGCGAAAAGGTTTCTATCTCTGATCTGGCTATCGAAAAAACCATCATGTGCCACCTTGGCTTTACTGAAGAAGTGAGCAAAAAGCATGGTGTAGCAATCTGGAGCGCAATGGATACTGGTATGCGCAAATTCATTACTGCTCGTACCCCAGGGATGACCATGATGGACCTCATGCAGATTGCGCCGCTGTTTGAATGTGAGCCTTTAGATGTATTCAGCAATCCAGCTATCTGCCAGCAGTTATATGGTGAGATGAAACTCGCGGTTACCCCCATTGTGCTGCATGAAGGATCGCTTGCTGGCGTGTGGAAAGTAGAGCGTATTTCAAGCTACATGCCTTTCCATGTCAACGGCGTAATCACTGGTGAAAATCAACCTGTTTCCGTTATAAAGTCAGACCTCAAGCGCGCAATTCTTGAAGCAAGTTGTCGAGTTGTCGGCCTGGGCAAACAGTCTTATGTTTCCTTCCCGGCTGGCCCTGAAGGCCCGGCAGAAATTCTGATTATGGATGCCGATCTGCTATGGCAAATACAGTTTCTGATTGGCAAAAGCATCATCCGCGCTGAAGAACTCGATCAGTACATTACCTGCACGATGACGGATGAAGTCAAAAGTGTGGCTATAGCCAATGCCCGGAACCTATGTCGTGCTGCATTAACAGAACTGCAAGAAAACACCACGGAAGAGGTGGAAAGTGATTAATCGTATACAGAATGAATCTGCCTGGTTAGCACTGATAGAACGGTATAAAGACAATTGGGAACTGGCAGCAAAAGAGTTGCTTGATATTGAGTTAACACCTCATCAAGCAAAAATTATTAACGCGATAAAGAACACCGGAGCCAAAATCACTGCCACCACACCACATGGTATTGGGGAAACCTCTATTGTGGCAGTGATTAGCATCCTGCAAACAATACTGTATTCGTGTTCCCGTACAGTGGTTGTTTCTCCTGCGATTAACGATTGTCGAAAAACAATAATTGACTATATGTTCCGTTATTGGGAGCGAGTTACCCAAAAACACCCTTTTCTTGGCAATTATTTCAGAATACACCCTGACAAAGGGTTGGTGCATATCAGTGAAACATGGGGATGCGTCTATATAACCTATTGTCTGAATAACGAAGAGTCTCTGGCTGGTTTTACTGGACCGCACGATCTTTTCATCGTTATTAACTCGGCGGAAATCAGCGATCGCGCTCATGCAGTGATAACTGGCAATTTAACCAATTATGACTCGCGCCTGCTGTTGCTGTCGAAACCATCGGAACGCGAGAAAGGGTACTTTTATGATTCGCATCACCGGTTGGCCCATAGTAAAAACAATCCTGCTGGTTTTTTCACGGCGATAACTCTAAACACAGAGGATTCACCTCTCGTTTCTGAAGCATATCTTGAATTCAAAGCCAAAGAGTTTGGTGGGCGCAATAGCGATGAATATCGCCGATTGATCTTGGGGAAATTCCCCGGGATTCGGGAGTTGATGGAAAAGTCATCTGTTCCCCGTAATATGCACTTCACAATGACTGACGGTAGTAAATGGGTAGTGCCTACGATCGTGATCGCCAAACACCATGCGAAACATCACGCTCAAAAACACAACTCCAGCACATTAGACTGGCTGAAGGCCTATACAATACCGTTATTCTCGGCAAACCATAACGCTATAACTGAATGGGCTAAACAAATCCCCTGGCAGGATGTGGCTGAAGAGGCATTTGTCGAAAAACCACCAAGAGATATGCACGAGCACTGTTGGCTGACATCAGAAAAGAGTTTCTCGTGAGGTAAAAATCCCGCCAATTGGCGGGATTTCTTCAATATACGATCTGGTCTACATGATCACCAAAATCATCGTCGTCGTCGTCCTCATCGCCACCATCTACTGCTGGCCAATCAACAAACCAGCCAGCGTAAAGATGCAGCGTTCGGAGAACATCACTTGCGGGAGCATCAAGGGTGTTAACGAATCCCATATAGCTATTGGGATTTGCCCCAGCTATGGCTTCAGCGATCATGTCCTCGGTAATGTCACCGGAGATAATGCTTAAACGCCCGGAAACTTCTTCATTATCATCAAATTCGATAATGGCATCTCCGCCTAATGGCGCTGCGATTTTAATCTGCATTATTTAGCTCCTTTGCCACACCTAATAACAGTTCCAGCAATCCGTCACCATTCATCAGTGATGCGGCAGCGGCCTCTTTGTCATGATACAACTGAAGAGCCATAGAGAATACTTCCGTTGCTGACGTTTTGGAAATAGTCGGTGATTTCTGCCGAATTTTCCCGGTGTTACTTACTGAGGCTGGCGGGTATACCTTCGCCATATAAATATTACTCAATCGAGATCTGAAGCACCATTCAGGCTTGCCACGCCCACCGATATTAACGAAAGATGGCTTATCCCCTTCAACATTGGCCTTCAGGAATGACCGGGCTTTCTCTAACAAACCAGGGTTACTGTACTCAAGATGATGACCCAGCTCGTGCCACAGTGCACTTGCATTTTCATCGTTCAAATTGACAGCAACAACACCATTAATATTTGCATATGCCCTTCCCTGGTGGTGAACCACCTTTGATAAGGTCGAAATTTTACCGCCGGTCAGGCGATAAATATCAGCAAGTTCCTTGCGCAGGTCTATCCCACCATTCTGTCCAGCGCGGGCTTCTTCCACTTCTTCCGTGATAAAAGAGTCGGCCCACTCAAGAGCTTTTTCTTCAGATACGGATGAGTTGGCGATCGCACTGTTCATGGCAGATAACACTTTCTCGTGGACCGAACCCATACTTTGCTGATTCATTTGCCAGCGTGTCTGCGGGTTATATGAGAATCGCTTAAGTAGTTGGTCAAGATGCTCAAGTTCTTCTTCGCTGACATACTTTTTAGCCTCACCAATAATGCCGGGGAGAATATTGCCGTTAGGATTAAACGCTCGCGAAAGGAAGAGTTTCAGCGCCCCCATGCCCTCCGATGCTTCAATATCACCAATAACACGGTTAACAATGGCCGCACTCTTCGGATTAGCATCCGCCAACGCTCTGGCTACGATTTGCAGTGACGATACGACCTCACGCTGCATATCAGTCCTGATCTCATCAATAAACTCTGGCGTTATGCCGTGCTCTTTAAGGATATCCCTGCCTTCCGCCGTTACCCCATCGATATCACCGACATGTTTATTAACCTGACTTTGCAATGCCTTAAATGCCCTCAGAATTCCACGGGCATCATCCGCTTTACTAACGGCCTTCCTGAATGCTGGCAAGAAGTCAGAGTTAACCTCATTTTGTTGATCGGCCCACTGAATGGAGGCTTCTTTCATCTCGTCCAGAGTCAGATCACCCAACGCGGTATGGTCTGTGAATATGAGCGACAACCTCTGAACCATTTCTGCCAATGGTGATGCCGAATGCGCCGCGCTAAGGAATGCTTTCACCCTGGTTGGGCGAATGGAAAACCAGTCAATAGCTGGTGGCATATCTCCGTTTTTTATCGCCTGCGCTATCTCGTCAAAGCCATCGCGCCCAAGGGAGGATGCGTGATTTAACAAGCCGCGAAGTAACGAATTGCTGATACCGAATAATCGGCACCATTTTTTCACGTCGGCAACAGGCATTCGAACAAAATGCGCAAGCACTTGTACAAGCTGTTCATCCTGGGGATCTGTACGGGAAAGCAGCCTGATCAGATGAATAATGTCTTTGATGCCGGATGCCCGATGTAATAGCAAACTGGTATATGGAGCAACACCATTGTAACTACCGCCGGAAACGGACTCGAAAAGACCGCCGGATATCCCTTGCATGCCTTCGTTTTCCAGTTCCTGAGACACCTGGCGAAGGATATCCTGTAACGACACATCACCACCGCCAAACATATCCCCCAGCGCCTGGCCCTGGTGCTGTAACTCATCATTGATACGTTGAGCCATCAACTTAAAGGCGGTGGCCATACGCTTCGCGCTACGGTTATTCGCGACGATGAACAACGCGAGTGCTTTCACTTCCGGGGCCGTTTCGCTGAACATATCCCCCTGAGCAATAACATCGGTAATATGCTGGCCTGACTCCTTCGATTGCCTTACCAGGTCTACCGCATCTTTCAATGCCGCCAGCGCCTTTTTATCGAGGCTATCCGCTGTCTCAATGCCATCAACAATAGTTGTCACAGCCTGCTTGTGCGCTTCTCCTGATAAAGCCTGCATCTGGACAAAATCATTGGCTGCCGCATTAAGCGCCGTCAGAACATTACGCATATCCGGATCAGGTTCTTCTGCAACCATCCTTACCAGGCGCGCATCCTTATATGCCTTGGCAAAGATCGCGTTTTGTATACGGTCAACAAGTTGCCGCGTTGGTCGCCCATCTTCCGTTACAAGGCCAGCCGCCTGTGTGGCACCAACTTGCGTCATAAATCCGCGAATAAACGCGTCATTACTGCGGCTAAGCAGATCTCCGCTTTCTGACGGGTTAAAAAGCGCCATCATCGCCGGTGTTATGCTGTCGGCATCAACAAAAGCCTTTTCACTGGCTGCCATTTCCTGAAGATCAGAAATATTTGAGTCCTTGGCAAACTGAACGCGGTCAACCTTGGTTAACCGGCGGCGCACCAGTACCGGAGCCGTCATTGATTCAACCTTTTCAGGTCGTATGCCGAATTCGGTCGCATGATCAATCAGGTACTCACGATACCGATCCGCATTGCCGTCCTGATAGGCTTTGATGATCCCCATGGTCCGTCCATTACCTGACTCAACGGCATTGTCCTCACCAATTATCGGCGCACCATGGCTGGATAAACCGGAATCAGTAAGCTGAGCTGGCCGCAAATCTTTGGATATCTGGTTAACCTGAAGAAGGCTGGATGCGCGGGTCCGGTCGCGCGGCTGAAGTTCCTGGGGATAGTCAGGATTAATTTTCCCATCCAGAGTATTGGATACCAAAAGAGCTGAGGCATCGACGATATCAAACGCTGTTTTTACCTCGTCTCCCTTCGCTGTCACCACATACGAAACCCGCCCATAATCGGGCAGGTTCTTTAGCAGCTCGATCAGCGTTTCTATGCTGGTGGCCATTACCACCTGATCGCTTAAGCTCATCCCTGTTACGCCTTATGCTGCCTCTTTAATGTTGGCGGCTATCCATGCCGCCGTGTGCTGTTTAACCTGGTCCAGGTCGATGTATGTGCCAACATATTGACTCAAATCCTGCAAGGTACCGATAAATGCATCGGTGCTCTGATCGACGAATTTATCAGCCAGGAAATCAGCAACCAGTTTTGGCACACCATCATGTACCGAAGGTTGTTTTTCCTCGCCACTACTGCCGCCGGACACACCGTACCCCATCTGTTGCATGATCTGGTCAATTTCATCGCTGATATCCAGCAACTCCATGCCACTCGCGGTAGCCGCTTTGGACATCAGAGCATCCAACTTATCGCTGAGATCCATTAACTCAATAGCTGATAGTGTCATGCCGCTACCCCCGCTTTCTGGATTGCTACCAGCAGATCAGCCAGGTGGCGAGCAGCGCCATTAACCAGCTCTTCGTTTTCCTCAAAACGCCCGGCAGCCTGAAGGGCTGCAATCGCTTCCCGGACATTACCCCGGGCGTTACGGATCTCCGCCATGTCAGTGCTTTGCATATCCATCACGTTATTGAGATATTCAATGGCTTTATTAGCCTCTGCATCTGCTTCGCTAACCGTTTCATCAGGCTGTGCCGGGGCAGGTTCTGGCTGAGTAATCTCACCGACTTCGGCCTGCAATGCATTGATCATGCTCTGCACCATTTTCTCGGTGCCAGCGCCCCCCGGAAACGCAATATTGGGGAAAGTTTTTTGAAACTGAGTTTTCAGCATTACGCGGAACTCGTCTGGTGAGCTGGTGGCCAGCTCCAGAGCTTTTTGTGCATATTTGCCAAACGGACCATTAGTAAGTGTCTTCGCCAGGAAGTCGAAAGAATCCTCGCGAGGCAATAACTTCAGGTCGTACTCACTCATTTGCTGATCAGAAAGCGGGGTATCGTAAGTAGCAATGCCGTAGCGTGCATATTCATAATACGGGTCACCTTCATCAGGGCGCGGCAGAATTGCTTTGTTACCTTCAGGTATTGCGCCAGGGGCCGCCGGACGCATTTGCAGGGCATATCGATATGCACCTATAGAGACTTCTGGTTCAGGCGAAGAGCTACCGGTATCCTCCGCTGGTTCAGGTTCGACGTTTTCCGGTTTATGTTCTTCTGGTTGGACCAGGTATTCCGATACATTACCCGCTTTATAGGCTTTAAACAGCTTGCCGATCGCATCTGCCATGTCCACACCCTGTATGGATTTAGCCTTGATCATGTACACGCTGCCATCCGAATCGGTTAACTGGATATACCCTTCACCGTCCTCAATGAATTGCTTCATTGATGCACCATTACTGAGCGTCACTTCCCCGTTCATATGCATACGATTTTTGATACTTGCAAGGCGATCCGTCATCGCGCGAGAGTGTCCACCAGTCATCCCCGCAGGAGCAATGGTTTCGCGCCCACCAGTGCGATTGAGCTGATCAATCTCCGTCTGCAAACGCTCATTCTCTTCATAAAGAGAATCCGCTTCCGATGCAACAGCGTTAATTTTCTGCTCCAGATCTACCTTCTGCCCTTCTACCGCTGCCACCTGATCCGCGAGGTCGCTCATGGCATCCTCTTTCTGGTCACTGTCAGCCTGTAGTTGGGTTATTTCATCAACCAGGGCTTTTTTCTTCTTCTGCGCACGCTGGAATTTTGCCGAGTTTTTCTCTGCAAGGTTGGCAAGTTTCATGGTGACCTGCGCCAGCGTCATATCACGTCCACTCATCGGAGCAACGGTATGAGTAACGTCTTTTTTATTCAGTAAGAACTGGAAAGCAATCAGCGTATCGCTATTGGTGATCCGGTTTTCCGCTGTCGGGCTATGAAACAGAATGCTGATAGTCTGACCATCACTGAGCGGAATAATGGCTGGCAGGACCGGCAGCCCGTTAACGTTACGTGCCCGGCCAATTTCAGCCCCGCCGATCGCGCGTGCACCGTTCTGGGCCACATCCCCCGTTTTATCACTCCCCGCAGAGATTCCGGTACCATTCAGCTTCTGGTTTAATGCCCGGACAAATGCCTGCATGGTCCGGTGTAACTGCAAACGAGTAGAACTAATCGCCTCCAGTAAATCCGTAGCACACCAGTGGATCGGCGTGTCATAGAAGAACGTAGCCTCGATTTCCTCCAGGGTGTTGGATTCCGTCATCAGATAGCGGTCCTCACCGGCCATTAATGCGCGATATTCATCATCAGTCACTGGCGGGGGAAGCACGTCAAGCCCAGGCTTGATCGTCACCCCTTTATTGATATTGAACTGTTCCATGTTAATTTCCTGCTTTCAGTTGCTTAAGACGGCGTTTGAGTTCGCCATTTCGGGCCTTTTCGTTATTGAGTCGGCCTGTCTCCTTATCCAGCTTCGCCCGCAAATCAGTGATCTGCTGTTGATTGAAAGACACCGAGTTCTGCGCTGATTTATAAGCGGCAACCACCTGAGCATTCCGCTGTTTTGCCTCTTGCAGGCGCTGAAAGTTGGATTTTACTGCCGGTTTCTTGTCTACCGGATTGGCAACACGTTTCGCTTTGGCGATCAGTGATTTCTGGAATTTTGCGGAGTTTTTGCGGGCCGCTTGCCCCATGACGGTACCAAGCGTCTTGATATCCGGCGACTGAGCGTTAGGAATAGCTTTTCCATTCAGCCTCACAGACGATATATCGCCAGTATCGTTTACCTGTATGGCAAGAATTTGTCCGTCGTTAAGAACCAGCTTTGCGGTTTTAACTTTAACGCCATCTTTCGTTGTTGCGCGGTTGCTGGAGTCAACCTCAATTACCGTAACACCGGTTTTATTGATCGCCGCGATAAGGGATTTCAGCCCCTTTTCATTAACCTGGTCAAAATCGACCGTTGCATACTTATTTTTCGTCATCTGACACATCCTGTGCGAGATTTATTACGTAACTTCTGCGGATTTGCTGAGTAACAGGGAAAATCCGATACAACGGGTTAATGAACGAGTCGCCATGCGTAACCATGACGTTGAAATGCCACAGCCGTTCTCCTTTACCCATATATTCAGTGGGTATGTACAACCATTCACTGTTTTCGCCCTGTTCAGCCGACGTCAGACAACGTTGTTCGCCTTCAATCACAGTCGTCGGCTTCTGAACATCGCGGATCCAATATCTGACCGTTGCGCCGCGCAAAAACGGGAATTTAGACCGGTATTTGAACGGCACCCGGATGAAACCCGGTTTAATTTCCACATCACCAAGTTCTAAATGCGTGATGTCCTTGCGTTTTAGCAAATAGCGATCGGCTAAGGCTAACGCAAGAACGCATACACCCCAGCCAATCATTTCCCACCTCCCTTTTTCACCAAACTTGTAAGAACATTCAGAATGCTATCGATATTCACTCGTTTCATCCCTGAAATCACCTCATGACCGTTATTGCTGGCTATCGTTACCATTAAGTACGTAATTGATAACTCCCAGCCCTCATGTTGCCCCAATAGGTACGCCACCGCGCCAGCTGTCACTGCAACAAAGATCTCCGTAACCAATCCCAACAAATTGCCAGACTGGCGACCGTCTCGGACATCCATCAGGAACGTGCCTATCCCACCAATTACTGAAAGCAGGAGCGCAATAGCAACTGGAGCTAATTCCTGTGTGTCAAGCACAAGTTCCCTCCTACGTTGTCAGGAGGTAATGGTATGCAAAGTAACTTCTCAACCGGTTATGTTGCATAAGAGACTTACCTATTCAACCGACTTTTGGAACCTTCAATAATAAGCCTGCTATTGGCGCTAAAAATAAGAACCATGCAGCTCTGAAGGCTTTCATTCATGTCCTTATATTCCGCGAGATACATGCCAATAAAGCCAGCAAGTACGGCGGAAATACATTCGGCCAGCAATTTCTTGCATGAAGACTCGTAACGGTTTTCACATAGCCCACTCAAATACGAATACACCCCACCAAGAAGGGATAACATCACGATATGTACATAAAATGTCATTTTTTACCTATACAACAGTAAGTTGAACAACATTTGAGAACGGTATGCACTTTGTGATTTCCACACACACTGGTTTTGTTAATTAAAACCAGTAGCTTGCAATAAATAACGATAGTGGGCAGAAAATATGCTAATAGGCTATGTACGCATATAGACAAATGAACAAAACACAGCTATGCAGTGAAAAGCACTTGAAAGCGCAGGATGTGAGCTAATTTTTGCGAATAAGGCGAGCAGCAAAAAGGCTGGGCACCCTGGGTTAAAAAAGGTTCTGCGTATGCTTTCCAGAGGTGATACCCTAGTCTCGGACTAGGGACAACATTTCGAGGACAGTTTTCATTAGCGGTCAGCAGGCGCTAGATACATCGAATTGATGTGCCGCGCGATAAATGTACCTATTCTATCAAGATAAATTACACCGACGCGGCATTAGAATTACAGCTCAGATTGAGTTTGGCGCTTCTCTACAGGATGATAACGATAAATCGTCGATACACCGATATCGTAAATAATTGCCAACTGTTTCCTGCTGTAGCCATTTTCGATCAACCTCGCTATTTGCTCATGTTGTTCTTTTGTCAACTTCGGGCGACGTCCGCCAATGCGTCCCTGTTCGCGTGCAGCTGCCAGTCCGGCCAGTGTTCTCTCAACAATTAATTCACGTTCCATTTCTGCTAAAGCCCCCATGACGTGAAAAAAGAAACGCCCCATGGGTGTTGATGTGTCAATACTGTCTGTCAGACTACGGAAATTAACACCTTTTTCCCGCAACTCCTCTATAAGCGTGATAAGGTGTTTCATACTTCTGCCAAGCCTATCCAGCTTCCAGACAACCAGCGTATCTCCTTCTGATAACGTTCTGAGCAGCTTTTTCAAGCCTGGTCTGGCTGATTTTGTTCCGCTTATTTTATCTTCAAAAATCAGTTCACATCCTGCGCAGTTCAGTGCATTTCTTTGTAAATCTGTGTTTTGGTCATTTGTTGACACACGAATGTAGCCAATTTGCATGAAAAACAACCTCTTTGTTTAGTTAAAAATACATCGTTGGTATAGGTAGGGATTAAGACTAAAACGTTGGTTTGGGGGAAGGCTCGGCACTGCCCGTTGGTGTGCCTGTTCCGTGGCCCTCAGCCACACCGCCAGCAGGGTGGCTGAAATGTAACGGCGCAGCATTTTCTTCTGAAATGTACCCAAATCTGGCAAGGGCTTACCCCACCAATAAATTGCCGGATTTACGCGGTGAGTTTATCCGTGGTTGGGATGATGGGCGTGGAGTGGATAGTGGGCGCGCGTTATTATCAACTCAAACAGATGAATTTAAATCACATAGTCATTATTTCGAAAGAACATGGGCACAAACTGGATTTGATACAACAGGCGGATATTATCTTTTAGCCGCTGATGTTTCTGGCTCAGTAATTCAACAGAGATCGGATAGCACTAACTCGGTGGGGGGGAGAGAATCTCGCCCTCGTAATATTGCATTTAATTACATCGTAAGAGCGGCATAGAAACGTTGGTTTAGGGGAAGGCTCGGCGCTGCCCGTTGGTGTGCCTGTTCCGTGGCCCTCAGCCACACCACCAACGGGCTGGCTGAAATGCAATGGTGCAGCATTTTCTTCTGAAATGTATCCCAAACTGGCAAAGGCTTATCCCATCAATAAATTACCGGATTTACGCGGTGAGTTTATCCGTGGTTGGGATGATGGGCGAGGGATTGACTCTGGTCGCTCTATTTTAAGCGAGCAAGGATATGCAACGGAGGATCATGCTCACGGATTACCGTCAAAATCAACCGTAGCAACTGACAGCTCAATTAATTTCTACTTTGACGAGGCATGGGCTACTAGTGGTAATACGGGAGTTATCAGATGGGGGAACACAAGCGATGCAGGATTGCCAGCCCCTAATTATGGAACTTTTAAAACATATAAACAGTCCGTAGCTAATTTAGGTACTGCTGGCTTAGAAACCCGCCCTCGTAATATTGCATTTAATTATATTGTGAGGGCGGCTTAATTATATCAACTGGCTGCAGAAAGTTGTTTTTCAGGCCAGTTGAGATCTGGTGCCGTGGTTAAATCCATCGCGTTCAGCTCGTCTATATAATCTAGCACGGAGTTAAGCTGTGTGGTTTCTGCCTGCGTCAACTTCCGTCCAGCCTGTAATTTCAACTGAATCAGACTAATGGAAGCCATCGCAGTATCAATCAATGACTGACGTTTTGTTTCTGCTGCCTCTACAGCTGCACTATGTTGAGCCTCAGTATCAACCACCCATTTCTCTCCATCCCATTTGTCGTATGGTGTTAGCGGGGCGATAGTGGTTGTATTTTCCGGATAGTCACCCAACACCGTGATTTCTTCGGGATTCCCAGTGTCAATGCTATAGACAGTTTCGCCACGATGATCTGGCACATACTCCCATGAACTTAAATCCTCTGAACGGAGAATCGCATAACCTGCTTTATGTGAGCCTGGAGCATCCAAACAAGAATTTGCTGGAATACCAACGCCAACAGCAAGATATTCAGTTGATGCAGAAATATATTCCCGATTACCACCATCATAGTTATAAACGATAATGTTTCCTGCCTGTATGGCTATAAGTTCGCTATTTAATATCGCATTATCCATTATGCTGCTCTCACAATATAATTGAAGGCAATGTTACGTGGGCGGGTTTCATTCCCCCCAGATAACTCCGTTCTGTATTGACTGGTAAATTTACCATTAATCGCTCCTTCTTGGACGGCGTTATCTGTCGACAACAGACTATCCCCCCCTCTGTCATTTGGCACCAATACCGTGTTATCCCACGCGTCCCATGACCGAATATTATGATAATGACTTCCTGTTAACCACCCCTGTATGCTTAAGATGCCCCTTCCCGCATCCACACCTCGTCCATCATCCCAACCTCGAATAAATTCGCCCCGTAGATCCGGCAATTTATTGGTGGGGTAAACCTTTGCCAGATTTGGGTACTTTTCAGAAGAAAATGCTGCTCCGTTACATTTCAGCCACCCCGTTGGTGGTGTGGCTGAGGGCCACGGAACAGGCACACCAACGGGAAGCGCCGAGCCTTCTCCTAAACCAAGGTAATCAAGAACGCTCTGAATACTGGTCTTACCAAGAATGGCGCGTCCAACACTTGTCAATGCAGTTAACGCGGCACGATCAACACCTGTGAAATAAGGGAGTTTATCTGCTGCTGTAGCTAGTGCCGCTAGAGCAGTGAGCGTAGCGTCTGCCGCTTGCTTTCCATTAGCCAAATCATATGCAGCCTTGACAGCTTTCGGTGTGGCGGCCAGCACTTCAGACGTACTGTTAGTGGCACTACTGAGCTGAGTGATGCCTTTCGCTGTCAATGAAGCTGTTGGCACACCAGTGATCTGATTCCAGGGATGTGTATGACTGGATGGTGCCTTTCCGGCTGCTAGATCGTATGCAGCTTTAACCGCTTTTGGAGTTGCAGCTAATGTTTCAGAAGTGCTGTTGGTGTCGCTACTGAGCTGAACTATCCCTTTTTGTGTCGTGGTTGCATCCTGGGCTGTATACTTCCCGTTAGCCAAATCATATGCAGCCTTGACAGCTTTCGGTGTGGCGGCCAGCACTTCAGACGTACTGTTAGTGGCACTACTGAGCTGAGTGATGCCTTTCGCTGTCAATGAAGCTGTTGGCACACCAGTGATCTGATTCCAGGGATGTGTATGACTGGATGGTGCCTTTCCGGCTGCTAGATCGTATGCAGCTTTAACCGCTTTTGGAGTTGCAGCTAATGTTTCAGAAGTGCTGTTGGTGTCGCTACTGAGCTGAACTATCCCTTTTTGTGTCGTGGTTGCATCCTGGGCTGTATACTTCCCGTTAGCCA
>OBJQ01000126.1_pt1 | contig 78049 bp, 76 predicted proteins | sample 1519921 | NCBI WGS metagenome assembly OBJQ01 (sample SAMN04209244, study PRJEB22552) | human gut metagenome | biome: gut; material: feces | host: Homo sapiens | place: USA: Oklahoma
ATAGAAGAAGTGGAACTGTTGTTTGAAACATTATTCGGAAATATTTATACACTTTATGCTTCTCTATTGCTGAAACTATAGAAATTAAGGGCTTTTTTAAGCCCTTAATTTCTATTTTTATCCCTACTACACCATTTTTACACCATTTCATACTTAGCTACACCATTTCTCAAACTTTTCCATTTCTGAGAACAGCGTATCTTCTGTTACATGGCAATATAAATCCATTGTCATCTGTAATGTGCCATGTCCCAAAATTTTTTGCAAGGTTTTCGGGTTCATTCCACATTCGATTGCTCTTGTTGCAAAAGTATGGCGAAATGTATGTGCTGTAAAGGGAAGAAAATCTATCCCTGCTTTGTTTATGTTCTGAATAACCGAACGTATACATCGATTGATTACCCCCAGCTTTGTTGGTCGATTTTTCCTTGTAACAAAAACAAGATTTTGAAATTCTTCTTCTGCGGTTCTGCCTTTTAGAATAATTTCCTGCTTTTGTATTCTTTGACATTTCAGACTATGGATTGCTTTTGCAGTCAACGGAATGGTTCTCTTTCCGTTATTTGTTTTCGTATCGTGCATTTCAAATACATATTTTCCGTTTTTGCTGAAATAACACAAGGTATGCCTTACATGGAGAACTTTATTCTTGAAGTCGACATCTTCCCATTGTAAAGCTGACAATTCGCCCACTCGCAAGCCTGTTTCTAATGCCAAAATAAACAGATTTTCATAAAAGTTCCCTTTTGCCTGTTCCAAGAAAAGCTCTGTCTCTTTTACTGTTAAAACACGCCTTTCTTTTTTCTCCTCTTTGGAAATGACTGTATTTATCTGCTTTGCAACATTCTTTACAAGTAAATCGGCATCAACTGCCTTATTCAGCATATCTACCAGTATGGTTTTCGAATGTTTCCTTGTGTTATCCGTCTTTAGCTTATTAAATGCTTCCTGCATAACAATCAGGTTCAACGACGTTAATTTCCGCCACCCTAATTCGCCTTGAATACGCTTATAGTGGGTAATATAGAGCATTTTGGTGGAATTCCTGCAATTCTTCTTACAGGTGCTCAGCCAGATGTCAAACCATTCATCCAATGTCATATTTGTATCAACAACATTGATTGCTTTTTCATCATTATACTGTTCAGTTCTCAGCTTATGCCTTACCTCATTTAAAGTTTTCGCATAAATTGTTTGCCTTTTACCGAAACGGTTGGTAAATCGGGCTTGATATAATCCGTCTTTTCTTTGTGATATTCCGTTCCCTAATTCTTTCCCGTTAAGTGATTTCCCCATCACTGCCTCCTTTCCTAGCAAATCGGGAAAAGAACTATTAAATTCTTTTCAATTCTACCACATATCTTGCATTTTTCAAATAAGCAATCGGATTAGATGGCAAGTTTTTCCAGTTTCATTCTTGATTGTCACTACAATATTTGATTTTTTAACCAAATATCTAATTTCTCTTTATGAGCATATAAACGATTGCCTATTCGAACGGTAAAGCCATTTTTAGGATTTCTTAACAATTCTCTTGTTTTGGTTTCTCCAAGACCTAAATACTCACTTACTTCTTTTACATTCAGTAATACCTTATCCATCATTTACCTCTCCCATTTATTTTAGCGAACGAAAATAAAGTGTCTTTCCTCTCTGTGCTTATAAAATACATTGCCTATTTTTCAAAGGGGCAGTCATCTTCTGATGTCAGTGTACAAAATTCTTCCTTCCTCTTTAAATATTTTTCCACAGACTCATAGTTTGTAACCTTTCCGTCTCTATCATAAATTCTGACTTCATGTATGCGCCTTAAAAATGCCCTCCATGACTCTGGATTGTCCTCCTGTACCTCTTTATACTGTTGCTCTAATTCCCAGTTAGAAATGATATATACCGTTTCATAACAGGCAAATCTATTAGCATACCGTGCTGGAAGGTCAATAGGATATATGTCACAGTAGTTCAGCATATCGGATAATTTCAGACTGCTTCTGAATTCATCAAAAGCTAACACAGGCTGACAGCTATACCCGTCAAACGGATGCTGATAGTCATTGATGCGGTAAACATTTTCATCTCCATGTTCATCTAAAACCCCTCTGGTTTTGCCAGTTCCAGTTGCCCCACTGATATAAATCACTTTCAGATTTATTCTACGTTTTCCTTTATATTTCTCTATTAAAAGCATAGTTCTCACCTTATCCAGCTTGTCAATATCCAGAATATAATCATTATTGATTGCCAGTATTTCCGCATTGCTGTATCCAGCATCAATCATTTGGTACAGTTCTTCCATATCTGGACGTGTGCCTTTCTGGAGTGGCACAGTTCCCCATTCTTCAAAAGTTCCTTCTACTTTAGTATCCGCTTTATCTGTATTTTCCCATTTGCCACGTTTGCAGATATAATCAATATTGCTCTGTACACTTGCATGAGGTTTTTCAATATGTGCTGTCGGAAAATACTTTTGTACCGTAGAAAAACGGACACGTGATTTAAAACATACATAAATATGGGTATGTGGAGTTCCCTGCTTACCGATTTCATCTGCCATACAGAAATAACGCAGTGTGGCAAATTTCTCTATTAAAGTCTTTTTGATTTTCAAATGGTCAAAACCATGCTCCTGTGGATTGTTGATTGTCACTTGAAATGCGTGCCTTTGTATATTATTGTTCTGCACAAGATTTTCTTCTGTTTTTTCCATATTGCAACTCCTATTCTTTATAAATTAGAGATACTACAACGTCATATTCTTTTTCTGGGTAACGCTCTTCCTGCTCTGCAATTTTACTTAACAGGGCTGTTCCTTCCAGAATTTCTTGTATATTCCCTGTTTTCAGCAATTCAACCTTTTCTTTTTTAGGCTTTTTACTGGCAACAGATGTTCCCTTTTCATCCGTAGTAACAGGGTGTTCCTCCTCCCAATAACGACGTTTTCGGTTGATTTCGCGCACGGACATATCAGGTGTAATTTCTTCCCTTAACTGTTCGTTTAATTTCAACATGGAAATTAACTGGGAGGAGGAGAACTTCTCATATTCTGTTTTTAAGCCTTTGAAGCCTTCTCCGTTTTCATCCTTCATGCCAAAATTTTTTACAATGTTCAGATAATTAAACACATTTGTCTTGCTTAAACCGAACTGTTCAAAGGCAAAGTCATAGATATTGACATAATTCTTTTCTTTATATAGTTGGTGCTGATAAATCCCAAATAAACTGACTGCAATGGATATAAATGCCTTTGTGCCTTTTTTCTGGTTCTCTTCTATAACAGAATATAATTTTTCATATAATTCTTTCTTATCGGGAAGAGCAGTTGAAATTTCTGCTCTCTGTATTTTATTTTCATCCGTAGACATAGTAACCTCCTAAATATGCTGTTCAGACGTCTGAACAATGAAATTATATTTTTTATACGGGCAGTCCATAGCTGTTCGGATTGTGCGTTGGATGCGAACAGGAAAGAAAGCCTGTAAATACTGGTGTTTCGCTTGTTATTTACTCTGCTTGTTCCAGCCGTGGTAATACTACACACGGCTGGAAGCCGCCTATCCCGAGCTAATTCGGCTTTCGCCTTCGGCTACCGCCTGAATTAGCTCGGCAATAGTCGGTTGCTTATCCAGATAATGACGGACTTGCTTACAAAGAACATCTTCGTTTTCAATGAAAGGAACAATAATTTCCCTGACAGAGTCCTGACCGTCAATCAGCACAAGTGCTTCGCCAGCTTTGTAATTTGTGGAAGGATTGCTCTCTAATTCTGCATGAAATCCCAACATACGAAATTGCTCTGCTGAACATCTACCAAAACAGATTACTGCTTGAAATTGGTCACGCGTTCCCGCGCTAAAGTGTGATGCGTCAGCCCTTTGCACACAGAGCATAATTCCAATATTCAAGCCTCTTCCCACTGCCAAAATTTCACCGACTTTTGCCATAAGCTCTGTCTTTCGTTTTTTGGATTGATTTTCTGCATAAGTAAGCAGTCCAAACCACTCCTCAATCACTAACATATAGTGCTGTTGCAAGCGTATCCTGTTCTTCCGTATCGCCTCAAAAAATTCATGATAAGCATCTATCATCTGAAAAGCGTCTTCCCCAGAGGCATAAGAGGGAGAGCCTTCAAAAGACTCATATTCCTCTCCTCCTTTGTAATCACTGATAAAGACATAGCTTTCCCGTGACTTTAATACTTGCCAAATATAAAACAACATAGAAAGGCTCTTTCCAGAACCGCTACACCCAGCAACCAAAATGGAACTTGTTTTCTTTGGCAATACGATATTCACAGGATTTTTTACTCCGAATTCCTGAAAATCTTCTTTGTCATAACCAATAATCATCTTTTATTTCCACCTCTTCATCAGGGATGATTTCGGTCAAAGCTTTTTCCGTGAAGGCATCAAGCGTCATATTACTATTTCTTTCCTGATTTCCTAAAAAATCATCTGCTTTTTGTGTGACGGGAATGGCAATCATCACTTCGCAAGGAGTCATAGCTTTCACATATATGCTAATATCCACGATGCTTCTATGCTTCTGATAGAAGCCTTTAATAACGTTTTTGATTAAGCGTTTTAATTCATCTATCTCCATTTCTTTATACTTAGGATTAAACCCAACAGCATTTATATGTACCCAAATAATATGATTGATTTCAACAGGTGGTTCTGCTAAAACAGGCGCAATATATGGGCGTCCGTCAAGAGCATTTACAAGCTCATCCAGTTCTGAGTCAAGAAGATAAACATATTCACGAACCATGTCTTCTGAATTTGGGGGCAAAGATTTTCCCGTTATTGCTTCGTAAAGCCATGGTAGCAAAACAGGTACCCACTTTTTTAGAAAGTCCCATATTCTCTTTGCAATCTTCTTTAATATCATCCAAGTCTTTCGGAATATCTCATACAATTTTCTATAAACAATATAAGAACCTTTGTTCCAAGACTCTGCATAATCTGCCTTATAAAGGACATAACCGATACTAATAATAATGCTTATTAACATTAAACACAGTATAAAAAAGAAAATGCTTATTTCTAATAGTTTCATTTTTTCTTGAGAGGGGCAATTCCCCCTCTCCCTCCTTTCAATCTAATTGTTCAATCAGCTTAATATCTTTTGCTGAAAAACTATCTTGGTATGTTTTGGTTACACTGCTCCAATAAACCAATACAGTCGGTTCTAAAAATTCTACTACAACCTTTGCACCAGTTTCACGAAGCTTCTGTAAGTCTTCATTGGACATCAGTGGTTTTGTCTGCTCTTTAATTTTGAACTTAAATTTGTCAAAATTTGTGCAGTCAACGCACTCATAGGCATAACCGGTTATCTTTCCTGTCTTCTTTCCGTCAACCCACTCTTCTAAAGGAGAAATTCCCAACAATAGAAATAATGGATTAAACGGCTTAATAGCGTCTAATTGGATTATTTTACCAATTACAATAGATTTGTTCATTTTTTCCTCCTTTTCATAAATATATATATGTGGTAAAATATTCTTGTCTGAGAACTATTGTCACATATATGGTTAATAGTTTCATTGGAGAGCCCTCTCTCATGAGGGCTTTCTGATTGTCGGGGAGCGTATTCTCTGTTGCTTCACCATTTCTATAACACCTCCTTGCTTTTGATAAAACTATTATATATCCATTGGTTCGAAAAAAACATTCCGACGCTATTACATCCTGCTACTCAATTATTACATTCATATTTACTGCATACCGATTGAATTTCACGAATAAAATTTTCTAAATTCTGTGGTTCTTTGCCTAATAGAATATAATCTGTTGATACATTAAAAAAGCGAACATAATCCAATAGTCTATCTATATTCAGTAATTGCTTTCCCTTTTCATAGTGACTGATACTTTCCCTCTTACATCTAAACTCTTCCGATAATTTACTTTGAGTTATGCCTTTTTCTTCCCTTAATCTCCTTAGGCGTTTTCCGATTTCTTCTAAATTTAATTGCACTTCCATATTTGGTATTTTTTATACCAGCGCCAGTAATCTCTCCTTTTTCTTATTTAAGTAAACGTTTATCTTATGAAATTAAAATATCATAAAAGAATTTCGTATGTTTTTTTGTGCACCAGAATTTTAGACTTTAACTCAAGGCTAATTTATAGTAAAATATAGTAAATAGGGCGAAATCCTATATATATTTTTTAAAAATGGGCGAAATTATATAGTGATTTAGTTTTTGAAAAAAGGACTAAGGAAGGACGGATATAAATGATTACTAAAATAATAAAAATACCACCAGAAAGAAATAAAAAACTCTCTCAATTTTCCCAAATCATAGGAATAAGTAAAAAAGATATAATATGTGTTTTAATTCTTGAATGTTTTGACTACTATGGTATTGAAATAAAAAATGACAGTCCTACACTTTTCGATGAACTATGGGAGTCAGAAAAAATTCAAAAGTTTATCAGGGATTACGAGCAGTATGAAGACCGTACAGAAGAAAACAAGAAGATACAGTGTAGAAACTGCAAAAAAGAAGAAAAGAAGACGGCACAATGTAAAGAGTGTAAACAAGAAAAGAAAGCTTCTATGGAGAGTATACAATTTTCTTTACCTAAAAATTTTTCTGAACAATTAAAAGAGCTCGTAAAATGTATTGCTGATAATAGCGGAGCTCGTCCAACGCAAAATATGTTGTACAATTATATCATTCATACAGCATTGAAGATTATGTTTAAATGTCCTGACAGAGGACAAGAACGAATATCTTATACACAGTATAAAAACAGGAAAAATATAACTCGGAGATGGGCATTTAGAATAGATATTCCAGATGTAATTAGTGAAACATTTGAACATTTTAGTGAGACAACGGGAGTATCTAAAGGAAATCTCATGCGGTATGTCTTGTTTAAATATTTAAGAGATAACAATTTTTTAGGAAACTATAAGAAAGAGTTTGAAGATATTAGCGTAGATTAACAGAGAGCGGGCTTTAAAGACCGCTCTTTACTTAAATAGTACATTCATTTATTTACTTCTTTTTTGTTCGTTCTTTCTAATAAATAATCCGTTGAACAGTCATACAAATCAGCAAGTGAAATTAAAATTTGCGTTGGAATATCACGAGTCCCTAATTCATAATGAGATAGTGTTCTTTGACTAATGTTTAATTTTTTTGCCAAATCTTTTTGTTTCATATCAAGGTCTTCTCTCATATTTCTTATTCGTTCTAAATACATAATTTTCTCCTTTTATGAAGAACTATACAATAGAACAAAATGGGCTATTGTATTTCGGAACAAATTGGGCTAGAATTAAAATGGTTTATTATAAACAAATTTATTTTAATATGGAGGTCTTATTAGTATGAAAAAGAGAGCAAAACAGTTGGCAATGTTAGGATTGACTGTAACAATGATGTGTGGTACACAGATGACAGCATTTGCATCAGGTTTAGGAGAAGAAGCACCAGTTGCTATTGAAACTGAGGCAAAAGCAACAGCTAATGAAGAAACAGAAGAGGTAAAGGTTGAGGCTAAGGAAGAAAAAGCCGATGCTAAAGAAGAAGTAAAAACAGAGGTTAAAGAAGAGGTAGTAACAGGCACAGAAGTAGCTGAAACACCAGTAGTTGAGGAAACCGAGGTTAAAGAAACCGTAGCAGGTACTGAGGAACTTGTTGGCTTAGGGGTATCCACTGAGGCAGAAGCCGAAACTGAAGCACCAGCAGTACCTCAGACTGATGTAGAAGCTGATGCACCAGTAGTTATTCCAGAAACAGAAGAAACTAATAATAAGGTAGCTGAACCCAAATTGAGTATTACGGCTGATAAAACGACTTTTGATGGAACACAGGATATTGTAGTTACAATGAAAGCAGACTTTGATGGTGAGTTTAATTTTTGTGGAGATGTTCCGTTACTTGATGGGGTTATTGTTGGTAATTTGCAGGACTTTATTTCCGATAATGAGTATAGAATGACTATTAGTAAAGATGAGCTTCAGAGAGCTATTGTAAAGAATGGGTATAAAAATGGTCAGACAGCAGTATTAACTACTGGTGTTGGTGTGGAGTATACAGATGAAAATGGGGAGTACCATGCCGTTGATTTCCCTGCATTGACATTAACATACTCAGACGGTACTGTAACACCAGAACCAGAGAAACCACAGCCAGAACCAGAGAAACCACAGCCAGATGGTGGTAATGGTGGTACAGAGACACCAGACCCAGAGAAAGATGGCTGGATTAAGACAGACGAAGGTTGGACATATTACGAAAATGGACAGAAAGTAACTGGTTGGAAAGCTGTTTCAGAAAAATGGTATTACTTTAATGAAAACGGAATTATGGAAACAGGCTGGGCATCTGTAGGAGGTCATTGGTATTATCTGAATGCAGATGGAAGCATGGCAACAGGTTGGGTATCTGTGGGTGGTCATTGGTACTATCTAAATACTGATGGAACTATGGTAACAGGTTGGGCATCTGTAGGAGGTCATTGGTACTATCTGAATACTGATGGAACTATGGCAACAGGTTGGGTATCTGTAGGTGGTCATTGGTATTATCTGAATGCAGATGGAAGCATGGCAACAGGTTGGGTATCTGTGGGTGGTCATTGGTACTATCTAAATACTGATGGAACTATGGTAACAGGTTGGGCATCTGTAGGAGGTCATTGGTACTATCTGAATACTGATGGAACTATGGCAACAGGTTGGGTATCTGTAGGTGGTCATTGGTATTATCTGAATACTGATGGAAGCATGGCAAGTAGTCAGTGGATTGATGGCTGGTATGTAGATGCGTCAGGAAAGATGCTATAGAATGTAAAAAACAGAATATAAAAAAGAAGCAAAAAAGCAGACAGTCATAAAAAATTGTTTGCTTTTTTGCTTTATTATATGGATTTTTTCCATGAGCATATAATGCTTACGCTTGCCCGAACATCCCACCGCCCTGTTAGGTACACCGATGCTTCGGGCATCCTTCGGAACGCTGGTTTTGTGAGCAGGCAAACAAGAAAAAAATCATATCAATTCTACTTATTGAAAATGTCCTTTCCTTGAGTATTCTTCATTGAAAAAGAGACTATCCTGTTTCTTATTGAACTGATAATCTCTTTCTTTTTCTTTCATTTATTTAATAATTCTTTCCGATTTGCTACACCATTTAGTACACCATTTTCATATCAAACTACACCAATTTATGATATATTACATCATTTTGTCATTTTTTGAAATCTTGCAAAACATCAGTAAATACAAGGCTTTAAGAAGTTACATCAACTTATACAAAGCATGAAACATTATTCGGAAATATTTATACACTTTTAGCGAATTTGTCGAGCACGCTTTGAGATTACAAGTTCAAAGTGAGCACAGACTAAGCGTAAAATGTGTAAATATTTCTAAAGTGTTTCTTAAAAAAAACAAAAAAAGTATAAAAATGTGCTTGCTTTTTTAAAATGTATCAGTTATAATACTCTTTGCATTGAGGAAAACAAAATAAATAAGCGCCTTTAGCTCAGTTGGTAGAGCAGTAGACTCTTAATCTATTTGTCCAGGGTTCGAGTCCCTGAAGGCGCATGAAAAAGCACTGTTTTTGCAGACAAGAGAGCTGCGGGGACGGTGTTTTTTGTTGTGATAAAGAATTTTAGCAGTGGTTTAAAAATAGAAAAGGAAATATCTATGTATGTAAAAGCATAATAGATATTCCCTTCTAAAAATTCAGATAAAGATAATTTACTCCATCATAGCTGCCAAAACCTGATTTACCAGCTTTCCGTCAGCAATTCCTTTCACCTTAGGCATCAGCACTTTCATGATTTTGCCTTTGTCTTTTCCGGTCGGTGTTTCGATAGAAAGCTCGCTTAATATGCCCTGAATAACTTCTTTAATTTCATCTTCGTTCAGCATTTTCGGAGCAAATTCTTCGTAAACAGCAATACGTTTTGTACATTCTTCAATCATCTCTGTTCTGTCCTTCGGAGTCAGCTCAAGAGTTTCTTTTGTCTGTTTGATTTCTTTTAAAACAACCTCGTTTTCTTCTGCTTCTGTTAAATCCTCACGTTTGTCGATTGCCTTATTTTTTAATGCAGACAGCAGCATGGATAAGGAGTCTTTACGTTCTTTGTCACCTGCTTTCATGGCAGTAACCATAGCTTTTCTTACTTCATCAATTTTACTCATTATGAAATCTCTCCTTTATTTTTTATATCTATCATACCATGATTTTCAACTTCGTCAATGAATACGCAGAAGATTCCAGTGAAAATGTGCTGCAAGTGCACGAATAACTACTGTGACAATAAGACCTAGAACAAGTCCTGCTGCCTCTCCGATTGTACTTCGACATACAATGCAGACAATTCCTCCGGCAATGGAAGCGCTGGCGTAGACCTCACGTACCAGAATATAAGGCGTTTCGCTTGCCATAATATCACGGATAACACCGCCGCCTACACCGGTAAGAACACCGATAAACAGGAAAAAGAAGGCGTTGTCATCGGTTACATGGCGGGAAGCAGTCTGAATACCTACTACGGTAAAAATTCCCAAGCCCACAGTATCACACCAGAGCATGACCTTATCGTAAAATTTATTTTTGATTTTAGAATGAATAATATCAGGATTGGTATATACAATGGCAAACAATAAGGTGGATGTAATGATTGCGAATAAAATGTACACAGGCTGGGCAAATGCAGTAGGAGGCGTTACGCCTAAAATAACATCTCTCATAATACCGCCGCCAACTGCTGTTGTAGCGCCTAAAATGTTTACACCAAATATATCCATTTTCTTTTCAATCGCAAGCATGGCGCCGGAGGAAGCAAATGCCACCGTACCAATAATTTCCAGAATGAAAGTGAAAATATCCATTAGAAAAGTCCCCCTTGCAAGTATAATTCAACACCTATGTGCCGATAAACTGATTTTTTAACTTAGTATACCATGTTTCTGCAAAAAAAACGTCATAAAAAGAGGGATATCCGGTTGACTTTTCTTGTATTCTTTGCTACATTGATGAAGTATAGTTTTAAAATTTAACGCATCAATCGGTGATATTGCCAATAAGGGCAGATTATCGGGAGATAGGAGGAAAAATATGCACAATCATAAAAATGGAAGCTTTACAAATTCGCTGGGATTTGTACTGGCTTGCGTAGGTTCAGCAGTAGGGTTGGGAAATATCTGGATGTTCCCTTACCGACTGGGAGAGTATGGGGGAGCAGCCTTTTTAATTCCCTATATTTTCTTTATTTGTTTGTTTGGTTTTGTAGGACTTTCAGCAGAATTTGCAATCGGCAGAAAAGCAGGAACAGGAACACTGGGTTCTTACGAGCTTTGCTGGAAAGAAAAGAAGAAAGAAAAAGTAGGAAAAGTGTTGGGGTGGATACCGCTTTTAGGTTCTCTTGGAATTGCCATCGGATATTCTGTAATTATCGGATGGGTTTTGAGATTTTTATGCGGTTCTGTTACAAATACGGTTTTAGAGCAGGACTCAGCAGAATATTTTGCTGATGTGACTGCATTTATGGGAAATGTGCCATGGCACGTACTTGTAATTGCAATTACTGTAATTGTGCTTCTCATTGGTGCGGCTACGCAGATTGAGAAAGCAAATAAGATATTGATGCCTTTGTTTTTTGTATTGTTTTCCATATTGGCAGTAAGAGTATTCTTCCTTCCGGGAGCAAAAGAGGGTTATGAATTTTTGTTTGTACCGAAATGGGAAGCGTTGGCAAATATTGATACATGGGTAATGGCTATGGGACAGGCATTCTTCTCTCTGTCTATTACAGGTTCGGGGATGATTGTTTACGGCTCTTATTTAAGCAAGAAAGAAGACATTCCAAGGGCATCCATGCAGACAGCGTTTTTTGATACGATAGCAGCCATGCTTTCTGCTTTGGCAATTATGCCGGCAGTATTTGCTTTTGGTATTGAACCTTCCGCAGGACCGTCTTTAATGTTTGTGACTATTCCGAACATTTTTAAACAGATGCCGATGGGAAGACTGTTTGCAGTTATCTTTTTCCTGTCTGTATGTTTTGCAGGAATTACTTCTTTAATCAATATGTTTGAAGCTGTGATTGAGAGCTGGCAGCATAAATTTAAATTAAAAAGAAATCATGCAGTTTTACTTTGCGGTGCACTGACACTTATTGTCGGACTTTTCATGGAAGAAGAAGCAAGAGTAGGAACATGGATGGACTTTATTACTATTATTGTAGTTCCGTTTGGTGCAGTTCTGGGAGCAATTTCTATCTACTATATTTTAGGATTTGATAAAATTAAGGAAGAATTGGAAGAAGGACGTAAAAAGGGGCTTTCAAAAATCTTCAAACCTACCGCAAAATACATCTATGTGCCTTTGACAATTATTGTATTTATTTTAGGACTGGTTTATAAAGGAATTGGTTGATTTATTGGGAAGATGTTGTTTGATACAGCATCTTCTTTTTTTGCGCGTAAATAAGTTGACATAAACTTAAAACTCATATTATAATTGTGAAATAATTAGTTCACAAAATTTATGCGAAAATTCGCATGTTGAGATAAAGTGATGATTAAGGAAGGAGATTATCATGAGCGAGCATCGTAGAAGACGTAGAGCGGAAGAAGAAGCCAGAAGGCGGGAAATAGAAAGACGCAGAAGAATTATCAGAGAAAGAAAAAGACGTCAGAGAATTATGCGCCAGAGAATGATTTTAGCAGGAATTGGCGCACTTGTTTTGGTCGTTGGCGGCATTGCTGTGGGAACGTCTGTACATAAGAAAAATGAAGAAAAACAGGCGAAGAAGATAGAAGAACAGAAGAAACAGGAGGCAGCAGCAGAAGAGGAGAATGTGCTTCAGATGGTAGCGGTAGGGGATAATCTTATTCACGACGCTGTTATTAACTCCGGTAAAGAGCAGGAGTGGAATTTTGATTTTCTGTATGAGAACATTAAGGAAGACATAGAAAAGGCTGATTTGGCATCAGTAAATCAGGAAACGCCTTTTATTAAGGAGCATGATAAGGCAGCAGGTTATCCTGATTTTGCAACGCCCACAGAAGTAGGTGACGCATTGGTAAAAGCAGGCTTTGACATTGTTACACAGGCAACAGAACACGCATTTGACAGAGAAAGTGACGGAATTACAGACTCCGTAGAGTTTTGGAAGAAAAGCTATCCGAAGATTGTCGACCTTGGAATACATGGAGAAGCTGACGAAGCCAGATATCAGGTAATTAAGAAGAAAAATTTTAAAGTTGCCGTGATGAATTACAGTTCTATGGTAAGTGAAAATCACTCTATTCCGGAAGAAGAAAGTTATATGGTGGATACCTATTCAGAAAAGAATATCAAAGAGGATTTGGCAAAGGCAGAAAAAGAAGCAGATGTAAGTATTGTATATCTTCACGGAGGAAAAAGTGACGCAGAGGATACAGACGAAAAGCTTCAGGAAAAAATTGATTTTCTGGCAGAACAGGGAGCGGATGTCGTAATCTGTTCACATCCTCATATTTTGAAAAAATACGGAAAGCTGACAAGACCGGATGGAAAAGAAATGCTGGTGTATTATTCTCTTGGAAATTTTGTAAGTCATCAGTCATCTTTGGAAAATCTTCTGGGAGGAATGGCAGAATTTACATTAAAAAAGGATGCGAAGTCAGGAGAAGTAACTATTGAGGAATATGGTTTAGTTCCGTTGGTAATACATTATAATGACGATTTTACAGAAATGGGAGTTTATAAGCTTTCTGATTACACAGACGCATTGGCTGAGGAACACAAAATTCATACAGAAGATGAAGAAGCAGAGTTTACAGTGGCTGCTTTAAAAGAAGCGGCTGAAAAAGTGGCAACTCCGGTAACCGACAGCACAGAGAAGACTTCCGGCGAAGAAGTAGATGCGAAACAGGGAGATGCAGAAAAAGATACGAAGGAAGGCAGCAATACGTCAGAAAAGACAGAAGGGCAGACTGTAAATTCAGACAGTAAGTCGGACAAGCAAAAGGAGAATGAGGACAGTCAGACAGACAAGGAAACCTCAAAGAAGACTAAAAAAGAAGAATAATTTGGCAGGAGAGCAAGAAGAAGCTGAAAATCAGCCTCTTACTGCTCTCTTTTTTTGTCTGTTTTCTCCACATAACAATCAGGAGAGTAGGGAAGTATTTTTTTATAGGAGTCAATTTCCGAGAGGGATTTCGGCATGGCGGGGATGAGTCCGGTAGCCTCTGTTGTAGCGCAGCCGTCTAAATCATTGATGGAAGTGGCTTCTACGTTGAATTTGTCAAAATGGGAATTTTTTATCGTATTTTTATTCATAATGCGCCTCCTGTTTTTCTTTTAGTATTTCCGAAAAGCAGTGCGGTATGTATGAAATGATTGACAAAAAACACGGAAATCGTTATGCTGTATGAGGTATAAAAGGAGGGAAAACAAAAATGGATAAAAATACAAATGCAATGGGGACAAAAAAAGTAATGCCCCTTTTGATTTCCATGTCTGTGCCGCCTATGATTTCTATGTTGATACAAGCGTTATATAATATTGTAGACAGCATGTATGTAGCCAGAGTAAGTGAAGACGCTCTGACAGCAGTTTCCCTGGCGTATCCGCTGCAAAATATGATTTTGGCAGTATCCTGTGGATTTGGTATTGGTTTAAGTGCCTGTGCTGCCAGAGCGCTGGGTGCAAAGGATGACAAAGAGGTTACGGCAACAGCGAACCACGGACTGATATTTTGCGCAGTACATTGGCTTTTGTTTGTACTTGCGGGGATTTTCCTGACAAGACCATTTCTCAGTGCGTTTACAGACAGTTCTGAGATTTTGGATATGAGCTGCCAATATACACAGATTGTTTTATTTTTCAGTGTCGGAAGTATGTATCATTTATATTCCGAAAAACTGTTTCAGGCAACGGGAAATATGATTATGCCTATGTTTTTTCAGGGAATAGGAGCTATTTTTAATATTATCTTAGACCCTGTGTTAATCTTCGGATGGTTTGGTTTGCCTGCGATGGGCGTGCAGGGTGCAGCCATTGCAACGGTTGCGGCACAGATTTTAGCAGCAGTGCTTTCTATGGGATTTTTCCTGAAAAAATGTCCGTCTATTAAAATCAATTTCAAAGGGTTCCGTCTGGACGGAGCAATTTTGAAAAAAATTTATACGGTGGGAATTCCTTCCGCCATTATGATGGCAATGCCGTCTATTCTGGTAGCAGCCTTAAATTCTGTTTTGGCAGCTTTTTCAGCAACTGCCATTGCAGTATTCGGACTTTACATTAAAATCCAGTCTTTTGTATATATGCCGGCAAACGGTGTTGTGCAGGGTATGCGTCCGATTATGAGCTACAATTATGGTGCGGGAAATAAAAAACGTATGAAGGAAACGCTAAAGGCAAGTATGGAAGCAACCGGTGTAATTATGCTGGCAGGTATGCTGTTGTTTTTGATGTTTCCGGGATTTATTATGAAGCTGTTTGATGCAAATGAGGAAATGCTGAAAATCGGCGTACCCATGCTTCGGGTGATTGCTGTGGGATTTTTAATTTCCACGGTAGGCTGCGTACTTTCCGGCGCATTTGAAGCGTTGGGAAAAGGAATTCAGTCACTGGTGATTTCTGTGCTGCGTCAGTTGGTAATTATTATTCCTTTGGCTGCATTATTATCCAAGAGTATGGGGCTGTTTGGGGTATGGATTACCTTCCCAATCGCAGAGCTTTTGGCGGCTTTTGTAGGCTGCGTACTTTACAGACATTTTATGAAGCATTTGAAATTATAGGAGTAAAGCAATGGGAAAGCATAAAGAAAAAGAAATTAAGACAAATGCAATGAGAATTTTAGAGAAAAATAAAATTCCTTATGAGGTTCTTCAATATGAGTGCGATGAGTTTATTGACGGACTCCATACCGCACAAAAAACAGGAGCTCCTGTGGAGCAATCTTTTAAAACTTTGATTGTGCAGGGGAAAAGTAAAGAGTATTATGTTGTTGTTATTCCCATTGCTCTTGAAATTGACTTGAAAAAAGCTGCAAAAGCAGTGGGTGAAAAATCCGTAGAGCTTATTCATGTAAAGGATATTACAAAAGTGAGCGGTTATGTGAGAGGCGGCTGCAGTCCGTTGGGAATGAAAAAACAGTACGCTACCATTATTCATGAAAGTGCTCTTGCGTATGAGGAAATCTATGTAAGCGGAGGAAGAATTGGTACGACATTGAAATTAAATCCAAAAGATTTAGCTGAAGTTGTATCGGGAAAATTTGTTGAAATAGCAACGGGATATACACATTGAGGTATATCCCGCCTTTTGTTTTTGAAAGATTAAATTTTGAAAAAATTTATAAATGGAAAGAGTCCTTTACAATATCTGCAAGGAGCTGCTGTCCCTGAGTGGTAAGATGAATACCGTCGGTAGTAATATTTTCATATCCCTGTTCCTGAATTTTATTATTCAAAGGTGTTTGCAGTGGAATGAAATAAGCGCCATAATTGCGGGCAAGCTTCTGAATGTTTTTAGACATTTTTTTCTGCCATGGTACCCAGTCTTCATATTTTTCATGCTGAGGCAGAATAAAAGGTTCTAAAATAATGACTTTTGCCTGTGTTTCTCTGGATAAATCAAAAAGCATTTCGTGATAGGCACGGATACTGTCTTCCAGCATATAGAGCTTATCCTGTTCGGAAGCAGAGGAATTTGCAATCAGTCCGATATCATTCACTCCCACCAGAATACTGATATAATCAGGCTTTAAGGAAATACATTCACGATGGAGAGTTTCTGCAACATTTTGTACGACATAACCCTCTACACCACGATTGAGAATGTTCCAGTTCTGGCTTTGCGCTTTTAAACGTTCTGAAAATATATTTACATAACCAAATCCCAGCTCATTAGGAGAAGTTTTCCTGCCGGCATCGGTAATACTGTCACCTAAAAATATAATAAGTCCCATAGTCTATACTCCTTATTACTGTTTCTATTCAATATTTTAACTGAAAATCACAGAGATTGCAAATGCTAATTTTGTGTAGTCTATCCAAATCGAAAAATTAGTAATAATTTCTCTTTACAAATCCTTTTTCTGAGACTATAATCAGATACAACTTCAAGATATTCTTACAGTCGTTCGACTGGGATTTTCCAAAGATTTTATAAAATAAAAGAGGTGATTTGTTGTCAGTACAATCGTTATTTGTATTGTGTTTTTCGGGTATTGCCATGTGCATGGATTTTCTGATGGAAAGGGTGGTGAACGGATTTATTGTAGTGTTTTTTCTGACAGGCTTTTTCTGGCAGATGGGAGCAAATGGAATAGCTGGGACTTTATCAGGAGGCTTGGGATTATTATTGCCCTGTGTTTTGCTGTTCCCGTTGTTTTACTTTCGAATGTTAGGTGCAGGAGACATAAAATTATTTTCCGGTCTGGGAATTTTTTTAGGTGTAACTGCTGTTTTTAAGCTTATTCTTTGTTCTCTTTTTCTGGGAGGACTTTTATCTTTCGCATTTCTGATTTCCTGTGGAAATTTCAAAGAGAGATTTTCTTATTTTTTCAATTATGTTTATGAATATAGTCAAAGCAGGGTGCTGTGTGCTTACAGGAAAAAGGGCAGTCGACCTGAAAATTTCCATTTTACAGTACCGATATTTCTAAGCGTCATGCTTTATGTAGGAGGATTTTATTGAAGAAAAATATGATTGCAGTCTGTGACTCAGATACGGATTATGCCTGTAACTTTACAGAGTATTTGAACAATAAGAAAAAGCTTCCGTTTCGTGCAGAAGCTTTTACAGATGTGGAAAAATTTTACAGTTCGGTGGGAAGTCAGCCTCCGCCTATGTTGTTGATTGCACAGAAAGATGTAGATGAACGGATACAGCAGATAAAAGAAGAGAATGTAGTGGTGCTTTCTGATGAAAAAGAGGAGCCAAAATCGCCGTATAAGTGTATCTATAAGTATCAGTCGGCGGAAAGTGTAATTAAGGAGGTGATGGAATACTATACGGAAAAAACGCAGGTTCCTTTCTGCTCGGATGCAAGACAGGGCATGAAAATTGTGGGAATTTATTCACCTTCTGAAATCTGTGCAAATTGTTTGTTTGCATTGGCGGCAGCACAGATTTTGGGAGAAGAGAAAAGGGTACTGTATATCAGCATGGAAGATTTTGCAGGATTGGAGCAGTTATTTTTGAGAGAATACGAGAAAAACCTTACGGATTTCTTTTTTGCACTGCGCTGCGGAAAGGAAAATTTATGGGAGGAAATGGAAGGGATGATACAGCAGCAGGGGGACATGGATTATCTGCCTCCTGTGGAGTCGCCGGAGGATATTAAATCAATTCCCTTTGCACATTGGAGCAGGCTTTTTGAAGCTGTGAAAAAGAGTGGCAGATATGATGTTTTGATATTGAATATCAGCAGTGCAGTGGATGAGTTGTTTTCTGTATTGAATTTATGCAGTGAAATTTATGTGCCTGTAAAGGGAGGATTTATAGCAGACTGTAAACTTTCTCAGTTCCATACCTTGATGGAAAACTGGGGTGTTATAGAGAAAGAAAGGATAAGGATAGTTTCTCTTTCCGGTGAGAGTATGGAAGGAATAAATACAGTACAGGAACTGAAAATGGGACCTTGGGGAAACTTTGTGAGAAAGGTGCTGGAAAATTATGAAAGAAGAAAGCAGTGATGAATTTCAAAATTTGCGAAAAATATTGGTGGAAAGGTTGGAAAATACATGGAAAGATTTAGATGAAGATGTTTTGGAGGTAATCGATGAAATTTTGCATCAGCATGGCAAGAAAAAATATCTGCCTATTGCACAGAGAGAAAGTCTGCGAAATGCACTTTTTATGTCTGTACGGCGTATGGATATTCTGGAGGAGCTGCTGGAAAACGATGATGTCACAGAGATTATGATTAATGGATGGAATAAAATTTTTATAGAAAAGGACGGTAAAATCGAAGCCTTTGAAAAGAGCTTTTCTTCTCCGGAAAAGCTGGAGGATGTTATTCAGCAAATGGCATCAAAATGCAATCGTGTAATCAATATGTTGCAGCCCATTGTAGATGCACGACTGGCAGGAGGAGAACGAATAAATGCGGTTATTGCTCCCGTTGCGCTGGACGGTCCGGTGCTTACCATAAGAAAATTTCCGGAAAAGCCTATTACTATGGAACGTTTGTTGAAATTGGAGAGCATTACAGAAGATGCAGCTATTTTTTTAGAAAAACTTATGAAAGCAGGTTATACGATTTTAATAGGAGGTGGGACAGGTTCGGGAAAAACTACATTTTTAAATGCGTTATCAGAATATATTCCCAAGGATGAGAGAGTCATTACTATCGAAGATAATGCAGAACTGCAAATTCAGGGGATAGAAAATCTGGTTCGTCTGGAATGTAGACCGGCGAATATTGAGAAATCTCAGGAAATTACCATCGGAGATTTATTGAGAACCTGCCTTCGTATGAGACCAAGCAGAATTATTGTAGGAGAGGTGAGAGGAAAGGAAGCGGCAGAGCTTTTGCAGGTTGTAAATATAGGAAATGACGGAAGCCTGAGCACCATTCATGCCAATAGCTGTCAGGATATGATAAGCAGGCTGGAAACAATGGTTTTGATGGGAATAGATTTGCCTATACCGGTTATTCGCCGCCAGATTGTGTCAGGCTTTGATATCTTTATACATTTAGGAAGAATGTCAGATAAAAGCAGAAAAGTATTGGAAATCTGTGAGATTAAAGAAATTTCAAAGGAAGGTGAGGTTGTATTAAATCCGTTATTTGTCAGAAACAGAAATTTAGAAAAAAGAGGACAGCTTTATCACACCGAAAAGCTTACAAAGGCAGGGATTATCCTGTGAATAAAATTGATTATGATGTTTATCATCTTTCCATACAGCAGTGGGGACTTTACCTTATGGAAGCAGTGTGTGCCTGCATGGGAATAAATTATTTGTTTTATAAGAGCACGGCAGTTTTTTTCTTTATGCTTCCGTTACCTTTCTGGTACATACATCAGAGGAAAAAACAACAAATCCGTCTGAGAAAGAAAAGGTTAAATTATCAGTTTAAAGATGCCTTAAATGCTATGCAGGTGGGGATATCGGCAGGTTATTCTTTAGATAACACCATAAGGGAAGCAAGAAAAGATTTGGAAAGACTGTATGGAGAAAAAGCAGAGATGGCAAGGGAATTTGCCTATATAGAAAGACAACTGGGACACAGCATACCCTTAGAAGAATTGCTGTATGATTTGGGAATTCGAAGCAGAGTAGAAGATATTTTGAATTTTACAGATGTATTGATACAGGCAAAGAAAATGGGAGGAAATATGAGAGGAATTTTAAACCGTTGTATTTCGTCTATTGAAGAGCGTATTCAGGTGAAGAAGGAAATTGATGCTGTTTTGGCATCTCGAAAAATGGAACAGAAGATTATGAGCTTTATTCCTCTGGGGATTATTCTTTATATGCAGATTACTTCTCCGGAATTTTTAAGCGTGTTATATGGAAATCCTGTGGGGATTTGTGTTATGACAGCTTGCCTTCTTTTGTATACTGCGGCATTTCAATGGGGAGTGAGGTTGACTCAGATTGATGTTTAAAGAGTGGGGAAAGGACAAAAAGAGTTTTTGTATGGCAGTGTCGGTAATTTTGCTTGGAAATCTTTTAGGTATAGGAATTTTTATAAAAGAAGACAAAGAAAGAAGTATGGAGTATCTGGAAAGAAATCCTTATGGAGAAGGCGGGTACGAGGAGACACTTCTTGCCGAAACACAGGGAAAGACACAGGAAATTACAGTTTATGTAGAGGAAGAAAGATATACAGAAAAGGAGATGGAAAACTACGTAAAGGAAGCCAAAAAAGAGTTGGACAAGTGGTTGAAAAAGGCAAAGAAAGAAGGAGGTGACTTTCGGTTTCCGCAGGCTTTGGAAGAAAATCCGGTACAAATATCATGGAGCACAGGAAATCCGGATATATTGAGCTGGGAGGGAATACCGCAAGAAGGTATTTCTGAAAAAGGAGAAAGTGTGGAAGTGGCTGCGTTTCTTTCTCTTGGAGAAGTAACAGATATATGGAATGCTGAGATTACGGTTTATCCACCGAAATTGAATGAAGGAGAAAAAATGCAGAAGGAAATTCAAAAAGAAGCAGAGCTTTTAAGCGAAAATCCTTCAGGACCTTTATATCTTCCCCAAACAGTACAGGGAGAAGAGATTCGTTATAGGAAAACGAGAACACAGACCGGAGGAATTATCTGTATGCTGTCTTTGATATTGGGCTTGGGTGTTTATCCCTTACAGAAGGAAAAAAAGAAAAAGCAGCAGGAGCTTGTGAGAAAGGAAATGCAAAGAGATTATCCTGATATTATTCAGAAATTGGTGTTGTTTTTGAGAGCCGGATTTACCATACGAAAGGCTATGGAAAAAATTGCAGACGGGTATCTGCGCAGCAGGGAAAAATATCATGAAAAAGAAAGGAGCGCTTATGAAGAAATTGTCCGTACCTGCAAGGAAATGCAGAGCGGTATATATGAGGCGGAGGCCTATGAGCGTTTCGGAACAAGGTGCGGGATTTCTCAGTATAAAATTTTGTCTGTTTTATTAGTGCAGAATTTGAAAAAGGGAAATCAAAACCTTTTGGAGCTTTTGGAAAGGGAGGAGGCAGTGGCAGAGGACGAGAGAAAGCGCAGTGCAAAGGTAAGAGGGGAAGAGGCGTCTACGAAGCTTTTGCTCCCTATGGTACTGCAACTGATTGTTGTGTTAATGATTTTAATGATACCGGCATTTTTTAGTTTTTTATAACAGGAGGTAAGAATTATGGGAGTATTAAAGGAATTTTGGCAGGAAGAAGACGCTGTCGGCGTGGTAGAAATTATACTTATACTTGTGGTGCTTATCGGTTTGGTTTTGATTTTCAAGGAACAGCTTACCAGTCTGGTGAAAAGCATCTTATCTAAAATTACAAAGCAGAGTAACAGCATATAGAGGTGAGAGAGTGAAGCAAAAGGGAAGTATGACCGCAGCTATGAGTATTTTGCTTTTGGTTTTGTTATCGCTTATTACAGTCAGCATTCAGTCATCTCGAACAGCCTGTGCCAGAGTGCAGGCTGTTAATAGTATGGATACAGGCTTATATTCACTTTTTTCGGAATATGACAGAGAGCTTTTAGAAAGGTATAATCTGTTTTTTCTGGACGCATCTTATAATACCGGCAGAATACAGATTGCTCAGGTATTAAATCATTTAGAGGACTACATGAAACCTGTTTTAGACTCAGGACTGACAAAATGTGCGGTACAGATATGTGCCGCAGACGGGTTTCGGGCGGCATCGGATAAGAACGGAGCAGCGGTGAAGCAGCAAATAATCCGCTATATGAAAGAAAATCTGGGCAATGCAGGCATAGAGGCTTTGCTGAAGAAAACAGAGGAAGAAAAACAAGTGTTGGAGGAACAGGAAAACATAAAAAACAATGGAATGGAGGAAATAAATCCGGAAGAAACAACGCCTATGCCGGAAATTTCAGAGACCAATAATCCATTAGAAATTATAAAAAGCTTTAAAGAAAATGGATTTTTATCTTTTGTTTTACCTTCCGGTGTAAATGTATCGGAAAAAACAATCGATTTATCGGCTACTTTGTCAAAGAGGGAAAGGCAGCAGGGAATGGGGGATTTTCCGGAGCTGGAAACAGAAGAGGGATTTGCTGATAAGATTTTTATTCAGGAATATGCTTTTGAGAAGTTTCAAAGTTTTACGGACGGAGCAGAAACGCCCTTAGCTTATGAAATAGAATATCTTTTAGGCGGAAAAGAGGGGGATAGAGAAAACCTGTCCTCTGTTGTGAAAAACCTGCTTCTTCTTCGTGAAATCAGTAATCTGGCGTTTCTTTATACCAACCCACAGAAAAGGGGAGAACTAGCAGCATGTGCCTCTGCGTTGTCGTTTCTTTTGCTTATACCTGAAGGGATGACCTTTGTGCAAGGGGTACTGGCAGCAGGCTGGGCATACATAGAAGGAATTGCAGATGTAAAGGCTTTGTTGTCCGGTGGTTGTGTGCCTTTGGTAAAGGATAGCGGCAGCTGGAAGACACAGCTTTCTGATTTGAGGGCAGATACGGGGATAACCACAGAAAAAGGAGCGGATTATGAGGAATATCTGGGGATTTTACTGATGAGCGTGCCGGAACAGGAACTGGTAATGCGAATTATGGATGTGATAGAAGTTAATCTTCGGCAGGAAGAGGGAAAAGAAAAGTTTGCTTTTGATGCGTGTATCGATGCCGTTGCTGTCAGCTTTCAGATTGCAGGGCCGGAGAATAAGATATGGCAGGCGGAAAGAATGTATTCTTATGATATGTAAAATGGCAGAAGGGGAGGTGGAAAACCATGAAGCAGAAAAAACAAAAGAAGGAGGTACGAGTTCTTCGGCAAAAGGCGAGCTTGACTGTGGAGTGTGCGGTTGTTCTGCCTCTTTTCTTTTTTGCCATGGTAATATTAGCAGGACTTTTAGATTTATACAGAATAACAACAGTGATACAGAGCATCTTGTGCGAAAGCGCAAAAGAACTGGGAATGTATGCGTATTGTCAGGAGGACGATACAAAATCACCGGTGGGAACAGTAAGTAATGCTGTTTGCCAAATCTATGCGAAGAGGAAAGTGCAGGAAAAGCTTACAGGTGAAGCCTTGCTTGGAGTTGTAGGCGGTGTTCACGGAATAAATCTGGCACAGTCCGTATACGAAAATGGAAGGATTTCTTTGAAAGCTTCCTTTTTCTATCAAGCTCCTTTTACACCTTTTCAAACATTTCCTGTAAGACTTCAGGTGCAGGGGCAGGCGAGAGCATGGATTGGATATACGCCTAAAGAGGAAATGCTTCAGGAGGAAGAAATGGTCTATGTTACGGATTGGGAAAGTGTTTATCATACCAGCGCTTCTTGCAGTCATTTAAGGCTTTCGGTACAGGGAATGTCCTATTCTCATGCAGAACAGAAGAAAAATATATATGGAGAAAAGTATCATAGCTGTGAGAGATGTATGGAAACAGGTGAGAAACCGACAACCGTTTACGTTACGTCTATGGGAAGCCGTTATCATAAGGACAAGGAGTGCGGCGGACTGACACGTCACGTAAAGCTGGTGAAGAAATCGCAGGTAAAACATTTGAATGTTTGCGACAGGTGTGGAGGATAAATGTGTGAAAGAAAAATGGTTGGTGCATTTGTGCATTCTTCTGCTGTGTAGTGTGGAAGACGGAAAACAAAAGACAGTTGCTTTGTGGAAAATTGGTTTTTACGGAATATTTGTGATGGGAACGTTTGTAGGGGAAGTGCTTTTGCAAGGCGGAAATATATATGAAAAAGCAGTATTTGCCCTTATGGGAAGTATTCCGGGTATTCTTTTCTTTATAATCAGTAAAGCATCCCAAGGGGCAGTAGGTTGCGGAGACTGCTGGATTATTTTGCTTATGGGACTATCCGTAGGAATTTGGAATACATTGGGAATTTTATCAATGGCACTTTTGGGCGCTTTTTTATGGGCAGTTTTTATTTTTGTGAGAAACAGAGGGAGAAAAGACAGAGAAATTCCGTTTCTCCCTTTTTTAACAATGGGGATGGCAGGTGCGTATATGTGGATGATATAAAAAAATCAAGATTAAAAGGAAGTTATACGGTAGAAATGGCATTGATAAGCGGTGTATGGCTTCTGGTAATTTTTGCTTCTCTGTTTTTGATATTGGGCACGCAGACAAAGGTTTGGGAGACAGCACAAATTTGCGAGTTTTCCGTGTATGGAAGCGGCCGAGCGGTGATAAGCGAAGAAACCGCAGTAAAAGAAACAAAACAAAAAGCAGCGGATATGCAGGAGTCCTATACAGTAAGCGGAGGAAAAAAAGAAATATCGGTAGGGTTTCAAAAGGAGTTTTACATTCCGTTTCCCAATTTAAACTGGAGCATGAAGGAAAAGTGGAAAAGCAAGGTAATAAAACCTGTGGATTTTATTGAAAAGGTTCAGAAATACCGTAGATTTTCACAAAATATAGAATGAAAAAATAAGAGAAGGGAGGGAGCACTTTGGAGATTATCTTTAAGAGAAATATGAGCTGTAATTTTGCCGTTTTACCATTGGAAAACCCTTTAAAGGATAATTATCAAACTCGTATTTTGTTGGAAAATCAAGTGCATGGATTACTTCCTTGTAAAATGCAGCGGATAAATGGAAAAGAATATCTTTATTATGAAATTACAGGGAGTCAGAGTCTTGAAAATCTGTATGAGAAAGGAAAATTTGATAAGGATACTTTAAAAGAGCTTTTTTTACAAATAGTTTCGGTTTTAGAAAAATTAGACGAATATTTGCTGAATAGAGATTTTCTGCTTCTAAATCCTGCGTATTTATACAAAAACTTAGACAAAGATACCTACTCCTTTTTCTGGTTTCCGGAGCAAGAAAATACCATAGAACAGGAGTTTTGTGTTCTTACAGAATATTTACTGCCTAAAATCGAGCATAAGGATAAAGGCGCAGTAACCATCGGATATGGTATGCACAAACTTGCAGTAGAAAATCGCCTTCAACCGGATGATATATGTAAGCTTATTTATGGAGAAACGGAAAATAGAAACACTGATTTTGAGATAGAAAATAAGGAGGAGCAAAAAGAAAGACAGAAAATTTTGGATGATTTTTATAAGGAAGAGGAGGAAGAAGAACCTCCCATAAAGAAAATATTTGTAGTAGGAATTCTTTTGGTAATAGGAGTTGTCATCTTTTTGGCAAGATATTTATCTAACATAGGAATACGTTATCTGGGGATTGCAGCAGTTTTTCTTATAGTATTTGTGATTGCCGTAGGCGGATTGATTTATTTTTTGAAATATAGAAAGCAAGATTTAGAAAATCATATTCCGGAGACTTTTGAAAGGGAAGAAGTAACAGGAATAATGGGGGAAGAGGAAAGGCAGGAAGAGATGTCGGAGGATTTTGGGAAAACTGTACTTTTACAGTCAGAAGTCCAAGGGAAATCTTATCTTTTAGAAATAGAAACGGGAAAGAAATTTTTTCTGGAAAAAGAACATACAATTATAGGAAGTCAAAGAGGAAGGGTTGATATCTGTCTGAGTGTGCCTACCATCAGTCGTGTTCATGCAAAAATTATCTGTCGAAATAATCAGACATTTTTAATTGACCTAAATTCCAGAAACGGAACGGAATTAGACGGAGAAATCATACAACCGGAGACAGAATATTTATTAAAAGAAGAAAATACGATTGTTTTTGCAGAAAAAAGGTACTTATATATTGATAAATGTAATGCTGATTTTGGAAAAATATGGTAAAATAGGAATGATAAAAAGATAGATAGCTATGGAAGTAAAGGAAGAGTGATGAATACAGAAAATAATTATTCAGGAATGGAAAGAAAAAAAACGGAAAATGAAATCAAATATTTTCTGAGAAAAAGAAAGGAAGTTCCGATTAATACTCTTTTGATTGGCATTAATTTGCTGGTATTTTTACTGGTAGAAGTAACAGGCTCATCTTTGGATACCTATCACATTTTACGCTGGGGTGGCTGTTATACACCAGCAGTTTTGCAGTCTCATGAGTATTATCGCCTGATTTCATCCATGTTTTTGCATTTTGGAATTCAGCATCTGGGGAATAACATGCTGGTGTTATTGTTTTTGGGAGATTGTCTGGAAAGAAATATAGGCAAAATAAAATATTTGCTTATCTATTTCCTCGGAGGTATAGGGGCAAATGTATTGTCCATATATCTGGAAATAAAAAACGGCAAATATTTTATTTCGGCAGGAGCATCCGGTGCAGTTTTTGCAGTCATCGGTGCGCTCATCTATATTGTTATTGCAAACAGAGGACGAATTGAAAATTTTACCACTCGACAGTTAATTGTCATGGCCGGATTAAGTCTATATTTTGGAATGACAAGTACAGGTGTGGATAATGCAGCACACTTTGGTGGATTGATAAGTGGATTTATTTTAGCTGTCCTTTGTTATCGCAGGGTGTATCAAAGAAGATTATAAAGGCTGTCGTATAGGTAGTAGAACGGTAAATTCAGTACCTTTTTCAGGAACGGATTGAAAAGAAATACTTCCATTATGGGCTTCTGCAATTCTTTTGCAGATAGGCAGTCCGAGACCTGTGCCCTCCTGTTTATGAGTAATGAATGGTTCAAAGAGGTCTTTTTGATACAGAACAGGAATTCCGCTTCCGTTGTCCTTAACAGAAAGAACAAGATAATTCTCTTGAGAGGTTAAAGAGCAATGGATAATACCCTCTGTTTTAATTGCCTCTGAAGAATTTCTTAAAAGGTTTAAAATCAGCTGGGACATTTTCGTTTTATCTGCTTGAATGACAGGCAGATTTGGCTCAATATTTAAAACAAGAGAAACGTTGTAGCTTTCTAAAGTAGGTAAACTGGAAGCAGCCAGATTTTCCAGAAGCTCTGAGAGGTCTAATTCCTGGATATTTAGCTTGCCGGAATTATTAAAGCTGGAAAATTCATTAAGAAGCGTTTTCAGAAAATCCATATTTTCCATAATCTTTCCCCAGTATTTATCTTCTTTTAATTCGGGATGATGAGACTCCAGCAGTTGTAAAAAGCTGTTGATTAATGTTACCGGATTACGGATTTCGTGAGAAACATGAGATAATGTAAATTGTTGTTGTACTTGAAGCTCCTCATATAATTGACGATAATCAGGTTCTTCCTTTGCAGTAATATGTTGATTGGATTGATTTATTTGAGTGTTCATGGTTACCCCCTCTTTATTTTTTCAAAAACAAGTGTAACATCCCTGTTTTTAAATAGCAAATAGTTTTATATGCCAAAATTCGACAAAACAGAAGTAATATTTACAGGTTTTTATTCGGATATATAAGTGAAAGGAGATTATGAAAATGAAAGACTGTATTTTTTGCAAAATTGCAAACGGAGAAATACCAGCCGCAACACTTTATGAGGATCAGGATTTTAGAGTAATCTTAGACCTGGGACCTGCCAGTAAGGGACATGCTCTAATTCTTCCAAAGGCTCATTTTGAGAATTTGTATGAATTACCTGATGATTTGGCAGGAAAAGCTTTGATATTAGCAAAAGAAGTGACAAAGAAAATGAAAAAAGTGTTGAACTGCGATGGTTACAATGTTGTTCAGAACAATGGAACGGCAGCGGGGCAGACTGTATTTCACTTCCACATGCATTTAATTCCGAGAAATGAAAATGATGGTGTGGGAATTACATGGGAACCGGGCACTCTTAAACCAGAAGATAGAGATGAGATTTTAGAAAAATTTTCTCAGGTCTAAAATTTAGAAGTTGGATAAAGAGATGACAGAAGAGAAATTTCGAGAAATCTATCGTCAGCATTATCAAATAGTGAAAAAGGTAGTGTATAGTATTTTGCGTGATATTGACTTTGCGGAAGACGTAAGCCAAGAAGTTTTTATTTCGTTTTTGAAAAAAGCAGATACTTTACAGGAAGAATACCATAAGCAATGGTTGATAGTAAATGCAAAGAGAAAAGCCATTGACTTTTGCAGAAAATCATATCAGGTACATGAAGTAACTGCAGGAGCTTCAAATGAAGAAGAACTTTTCGCAGAGGAAGGAATTATGTGGACTTCAAATCGTTCAGAAAAACAATCATCTGTGGAGGAAGAAACAACAAAGAAGCTTGTTATGCAAGAGTTTACGGGAAAATTTTTTGAAGATTTGGAAAAGAAAAATAGTCAGTGGTACGAAATTGTTATGAAAATGAATGTAGAAGGTCAAAATGCATTAGAAACTGCCCGTGCCCTTGGCATTTCAGTAGAAAGTCTGAGAGCCAAAAGGCACAGGATAAAAGTTTGGATTAATAAGTATTACAGAAATAAGTTTGAAGACTTATAAAGTCTTGTTTACTGCGTTTTCAAAGAGCTGGACAATTTGTTGAATAGAGTCCTTATGCTTACTGGAAGACATAGCTGTAATATAAGCTTCTCGGTTTTCATATAAATCACGGACAGCGCTTAATAATACGTCATTAGTAAGTTCTTCTTCTTCCAGAACTTTACTATAACCAAGCTGTTCAAAAGAGCGAGCATTTAAAATCTGGTCTCCACGGCTTGCACGTGCGGAAAGTGGAATTAAGAGGTTAGGCTTGTTTAAAGCACTGAGCTCACAAATTGCATTTGCACCTGCACGGGAGATCACAAGGTCGGCTAAAGCAAATAAATCAGCAAGTTCTTGCTTGATATATTCATATTGTACATATCCCTTAACGTTAGATAAAGTTTCATCGACTTTGTCTTTACCGCAGAGGTGGATTACCTGAAAATCTTTTAATAATTCAGGGAGAATTTTTCTTACTGCGTCATTGACAGCGGCAGCGCCCAGACTTCCTCCAATGATGAGGATAACAGGTTTATCCTTGGAAAGACCTGTAAATTCCAGCGCTTTTTCCGGATTTCCTTCCAGTAATTCCTGACGTATAGGTGTTCCGGTAAGAACAGCCTTGTCCTCCGGAAGATGGGAAACTGTTTCAGGGAAATTACAGCAAACCTTTGTTGCAAAAGGAATGGATATTTTATTTGCAAGTCCCGGTGTCATGTCAGACTCGTGAATAAAGGTAGGTATATGTTTTTTGCTTGCTGCAATTACAACAGGTACTGTAACAAAACCGCCTTTAGAGAATACGACATCAGGTTTTAACTGCTTCATTAATTTTTTAGCTTCAAAGAAACCTTTTATAACTCTGAACGGGTCAGTAAAGTTTTTGACATCAAAGTAACGGCGTAATTTACCGGAAGAAATTCCATAGTAAGGAATGTCAAGTTCCTCAATGAGCTTTCTTTCCATACCTTCGTAAGAGCCGATATAAGAAATTTTGTATCCCAGCTCTTTCAAGCGTGGTATCATAGCTATATTTGGGGTAACGTGTCCGGCAGTTCCACCGCCGGTAAGTACGATATGTTTCATGGTGTTCCTCCTGATTAGTTCAAAATAGTAACTATAAGATAATATGATACAGTTATGAAAAAAAGTCAAGGAAAGATAGGAGTTTCATGGGGAAATCAGAAGAAAATGAGAAAAAATGTGAAACCTTTTTTACTGAAAATTTGAATGATGAAGAATTAAATCAGAAAATTTTGGAAGAATTTTTGAAAGAGGCGGAAGAAATCGAAAAAGAGGCGGAAGAAATTTCAAAATCTTTGGAATGTGAACCTACAGAAGAGGGCTTTCAAAAATTAATGGCCGAAATTAGAAGACGTGAGTCAATTGAAAACACAAACAATTATGTAACAAATGTAGATGATAGAGAAAAACACACCAATAAAGTAAAAGAATTAAAAAATGTAAAGTGGTATAAGAACAAAAGCAATACCAAACAGGGAAATACAGGGAGAAAAAGAGTGGTACGTTGGGCTTCTGTTGCAGCAGCAGCCTTAATTGGAGTATTCGGCATTTCCATGACTAGTGAGGCAAACAGAGCATACATCATGAGGGAGATGAATGAGCTGTTTGGAAATGATGTGAATACACGAGTGAATAATATTGACGTATTGGAAAGTGACAGGACAGAGAGATATGCTTGCGAGGAGATAGAGAATACTTTAGATATTAAAATGCCTAGATTTTTTTATCTTCCAGATAAATTAGAATATCAGGCATATAATCTGGATGAAGAGTCAGGAGCAGGAATTTTGCAATATTCTTATGGTGAGCAAATAATATTTTTAACAGTATTTTCTAATGAAAAAAGTGCTTCTGTTTTAGAACAAAATGACAGTGGAATTTCCATGAAGACATTTAGCAATGAATTAGTTCCAGACTTAGAAGTTACATTGTGGAAAATAGAAGATGAAGAAGATGAATTGCCAACATATTCATTAAAATGGGAATATAAGAACTGTTATTATGAGTTTTTTGGGAAAATTGAAAAAGAAGAAATGGAAAACATAGCAGAAAATATAGTATATTAGCTATATAGAAGGAGAATAATAAGAAAATGAAAATAATAGTAAGAAATATAATAGCAGTTATATTAATTGTTGTTATGAATGTAACGGTGTTTGCAAGTACAAATGATTTAAATAAGATGGTAGATGGTTCTACACTTATAAATGAAAATTGTTCAGAAATAAGTTTGAATGCAGATGTAAAAGGGAATATCCTTAATCAGGGAACAGCAAAAATAACAGATAATGGGAATGGAAGTGTCAATGTTTACGGAGCTGTTTATGGAAGCGTGACCTGTGATAAACTAATCCTTAAAATGACATTACAGAGATATTCTAACGGAAGCTGGTACAATATAAGAACTTTTTCAGATACAGCATATAATACTGCATTATTAACAAAAAGCTATAATGTACAGGTGACAAGAGGCTATCACTATCGAGTGAAAGCGGCTTGTGTAGCACAAGATGGAAGTATATCAGAGAGTAAAACGCCAATTACAGATGGTATTTATATTAAGTAATCACACAATTTATTAAATTTCCTAAAAAATATATAAAGTCCTGTCAAAACCCTCTTTACTGGGGTATAATGAATATAGCAACATTCATTTTACCACAAAAGGGGGTTTTTCTATGAAACTGACTTTTATAGGGGCTGCTCATGAGGTTACCGGAAGTTGTTACTTCTTAGAGGCAGCAGGTAAGAAATTTATTGTGGATTGTGGTATGGAACAGGGGCCCGACCAGTATGAAAATCAGGATATTCCGGTGGCTGCGTCAGAATTGGATTTTGCATTGCTGACACATGCACATATTGACCATTCCGGTAATTTTCCTTTGATACATGCCGGCGGATTTCGAGGTCCGATTTATGCAACTGCGGCGACTTGTGATTTGTGCGATATTATGCTTCGTGACAGTGCACATATTCAGATGTTTGAGGCAGAATGGAGAAATCGTAAAGCTAAGAGAAACGGACAGACGGAATTTGTGCCCGCCTATACCATGGAGGATGCGTTAGGGGTTATTCAGCAGTTTGTAGGGTGCAATTATAATCAGGTAATACAGATTGCGGAAGGTATTAAAGTACGCTTTGTAGATGCAGGGCATTTATTGGGGTCAGCCAGCATTGAACTATGGATTACAGAAGATGGTGAAGAGCGGAAAATCGTATTTTCAGGAGATATTGGAAATACAGAACAGCCATTGATTAAAGATCCGGAATATCTGGGCAGTGCAGATTATGTGGTTATGGAGTCCACCTATGGAGATAGAAGTCACGGAGAGAAACCGGATTATGTGACAGAACTGGTGGAAATTTTAAGGAAAACCTTTAAGCGAGGCGGAAATGTGGTAATTCCTTCTTTTGCAGTGGGAAGAACACAGGAAATGCTCTACTTCCTTAGAAAGATTAAAGAAGATAATATGCTGCCGGAATTTGCGGGATTTGAGGTATATGTGGATAGCCCTCTTGCAGTGCAGGCAACCAGTATTTTTAAGGAGCATTACAGCGAGTGTTATGATGAAGAAGCGATGGAATTAATCAATAAAGGAATAAATCCCATTGCATTTCCGGGATTGAAGCTATCCATTACAAGCGATGAGTCAAGGGCAATCAACTTTAATGAAACGCCGAAGGTAATTTTATCAGCCAGTGGTATGTGTGATGCAGGACGTATTAAGCACCACTTAAAACATAATCTCTGGAGAAGCGACTCTACAATTTTATTTGTAGGATATCAGGCAGTGGGAACACTGGGACGGTCTTTAGTGGAAGGAGCGAAGGACGTTCATATCTTCGGCGAGGAAATTCATGTTAATGCAGATATTGTAAGGCTTCCTGGTATTAGTGGACACGCAGACAATGCAGGACTTATGAGGTGGGCGTCCTCCTTTAAAGAAAAGCCCAAACGTGTTTTTGTAGCACATGGAGATGATACTGTCTGTGATTTATTCGCCAAGAGATTGGAGGATGAACTGGGTTATCAGGCAATGGCTCCTTATAGCGGAACAGAAGTTGATTTGGTGACAAACGAGATAACCAGAGAAACCGTAGGCATTGTCATTAAACGTGCAGAGCAGAAAGCCAAGAGCAGAAAAGCAGCCGGAGTATTTGCAAGATTAGTTGCAGCCGGACAGAGATTAATGACAGTAATACGCCATAATGAAGGAGGTACAAATAAAGATTTAGCAAAATTTGCTGATCAGATTAATTCTTTATGTGATAAATGGGATAGATAATAGTAATAAGTAGCTTAACCTTTTATAAGGTCAGCCGTCACTATTCACAGTAGTGGCGGCTATTTTCTTTTACCCTTGAAAATCTCATAGCAAAGACCAACAAGGGCAACAAGGAATATACAAACCTGAGAGGAAAGATATAGACGTAATGCACATATTTCGACAAGAAAATCTATAATATTATGCGATATGACCAAGAAAATCTTAAAAATTTCAATGAAAACCAAAAAAAATTCTATGTTTTCTTTTCCAAATATTGTGTATAGTGTCAATATCAATAAAACGCACGGACGAAAATGGTGCAGCGAAGGGAGAATATTTCAATGAAAAGAAAATTAGCAGTATTAGCAATGACAGCAGTATTAGGACTTTCTGCTGTTGCATGTGGTTCTGAACCAGCAAAAGAAGAAGGAAGCAAAACAGAGGAAACAGGAAAAACAGAAGAAGGCGGAAAAACAGAAGCTTCTGACGTTGCAAACAAAGACAAACCTTTAGTATGGTTCAACCGTCAGCCATCTAACAGCTCAACAGGTGAATTAGACAAGAATGCTCTTAACTTCAACAAAGATACATATTATGTAGGTTTTGATGCGAATCAGGGTGCTGAGCTTCAGGGTCAGATGGTTAAAGAATACATTGAAAAAAATGCAGAAACTATTGACCGTAATGGAGACGGCGTAATCGGATATGTTTTAGCAATCGGTGATATCGGACATAATGACTCCATCGCACGTACAAGAGGTGTTCGTAAAGCTCTTGGAACAGGCGTAGAAAAAGACGGCGTTATTAACAGTGAACCAGTTGGAACAAACGTAGATGGAAAACAGGGAGCAGTTCAGGATGGTTCCTTAGAAGCAGGCGGAAAGAAATTCGTAGTTCGTGAGTTAGGTTCTCAGGAAATGAAAAACTCTGCAGGTGCTACATGGGATGCAGCTACAGCAGGTAACGCAATCGGAACATGGTCTTCTTCTTTCGGTGATCAGATTGATGTTGTTGTTTCTAACAACGATGGTATGGGAATGTCTATGTTCAATGCTTGGTCAAAAGAAAACAAAGTTCCTACTTTCGGATACGATGCTAACAGTGATGCAGTAGCAGCTATCGCAGAAGGATACGGCGGAACAATCAGCCAGCATGCAGACGTACAGGCTTACTTAACACTTCGTGTTCTTCGTAACTCTTTAGATGGTGTTGATATTGATACAGGTATCGGTACAGCAGATGAAGCAGGAAACGTTCTTAGCGATAAAGAATATGTATACAAAGAAGACGAACGTTCTTACTACGCATTAAACGTAGCTGTAACAGCAGATAACTATAAAGAATTTACAGACTCTACTAAGACATTCGAGCCTGTATCCAAACAGTTAGATGAAAGCAAAGCTCCTAAAAAGAAAGTATGGCTGAACATTTACAACGCTTCTGATAACTTCTTAAGCTCCACATATCAGCCACTGCTTGAGAAATATGATGATCTTTTGAACCTTGATGTTGAATACATCGGTGGTGACGGACAGACAGAGTCCAACATAACAAACCGTCTTGGAAACCCAAGCCAGTATGACGCATTCGCAATTAACATGGTTAAAACAGACAATGCAGCTTCTTATACAGCATTACTGCAGTAAGTAGAACAGTAATACCTGTGGCAAGATGAAAGATAGAGGGTGTCGTGTTAAGGCAGTATTTAGATACGCCCTTAATGCGACAGCCTCTTTTAAATCTGACAGTGGCATATACCGTCAGATACCAATATAGAGATACAGGAGTAGAAAAGAATGGCAGATAAGAAAGATGAAGTTGTCTTATCGATACGCAATATGAGCAAGTCCTTTGGTCGAAACCGAGTTCTGGATCATATCAATCTGGATTTGAAAAAAGGAACGGTTATGGGACTTATGGGCGAAAACGGCGCAGGTAAGTCAACAATGATGAAATGTCTTTTTGGAACTTATCAGAAAGATGAAGGAAAAATCACTCTGGACGGCAGAGAAGTCAGTTTTTCAGGACCAAAGGATGCACTGGAAAACGGAATTGCCATGGTTCATCAGGAATTGAACCAGTGTCTGGAACGAAATGTTATGGATAATCTTTTCCTTGGACGGTATCCGGTAAATTCCGCCGGTATCGTTGATGAGGGAAGAATGAAAAAAGAAGCTTCCGAGCTTTTCAGAAAGCTGGGCATGACAGTAAACCTGACACAGCCTATGCGTAATATGTCAGTATCCCAAAGACAGATGTGTGAGATTGCAAAAGCAATTTCCTATAATGCAAAAGTAATTGTTCTCGATGAGCCTACTTCTTCTCTGACAGTACAGGAAGTAGATAAATTATTTGAGATGATGAGAATGTTAAAAGAACAGGGAATTTCTCTGATTTACATTTCTCATAAAATGGATGAGATTTTTGAAATTTGTGATGAGATTTCAGTTCTTAGAGACGGTAATCTGGTTATGACAAAAAGTTCAAAAGATACAGATATGAATGAACTGATTGCAGCCATGGTTGGACGTTCTCTGGAAAATCGTTTCCCACCGGTAGACAACAAGCCAAAGGATGTTATTTTATCCATTCAGCATTTGTCTACAAAATTTGAGCCTCACTTACAGGATATTACCTTTGATGTAAGAGAGGGAGAAATATTCGGACTTTACGGTCTGGTAGGTGCGGGACGTACAGAACTTTTAGAGACTATTTTTGGTATCCGAACCAGAGCGGCAGGACGTGTTTACTTCAACAACAAGCTGATGAATTTCAACAGCGCAAAAGAAGCAATGGATCACGGCTTTGCACTGATTACAGAGGAAAGAAAGGCAAACGGTCTGTTCCTGAAATGTGACTTGACATTCAATACAACCATTGCAAACCTGCCTCAGTATAAATCAGGTATTGCTCTTTCAGACTCCAAAATGATAAAAGCAACTGCCAACGAAATCAAAATTATGCACACAAAATGTATGGGACCGGATGATATGATTTCCAGTCTTTCAGGCGGTAATCAGCAGAAGGTTATTTTTGGAAAATGGCTGGAGCGCAGTCCTCAGGTATTCATGATGGACGAGCCGACCAGAGGAATTGATGTTGGTGCGAAATATGAAATTTACGACCTGATTATTCAGATGGCAAAACAGGGAAAAACGATTATCGTTGTTTCTTCAGAAATGCCTGAAATTCTGGGTATTACAAACCGTATTGGTGTCATGTCTAACGGACATCTTTCAGGAATTGTAAATACAAAAGAGACCAATCAGGAAGAACTTTTAAGACTCAGTGCAAAATACCTATAATGAGGGAGAAGAATAGATATGGCAAACGAAAATAGTAATATCCTTACTGCAGAGCAGGAAATGAAACTGCGTCAGCCGATAGAGGATTATGTTGGTAAAATTCAGAAAAAAATTGATGAATTAAGAGTAGACGGTACAGATAAAATCGTAGAAATCCAGAATGTTATGGACAGCATTAAGAGAGACCGTACTCTTACAAAAGGTGAAAAAGAAGACAGACTTGCAAAATGCAAAACAGAGCTGGACAAAGCAAAAGCAGTAGAAGCAAAGAATAAAGACGAAGTTTCCAAACTGATTGCCGATGCAGAAAATTATTTAAAAGAGCATTTTGATAAAGATTACTATCAGGCTGTAAAAGCAAGCTGTGCAGCAGAAAAAGCAGCTGCAAAAGCACGTCATCAGCAAAAAGTGGCAGAACTGGAAAAAGAGCATAAAGCTGCCGTAGCAAAGCTTTCTGACCATCAGGAAATCAAAGATGAAAATTATGTTTACAAAAACAGACTTTTTGATGCCAAGATGACAATGGAAAAAGAATTTCAGGCAGCAAAAGACAGAAGACATGCAGCATATTCTTATAAGTTCCACTTAATTGACTTACTGCGTATGTCCAAGTTTACTTTCATGGAAACAAGAGTACAGAAATGGGAAAACTACAAATATACATTTAACCGCAGAAACTTCCTTTTGCAGAACGGTTTGTATATTGCAATCCTGTTAATCTTCATTGCTCTGTGTATTATTACACCGATTGTAAAAGGCTCACCGCTTTTAACTTACAATAACGTATTGAATATCCTTCAGCAGGCGTCTCCTCGTATGTTCCTTGCGTTAGGTGTAGCAGCGTTAATCCTTTTAGCAGGTACAGACCTTTCCATTGGACGTATGGTTGGTATGGGTATGACAGCAGCAACAATCATTATGCACCAGGGTATCAACACCGGTGGTGTATTCGGTCATATTTTTGACTTTACAGGCATGCCTGTTATTGCAAGAGTTATTTTAGCATTGGTAGTCTGTATTGTTTTATGTACCTTCTTTACAACAATCGCAGGCTTCTTTACAGCGAAATTTAAAATGCATCCATTTATTTCAACAATGGCAAACATGCTGGTAATCTTCGGTATTGTTACTTACGCAACAAAAGGTGTATCTTTTGGTGCGATTGAAGCTACAATTCCAAACATGGTTATTCCAAAAGTAAATGGTTTCCCAACAATTATTCTGTGGGCTGTTGCAGCTATCGCTATTGTATGGTTTATTTGGAATAAAACAACTTTCGGTAAAAATCTGTATGCAGTAGGTGGAAATCCTGAAGCAGCATCTGTATCCGGTATTTCCGTATTCGGTGTAACCGTAGGCGCTTTCGTTATGGCAGGTGTTCTTTACGGATTTGGTTCTTGGCTGGAATGTATCAGAATGGTTGGTTCCGGTTCCGCAGCTTATGGACAGGGATGGGAAATGGATGCCATTGCAGCCTGTGTAGTAGGTGGTGTTTCCTTTACAGGTGGTATCGGTAAAATCTCCGGCGTAGTTGTTGGTGTATTTATCTTTACAGCGCTTACATATTCTCTGACAATCCTTGGTATTGATACAAACCTGCAGTTCGTATTCTCAGGTATCATCATCCTTGTAGCAGTTACACTTGACTGTCTGAAATACGTTCAGAAGAAATAATTACAATAAGTCAATAAGCAGCTTTTTAAAAGAGTCAGATGCAGGTCTGGCTCTTTTATGTTATAATAATGCGAAATAAGAGTAAAAATACGGAGAAGAAATATGGATACATATACAGTGCTTTTAGTAGATGATGAAGAAGATGTAATACAGGTAATCATGAAGAAAATCAACTGGGAAGGTCTTGGCTTTTCTGTTATCGGATATGCCAATAACGGTGTGAAAGCGCTGGAAATGGTAGAAGAATTTCAGCCGGATGTGGTGATGACAGATATCAATATGCCATATATGGACGGAATGGAGCTGGCAGGGCATATCAAAGCAGATTATCCGGGTACAAAGCTTCTGCTTTTTACAGGTTTTGACGAATTTGAATATGCCAAAGAAGCCGTACATCTGGAAGTAGAGGAATATATTTTAAAACCGATAAATTCCATTGAGCTTACCAATGTATTTACCCAGTTAAAGATAAAGCTGGATCAGGAAATCAGTGAAAAGCGAAATGCGGAAATCTTAAAGAAATATTATCTGGAGTCACTGCCACTTTTACAGGCAAATTTCTATACCACGCTGATTGAAGGTCATATTCATGAAGAGGAGCTGGAGAAATATCTTTCAGATTATCAGATTTCTCTTTCCGGTCCTTTTTTCTGCTGTCTGGTTATTCACACGTCATCTTCTCAAGTGCCAAAGGATATTAATCCATTGCTTTTATCAGCTTCTGTGGAGAAGCAGGCAAAGGAATATCTGGGAGAAAAATGGAGAGCAAAGTGCTTTTCTTATCTGGGAAAGACGGTTTTGCTTGCTCAACTGGAAAAAGAAAATGAAATCTCAGAGCTGACAGATGAATGCGACCGTTTCTGCCGCTATGTACACCGAATAATCGGAGCAAATGTGACTGTTGGTATCGGACAGGTATGCAATCATATTTTGGATTTATCCAAGTCTTACAGCAGCGCCAGAGATGCCATTTCTTATCGTGTCCTTTATGGGACTTCAAGAGCAATTAACATTCAGGAGGTTGCACCCAGCGAGAAGAATAATCCGGGTTCCAGTCATGAGACAGAGCTGTCCCATTTATTTAAGATGATACGTCTGAAGGAAGAACCGGAAATTATAGAGGCTGTCCATGCTTATCTTCACAGCATTTCCTTTAAAGAAAAGTCTTTGCAGCAGCATCATTGGGATGTCATGGAGCTTCTCAGCGAGTTCTGTCGTTTTGCCGCCAATAATGATATTGTGCTGGATGAGCTTTCCAAAGATATGGGAGAACTGTATGGGAAAATATCAGACATGGAGCAGGATATGCTGGAGCAATGGATTGTAAATATTAGTGTTGCGCTACATGAAAAACTCCTCAGTGAGCGAAATACTTCCAGAAAATCCTTTGTAGAGAAAGCCAAGGATTATGTGCATAATAATTATGTAAATGAAGAACTTTCTCTGGATAGTATATGTGAGGCGTTGGGGGTATCCAATTCTTATTTCTCTACCGTATTTAAAAAGGAAACAGGAAAATCTTTTATCGGTTATCTTACAGATTACCGCATGGATAGAGCTTCCAGACTTTTACTGGAAACCAATGAAAAAAGTTATATTATCGGGAAAAAGGTAGGGTATACAGATCCAAACTATTTTAGCTACGTGTTTAAACGAAGGTTTGGAGTATCTCCTTCTAAGTACAGAACGGAGTACAAGGAAAGTGAAAAATAAGTATTTCAGACAACTGAAAAAAATGAAACCAAAAGAAATTCAGACCACAATTATGCTGGCTTTTTCCATTGTTTCTATTTCTATCATGCTGATTTTGGGAGTTATTCTGTATTTGCGGTTTTCCAATTCCGCAAGAGAGGAAACCATAAACGGTACGCAAAAGCTGATGGAGCAAACGGGGGAAAGCATGGAGGCATATTTGATGAGTATGCGTCAGATTTCCGACACAGTTTATTATAATGTAATTAAAGAAAATGATTTTGAAAACAGCAAACAGGAAATTCAAAGCGGCATGAACCTTTTGTATGAGGCAAATAAGGAAAACTTAAGAAGTATTGCGCTGTATAATGATTATGGAAGTCTGATTACAGCGGAACCGGTAGTTGCACAGAAGGAAGATCCGGATGTAACCGGTCAGGAATGGTATTTAAAAGCCACAGAAGAAATGGAAAATATGCACTTTTCCACGCCTCATATTCAAAATCTGTTTAACGATACAGCCAAAAGTTATTATTGGGTCATTTCTCTAAGTAGAGTTGTAGAGCTGACAAATCAGGGGATTCCCCAGTCTGGCGTATTGTTGGTAGACATGGATTTTTCCAGTATTTCCAGAATGATGAAACAGATCAATGAGGTAAACAACGGGCAATATTATTATTTATGTGACAGCAATGGAGAGATTATCTATCATCCCAGACAGATACAGATTAGTGATGGTATTTATGATGAGAATAATATACAGGCGGCAGTCTATAAGGATGGGGTTTACAATGAGTCTTTTAAGGGAGAAAACAGGAAAGTTGTGGTAAATACCATCAGCTATACAGGGTGGAAGCTGGTAGGCGTTATTCCTTATTCTACGTTTAATCACGGTATGGTAAATATCCGTTACTTTGTGGCAATGTTAATCATACTGATGACTATGATGCTGGTAGTCATTAACCGTGTGGTTTCCCTTAGAATTTCCAGCCCGATTTTGAAGCTGAACCATTCTGTACGGGAGTACGAAGCAGGAGAAAAACCGGAAATTTATATTGGAGGCTCGCAGGAAATCCGCCATTTGGGGTATTCTATTCAGAAATCTTATGAGCAGATTGATGATTTAATGAAGAAAATCGTATTAGAGCAAAATGAGAGAAGAAAAAGCGAATTGGATGCTCTGCAAAGCCAAATTCATCCACATTTTCTGTACAATACACTGGAGTCTATTACATGGATGATTGAAGGGGAGAAAAATGATGAGGCTGTTTTTATGATTTCCCAGCTTGCAAGGCTGTTTCGTATCAGTCTTTCCAAGGGGCGCACAGTCATAAGCATCAAAGATGAATTACAGCATGCTCAAAGTTATATGAATATCCAGAAAGTACGATATAAAAATTCCTTTTCTGTTACTTTTGATGTAGATGAGAAACTCTATTCCTATTGTACGGTAAAGCTGATTTTGCAACCGTTGCTGGAAAATGCCATAAATTATGGCGTCAGTGGTATGGAAGATAGTGGAAAAATTATAGTGACAGGAAGGATGCAGGAGGACAAGATTATTTTGGCTGTTTGTGATAACGGATTGGGTATGCCGGAGGAAGAAGCTGTACTTGTATTGACAGACAGTAATCGTGTTCATAAGCATGGTTCCGGTGTAGGATTAGTCAATGTCAACAGTCGTATTCAGATTGTTTTCGGAAAGGAATACGGACTTTTGGTAGAGAGTGAACCAGATGAGGGAACGAGAGTTTCTATCTGTATTCCGGCAGTGCCTTATACTGAGGAAAATTGCAAGATATTGGAAAAAGGTCATATTATCAAGAGTACAGGGGAAAAAGAATGAAGAAGGATAAGAAAATGTTTATCTTCATAGAGGCTGTGTTGGGCACGATGGTGCTTTTTCTGGCATTTCTTATGTTGCGGGAGAAAAACGTAGATAAAAGTTATCAGATATCGGTAATCGTAGAAAATGCAGATGATACGCAGTGGTCTGCTTTTAAATATGGATTGAAGATGGCGGCAGAAGACAAGGGTGCTGAAATGGTTATGGTAAGTACAGGTGCATCTCTTAGTCAGGAAGAAGAAAAGAAGTTAATAGAAGAAGAAATTAAAAATGGTGCAGATGGAGTGATCGTACAGCCTGTATCGGGAGAAGACACACAGCAGATGTTAAAAAAAGTCGGCAATAAGGCAGAAATTATGCTGGTTGACGATATCTTGTCAGGAATAGAAAAATTTCCTGTAATACAGACAGATGCCTATGCAATAGGGAAGACGCTGGTAGAGGAACTTTTGAAAGATTATGGCGGAAATCTGGAAGGAAAAACACTGGGAATTTTAAACGGAAAAGAAGGTTTGAAAAGCAGTGCAGAAAAAGAGAAGGGATTTATAGAAGCTTTGCAGGGGACAGGAGCTGAAATTGTCTGGTCAGATACCCAAATAACAGAGAATATGCCGGATGTAGACTTTGTAATTGCGCTGGATGACAACAGTCTTAGAGCAGCGGGAGAAATGGCGGCAGCGAATAATCTTCATGGTGCCATTGTTTATGGAATTGGAAATTCTACCCAGTCTGTTTATTATCTGGATATGGGAATAGCAGAATGTCTGGTAATTCCGGATACATTCAACGTAGGCTATCAAAGCTTGACAGAGCTGGTGAACAAGCTTGAGAAAGCATTTTATGAATATGAAAATCAAGAGATTTCTTATACGGTTATGAGAAAGGAAAATATGTTTTCAAAAGAAAATCAGGAAGTCATTTTTACTATGAGTCAGTAAAGTGAGGTAGAGCATGAGAAAAAGAAAATTGGCGGGGATAGGAGTTCTGCTTGGTGTGACAGCTCTGCTTTTTGGCGGTTGTAATGAGAAAGAAGCACCCCAAAAGCTTCGTGTAGGCGTGACCTATTATGACCAAAATGATACTTATTTGAATGAATTGATTGGGCTTTTTAAAGAAAGCTTAAAGGAGATAGAAAGCGATAAGCTGGAAGTGTCTGTAACCATACGGGATGCGGCAGGAGTACAGAAAAACCAGAACGATCAGGTCGAGGAGCTGATTGACGAGGGATGTAACATTTTATGCGTAAATCTGGTAGACAGGGCAGACCCTTCTGAGATTATTGATTTGGCAAGAGAAAGTGAAGTGCCTATTATCTTTTTTAATCGAGAACCAGTGGCAGAGGATTTGCGTCAATGGGAGAAGCTTTATTATGTAGGGGCAGATGCAAAGCAGTCAGGTAAATTGCAGGGAGAGCTGGCTGTGGAGATGATAGAGGAAAATCCCCAAATTGATAAAAATAAAGACGGGAAAATTCAGTATGTGGTTCTGGAAGGAGAAATGGGACATCAGGATGCCATTATTCGGACAGAAAATGCCGTGAATACCTTAAAGGAAAACGGGATTGAAGTAGAAAAGCTCAGTTGTAAAATCGCAAACTGGAACAGAGCGCAGGCGCAGAACAGAATGGAGCAGATTATCGGGGAATATCAGAATAAGATTGAACTTGTATTGGGGAATAACGATGATATGGCGCTGGGAGCTGTGGACGCTTACAAAAAGTTAAATTATACCTCCGCAGCCCTGCCGGCTTTTATGGGAATTGACGGAACAGAGGCAGGCTTACAGGGCGTAGAAAATCAGGAATTATGGGGAACGGTATATAACGATAAAGAAGGACAGGCAAAGGCTATGGCAGAGCTGGCGGCAGCGTTATTTACAAGGGAAGGCATGGAAGATATTCACTTTCAAAATGAAAAATATGTGTACTTGCCCTATTACAAAGTAACGGCAGAAAATGTAAGCAAATTTACACAGGGAAATCTTGTGTCAGAATAAGGAAGAAACTGGATAAAAAAAGGAAAATTTGTCAGAAATCCCCTATACAAGAAGATGTAGGTTGTGTATAATAAAGGTATATTACAAAAGAGAGGAGTATATTATGGATTACGATGAAAGATTTCGGTCTGGGGATGAGTTTGATGACGAAGAATATGAGCGACGCCGTCAAGCACGTATGATGCGCCGAAGACAGGAACGTCTGAGGCAGATAAGACGCAGAAAACTTATGCGGATTGTTGTCATGGCAGGAGCGTTGGTGCTTGCAATCTTTCTGGTTGCAAAAGGGGTTACGGCATTGACTTCAGGCTTTGGCAAGAAAAAGCCGACGGAAATCAGCAAAGAGGTAAAGGCTGAAACGAAAAAGGGAGAAATTCCGGCAGCAAAACAGCCGGTCCTGAGCGCTTCGGATATTCAGAAGCTCTCAGGAGATATGACTATCTTTGGCTGGCAGATAGATGAAACGGGAAAATGGTATCGAAATGCGGACGGCACCTTCTTTGAAGCGGGTTGGAAGGAAATTGACGGAGCAAAATACTATTTTGATGAAAATGGCTATGTAAAAACCGGTTGGTTGGAGCTTGACGGAAAAGACTACTATTTTGACGAAGAAGGGCGTTATGATAGCAGTAAGGTTCGTCCAATGGTAGCATTGACTTATGACGATGGACCGGGAAAATATACAGATAAGCTTTTAGACTGTCTGGAAGAAAATAATGCAAAGGCAACCTTTTTCATGTTAGGTGAAAATGCGGAAAAATATCCTGATGTTATAAAAAGACTGTACGACAGTGGCATGGAATTGGGAAATCATACATACGACCATCAGATGCTTCCAAGCTTGTCATCTGAGCAAGTTACAGAGGAAATCGGTAAGACCAATAGTATTATTGAAAATGCGGCAGGTGTTCCGGCAGACAGTTTAAGACCTCCTGGTGGAAGCTTTAATGAAAGCGTACAGGAATTGGCTGGTATGCCGATTATAAAATGGAGCTTAGATACAAAAGACTGGAAGACAAAAAGTGCAGATACGACATATCAGAAAGTTATAGATAATGTTCAGGATGGTTCTGTTGTTTTAATGCACGATATTCATGAATGGTCGATAGAAGCTTCCCTGCGTTTAATTCCTGAATTGGTAGAGAAGGGCTACAAATTAGTGACTGTACAGGAGCTGGCAGCAGCAAAAGGAATTGAATTAAAAGACGGCGAAGTATATTATTACTTTGGCGAAGGAACACAAGAAGTAGAATAAAATAAATGCTCTTTTTGTATAGAGAAGCTGGGGGCTTACTATACAGAAAGGGCATTTTTTATTCCACGGGAATTTACCTTGATAAAACCAATAAAGTTTCAATGAAAAACCAATGGGGAGGTAGCATCTATGAAGAAAAAATTAGCATTTATTATGGCAGGATTATTGTGTGTAGCATCTTTGGTATCTTGTAAATCTTCTAATCCTTCAGAGGGAAACAAGAAGGAGGAAACACCTAAAGTGACAGAGGACACCAGAGACCATTCCAAGATGATTATTGCTATTTCGGAAAGCCAGAAAGAGTTTTATACCATGGCAATCGCAAAGTACGTGAAGCTTTATCCGGAAACGGAAATTGACGTTGAAGTTATTCCTCATATAGATAATGCGCCTACGGAGGAAAACGAAAAAATAAAGAAAGAAATGAAGGATATGCAGGTGCAGATTATGGCAGGCAAAGGTCCTGATGTTTTTCTTTTGGATGAAGAGAATATCGTATTGCCGGATATGGTAAAAAGCAGTTACAACGGTGTATTTTTAGATTTGAATACAGTGATAGAGGGATTAGCAGATATGCCGCTTAATCAAACTGTGTTAAAAGCGGGGGAAGTTGACGGGAAACAGTATTTTCTACCATTGGGATATATGCTGCCGGGAATTGCTGTGACAGAGGAGATGCTGGGAGAATGGACGCCGTCATCTGACCAGCCGGATAAATTTCTGAAAGAGGTTTCTTCTCATACAGGAGTAAAGGGATTTCCAGCAGAATTTTATATGAAAGAGTATATGGCGGGACTTTTTGGAAAGCCTGTTTTTGACTATGAAGAAAAAACAATTACTTTTTCGAAAGAATTGCAGAATATGACAGAACTGTTAGCAGAGAGACAGGAGCTTTCTTTTGATGAAGCAGAGGAATTACCCAATGTGATGATAATGGGACATTCCGTAGAGAGTTCTTTAACGGAACTTATGAAACGGTCTTTTGCTTCTGATACAGATGTTAAATTCCTTCCATTTCCAAAACGGGGAAAAGGGAGTAAACGCACAGGTCAATGTGTTTGCGGCAGTTCGGGCAAACAGTGATTATGCTTCACAGGCAGGAGATTTTTTAGAATTTTTATTATCCAATGAAGTGCAGGGAAGTACAGGTTGGGAGAAATTTGGAAATGGAAAGAGATTTACAGCTATTCCTGTGAATAACAATGCCATTGTACCGGCATACAAGTATTGGCTGAGTTCAGGAACAGAAGAATATCAGGAAGAAGCTGCCAAAAAGGCAGAGGAGCTGTTTCAGATTACACAGCAGGTTACGACAGCTCGTTTCTGTCAATATGAAAATTCTCTGATTTTTGATGCAATCTTTATGACCAGTGAAGAGAGTTCTGTGGAGAAAAAGCTGGATAATTTAAAAGATGAATTACGCTTCTATTTTGATGAATAAGAGGGAGGCGTTCTATGAAAAATAGATATCATTTGCTGGAAAGGAGAAAAAAGCTCACAGGACTTTTGTTGGCAGCGCCGGTTTTATTGGGAACTTTTGTTTTCTTTTTGCTGCCGTTTGCTATATGTGTGAAGTATTCTTTTACTTTTGGTGTGGGTAGAGCTTACTTTGTAGGGCTTGATAATTACAAAGAGGTTTTTTCTTCTTATGCGTTTCAGTTGGCAGCTGCAAATACACTGCGGTTTCTGGTTATTGGCGTTACCTTAAATCTTGTGCTGAGTTTTTTTATTGCACTGCTGATAAAGAAAGGATTGGCGGGAAGTCGCTTTTCCGCTACATCCTTTTGCTGCCTTTGGTGCTTCCCATAGCCAGTGCTGTTATGGTTATTCAAGTATTTTTTGCAGAGACAGGGATTATCAATCATTGGCTGATATCCATAGGAGTGCCGATGGTGCAATGGATGGAAGGGCCAAGTGCCTTTTATGTATTACTGGGCTTGTATATATGGAAAAGCTTCGGATATAGTGTGATTTTGTTGTTATCCGGTCTGAATACCATTCCGGAGGAATTTTATCAGACGGCGGCGGTGGAAGGAGCAGGAAGTTTGAAAAAGCTGGTTTCTATTACATTGCCAATGATGGCTCCACATTTTTTTCTGGCAGCAGTTATGGGTATTGTAAATGCTTTTAAATCTTATCGTGAAGCGTTTCTTTTAGGGGGAAAGCACCCGCATGACAGTATTTATATGATACAACGATTGTTATTGCTTCTTCTTTCAAAGAGCTTTATAATTTGTTTTACGCAAATACGCTATATTTGTATATGTCAAAGCAATATTCCGTTTTGTAAAAGAAACTTTGCTAAGATGTAAAAGGATTTTGATAGACTTCCAGCGAAAGAAATATGATAATGCTGTTTGAAAGGAGGACAGATTTGAAATGAATATAGGAGAACAAATAAATAATCTGCGAAAAAAACATGGTTTAAGCCAAGATGATTTTGCAAATTTATTTAATGTTTCCAGACAGACGGTTTCTAATTGGGAAAATGGTAAAAGTTATCCAGACTTAGAAATGATTATAAAAATAAGTGATTATTTCAAAATTTCTGTTGATGAATTATTAAGAAATGATGTTCAGAGCGAAGAAAAAATTGATAATGAAAAAAAGGTAAAAAAGAGATACCTTATTTTATTGCTGGTTTTATGTTTTTTAGGAGCAATGATTATTTGGAGATTGTATGGTAAATATCAAGATAGTGTAGCAGTTGATTTTACAATGGAAAAGCATGAAACTTATAAAAGTAATGAAACAAGAGAACAATCTATAAATGTTGCAAACGGATATTTTTCAGTTTCCAAAGATGAAAAACTCGATGTACAAGTAAAGGGCGATACTGACGATGGTAAACTTCATGTTACCATTACAAATCAAGACAATAAGGTTTATTATCAATTAGACGGTCAAGAGCTGAACGATTTACAAACTTTATATTTTGAAAAAGGTTCCTATATTATTCAAATCGTTGCTGATGATTATACAGAGGATATTATAAGTCTTGAATATAACATTGAAATAAAAAATTAAAAGCAAATCATCAGTTATAACAAAATGAAAAAATGTATTTCGGGAAGCACATTAAAAATATTGGCAATGATTTTTATGGTAATCGACCACTTTGGACAAGTGGTGTTAAAAAATGGAATTATTCTAAATGCGCCATATTCCATGTTTACAGACGAGCAATTCGATATTTTAATGTCCACAGTCAATGGGTGTCATATTTTAGGCAGAATTTCATTTCCTATTTTCTGCTTTCTATTAGCAGAGGGATTTTTTCATACGCATAGTCTTAAGAAATATATTTTAAGCTTAGGAATTTTTGCGCTTATTTCTGAGCCTATCTATGATTTAGCCAATACAGGAAATTTATTCAGTTTGGAACAGCAAAATGTTTTATTCACGTTGTCATTAGGTCTGAGTGTATTAACAACCATAAATAAATTTAATAAAAATGTGATAATCTCTTGTGCAACAATAGTGATAGGGGCGTATATTTCATATATTTGTAAGTTAGATGGCTGGTATTATGGAATAGCTTTAATCAGCGTATTTTATCTTTTTCATGATATGCCGGTACTAAAATATACTGCTTCTATTCTAGTTATGTATATTTGTGGATTGAATTTCACAATAAGTGGATTTGTTGACATATATTTTTTGACGGCTGTATTATCGTTACTGTTTATTTCAATGTATAATGGTAAGCGTGGAATAAAAATGAAATATTTCTTCTATATTTTTTATCCCGCTCATTTGTGTATATTCTACTTCGTGAGATTAACGCTTACTAAAATATTATAGTATTGGCAAATATGAGAATTTTAAGTTAAACAATATCGGAAAAGGTATACTTTCTTTTAAAATGTAAATTTGATTTTGAATTGCTAAAAAACACTTATAAGCAAATTTCATTATAATAGTTAATGATATAAAAAACTGCTATGGAGAAAAATCTCACAATAGCAGTTTCTTTTATGAAAAATATTTATTTTTTAAAGCCCTGTCTTTTTCTTAAACGGGAGTCTAAAATTTTCTTACGGATACGCAGAGAGTCCGGTGTGATTTCCAGAAGCTCGTCTGTATCAATAAATTCCAGCGCCTGTTCCAGACTTAAAATCTTAGGCGGAGTCAGCTTTAAGGCTTCGTCAGCGGAAGAAGAACGGGTATTGGTAAGGTGTTTTGTCTTACATACGTTTAATTCGATATCTTCTGCCTTACCGCTCTGTCCGATAACCATACCGCTGTATACTTTTTCGCCCGGTCCGATAAAGAGTGTACCACGGTCCTGTGCAGAGAAGAGACCATAAGCTACGGACTCACCTGTTTCAAAAGCAATGAGAGAGCCCTGTTTGCGGTACTGTAAATCGCCCTTGTATGGAGCATAGCCGTCAAATGCAGTATTTAAAATACCGGAACCTTTGGTTGAGGTCATAAATTCGCCTCGGAAACCAATGAGCCCTCTGGAAGGAATGTTAAATTCCAGACGAGTCGTTCCGTCACTGGCAGGGCTCATACCCTGAAGTTCACCTTTTCTCTCGCTTAAACGCTGGATAATTGTACCGGAAAATTCCTCAGGAACATCCACATAAGCAATTTCCATAGGCTCTAATTTTCTTCCACGTTCATCCTCGTGGTAGATAACTTCTGCTTTACTTACGGCAAATTCATAGCCTTCACGTCTCATGTTTTCAATTAAAACAGATAAATGAAGCTCTCCACGTCCGGAAACCTTAAAGCAGTCTGTGCTTTCAGTGTCTTCTACACGAAGGCTGACATCTGTGTTTAATTCACGCATCAGACGTTCTCTTAAATGGCGGGAAGTGATAAATTTACCTTCCTGTCCTGCGAACGGACTGTCATTTACAATAAAGTTCATGGAAATGGTAGGCTCTGAAATTTTCTGGAACGGAATTGGCTCCGGATTTTCAGGGGAGCAAAGGGTATCTCCGATATGAATGTCCGCAATACCGGAAATGGCAACGATCGAGCCGATACCCGCTTCCTTTACCTCAACCTTATTTAAGCCTTCAAATTCATAGAGCTTGCTGATTTTTACTTTTTTCATTTTATCAGGGTCATGGTGGTTTACCAGCATAACCTCTTGATTAACGGAGAGCTTTCCGTTTTCCACTTTACCTACACCGATACGCCCCACATATTCGTTGTAATCAATGGTGCTGATTAAGGTCTGTGTAGGTGCATCCGGGTCACCGGTAGGTGCAGGAATGTATTTTAAGATTGTTTCAAATAAAGGTTCCATGCTTTCCGGTGTATCGCTTAAATCCAGAACAGCGTGTCCTGCTTTTGCAGACGCATATAAGAACGGGCAGTCTAGCTGTTCGTCAGATGCGTCTAAATCCATGAGAAGCTCTAAAACCTCGTCAATTACTTCATCAGGACGAGCCTCCGGACGGTCAATCTTGTTAATGCATACAATAACATGAAGGTCTAATTCCAGAGCTTTTTTCAGAACAAATTTTGTCTGAGGCATAGCGCCTTCAAAAGCATCTACTAAAAGGATAACGCCGTCTACCATTTTTAATACACGTTCTACTTCACCGCCGAAATCCGCATGTCCCGGTGTATCAATAATGTTGATTTTTGTATCCTTGTAATATACGGCAGTGTTTTTGGATAAAATGGTAATACCACGTTCTCTTTCAATATCGTTGGAGTCCATGACACGTTCCTGTACTGCCTGATTTTCACGGAAAACACCGCTCTGGCGAAGAAGCTGGTCAACCAGAGTTGTTTTACCGTGGTCAACATGGGCAATAATCGCCACGTTTCTGATATCTTCTCTTGCTGTTTTCATAATTAACCTCTTTTCTCTTTATGCTGTCAAGGTATTATTTAAATCAATAACACCTATATTTCCAGTAAAATCCGGATTTTATTCTATCATACTTAACTGTAAATACAAAGGGGGAAAAAGATTTTTTTAAAAATTTTAAAAAAAGTGGTTCTAAAACAGCAGGCAGGTGAATAGATATGATATAGACAAGATACCAGAAAGAGGAAGGGGAAACAAATCATGGCAGATAAAATTATTGAAAACAATCAGGTGTCCATTATGGGAAAGGTAGCGTCAGGCTTTACATTCAGTCATCAGGTATACGGAGAGGGATTTTACCTGGTAGACGTATTGGTGAAGCGACTCAGCGACTCCGAGGACAGAATACCTTTGATGGTTTCAGAACGTCTGGTAGACGTTACACAGGATTATGAAGGGGAATACATTATGGTGCAGGGACAGTTCCGTTCCTACAATCGCCACGAAGAGAAGAAAAACAGACTGGTACTTTCTGTTTTTGTAAGAGAGCTGACTTTTGTAGAGGAGGCAGACGACTCCATTAAAACAAATCAGATTTTTCTTGACGGTTATATCTGTAAGCCTCCGGTATATAGGAAAACACCGCTGGGAAGGGAAATCGCAGACCTTTTATTGGCAGTGAACCGTCCTTACGGAAAATCAGACTACATACCCTGTATATGCTGGGGAAGAAATGCCCGTTACGCATCCGCATTTGAGGTGGGCGGTCATGTGTTGATTTGGGGCAGAATTCAGAGCAGGGAATATATTAAGAAATTAGGAGAAAATGAGACAGAAAAGAGAGTGGCTTATGAGGTTTCTGTGAGCAAATTAGAATATGCAGATTAAAATAGTCAAGTTTGATTGTTAGGTTGCAATATTTGCTTAGGTGTAGTAATATATACACAACTCTTAATAAAGTAAAATAAGGAAAAGGCAGTCTGTAAGAGGTGTATAATTATGGATGAAGAAAAGGGATTGACGCAGATTTACTGCGGACCGGGAAAAGGAAAAACAAGTGTAGCAATCGGTCAGGCAATTCGTGCAGTAGGTTATGGGAAGCGGGCTATTGTAATTCAGTTTTTAAAAGGGAGAGCCACTTCTCGACTAGATTATCTAAATGCAATGGAGCCGGAGGTTCGTCTGTTTCGATTTGAGAAAAAAGATAAGTTTTATGAGGACCTGACAGATGAAGAAAAGAAAGAGGAAAATCTGAATATCCGAAACGGTTTAAATTTTGCACGAAAAGTATTGCTGACAGAAGAGTGTGATATGCTAATTCTCGATGAAATTCTGGGGGCTTTAGAGTTTGGCATTGTTTCAGAAGAAGAAATCGAAAGTCTTATTCAGGCAAAGGATTATGAAACAGAGCTGATTATGACAGGAAATGTTGTGACAGAAGCTTTGAAAAATGCAGCGGACAGAGTGGTTTCACTGGAAGTTATTAAATAAGCTGCAAATCAAAGTACATATACAAAAGAAATAGGAACAGGACAATAAGGAGGAAGAATATGTCTATTTTTACAGGTGCGGGTGTAGCGATTGTAACGCCAATGAAAGAAAACGGAGAAGTAAACTTTGAGAAATTAGGAGAAATTCTCGAAGAGCAGATTGCAGGACAAACGGATGCAATTATTATCTGCGGAACAACAGGAGAGTCTTCAACCCTGACCCATGAGGAACATTTAGACGCAATCAAATATACCATTGATAAAGTAAATAAAAGAATTCCTGTTATTGCAGGAACAGGCTCTAACTGTACACAGACAGCGATTTACCTTTCACAGGAGGCTGAAAAATATGGGGCAGACGGACTGCTTTTAGTAACGCCATATTATAATAAAGCAACTCAGAAAGGTTTGATTGAACATTATACAGCAATTGCAAATTCTGTAAAGCTTCCGATTATTTTATATAATGTAGCAAGCCGCACAGGATGTAATATTGAGCCGAAGACAGCGGCTTATCTGGCAGAGCATGTGGAAAATATTGTAGCAATTAAAGAAGCTTCCGGAAATATTTCTCAGGTAGCTGAAATTGCGGCTCTGACACAGGGAAAGATGGATATTTATTCAGGAAATGACGACCAGATTGTACCAATTCTCTCTTTGGGAGGAAAAGGTGTAATCTCTGTACTTTCCAATGTAGCGCCCCAATATACACATGATATTGTGGCAAAATTCATGGAAGGAAAAGTGGAGGAAAGCAGGGATATGCAGTTAAAAGCGCTGCCTCTTATTCATGCACTTTTCTGTGAAGTAAATCCAATTCCTGTAAAAACAGCTTTAAACCTTATGGGAAAAGAAGTAGGTCCTCTGCGTATGCCAATGACAGAAATGGAAGAGGCTCATCAGGAAGTTCTGAAGAAAGCTATGAAGGATTTTGGTATAGAATTAGCTTAAATTAGCATAAGAGCTTTGTAATATGCAAAAGAAAAGAGGAAAAAAGATGGTCAGAATAATAATGAACGGCTGTAACGGTCACATGGGACGTGTGATTTCAGAGCTTGTAGAGAAAGACGAAAATGCAGAAATTGCAGCAGGAATTGATGTTGCAGATATGAAAATTTATAATTATCCGGTTTATACAAATGTTTTTGACTGTGATAAAGAAGCTGATGTTATGATTGATTTTTCTTCTCCAAAGGCAACAGACAATGTATTAAAGTATTGTGTGGAGAAAAAGCTCCCGCTGGTTCTGTGCACAACAGGCTTGTCTGAGGAACAGTTAAGCTGTGTGAATGAAGCAGCCAAGGAAACAGCAGTGCTTCGCTCTGCAAATATGTCTTTGGGAATTAACACGCTGTTAAAGCTTTTGCAGGATGCCGCAAAGGTGCTGGCAACAGCAGGATTTGATATGGAGATTGTAGAGCGTCATCATAATTTAAAGGTGGATGCTCCAAGTGGAACAGCTCTTGCCCTTGCTGACAGCTTAAATGAGGCAATGGATAATGAATATCATTATGTCTATGACAGAAGTCAGAAAAGAGAAAAAAGGGATGAAAAGGAAATCGGAATTTCAGCAGTTCGTGGCGGAACGATTGTAGGTGACCACGAAGTAATCTTTGCAGGTCCTGATGAAGTAATTGAATTTCGACACACTGCTTATTCTAAGACTGTCTTTGCAAAAGGTGCAGTGGAAGCTGCAAAATTTTTAAGCGGAAAACCGGCAGGCTTATATAATATGAGTCATGTCATTAACAAATAAATTGTTTTGTAATGGTGTATAAAACAGTTTTATTTGCAGATATTAACAGCAGAACTTAATAGAAAGGAGTTTCATGAAATGAAAAAACTGATATTAGGACTGCTGTTATCAACCATGCTTTGCGTAACTGCCTGTGGCAACGATACAACAACGGATAAGAATACAACGGACAAGGGCGTTGTAGGTGATACCGGCGAGGCTTTAGAGGACGGTGCGGAAGAATTGGGAGATGATGTCCGAGACGGAGTAGAGGGCGTGGGAGATACGCTTGAACGAAATATGGACAATGCCACAGGAAGCGAAAATTCATCAGAGAACAGTAATGCAATGGGAACCGGAAACGGAAACGCAACAAGATAGAAAGAAAGAGTCTGTTTTTTAGCAGGCTCTTTTTCTGTATGTATAGAGTATACAAAATATAATCATTTTGTAAATTTTCTAAAAACTATTGAATAAACGAAGAAATATTGGTATAATAAGAGCACATTACAAGAACAGGTAAAGCTCTTGTAAAATATACGTAAAAGGGGTTGGACATAATGAAGTTTATTATAAGTGGAAAGAATATTGAGGTTACACAGGGGCTTAGAAGTGCAGTAGAGGATAAGCTGGGAAAACTGGAAAAGTACTTCACGTCTGACACAGAGATTATTGTTACTTTAAGTGTTGAAAAAGAAAGACAGAAAATCGAGGTTACCATTCCTGTAAAAGGAAATATCATCCGTTCCGAGCAGGTAAGCAGTGATATGTATGTTTCCATCGATTTGGTAGAGGAAATTATCGAAAGACAGTTAAGAAAGTACAAAAATAAAATTATTGATAAAAAACAAAGTGCAGGATTTCAGCCTGAATTTGTTGAAAAGGATTACGAGGAAGATACAAACGAAATTAAAATTATCCGTACAAAGAAATTTGGTTTCAAACCAATGTATCCGGAAGATGCATGTGTACAGATGGAATTGCTGGGACATAATTTCTTCGTGTTCTTAAATGCAGAGACAGAGGAAGTAAATGTAGTTTATAAGAGAAAAGGAAATACTTACGGATTAATTGAACCAGATTTTGGTTGATGAATAGAATAAGGTGAGGAAGACGCCCCAATGGCAGTAAATGCCATTGGGGTTTTTGTGTTTTGAGGCTTTCTATTGTGGTAACAATAAAGAACAATGTTAAGTAATAAAAATACAATGTTAGCTAGAAAAAAGAGAAACATTTGAAGGCGAAAAAATCATGAAAAATTATAATGAACATAAGATAAAAAATAAACAAAAAAATATTGTGAAAAATATATAAAAATAGAGTGTAAATTTCTGTATTTATAATGAAAATAATAAGCGGTAAAAGAAAAATATTGCCAAAAGGTATTAAAAGTGTATAATTATAGGAAAGGTAACAAAATAAATGTTAAGTAAAGGTTGCCAATATTAAAAGCATAAAGAAAGGGGACAACAATGAAGAAAAAAATCTTGAAAAAGACCATGGCTACAATGTTAAGTGGTGTTTGCGTGGTGTCAGGGGTTGTAATACCCACAGATACAACTTACGCCGGTGCAGGACTTGGATATTGGCCGGAGGATTTACCTGTTCCGAACCAATATTATTATCAAAATGAGTCTTTGCAGCCTTATGGCACATGTCTTCAGGTAGGAGAATTGAAGAACTGGAGCCCGGACAATGACCCGGATGCACGTTATAATCGAAGCGCAATTCCGCTTCAGGAGCGTTACATGGGACCGAATGTCAATCCATTAGCTTCCAGAGATGCGAAAATTATGCCGCTTGCCATGTCAAATGCAAGAGCCAGTGAAGCTCCTTCACAGGGAGGCGACGGAGATTTCGTATATGCTTTCAATAACTTCCAGTATGTGGATACTTATAACTTCTGGGGAGGTTCTTCCGCGGAAGGTCCAATTGCAATTCCTTCACCGGAGCACATTGACTCTGCTCACAGAAACGGTGTTATGGCAACCGGAACAATTTTTATTCCATGGGGAGATGAAGCCTATGGAAGTCAGTTTGTTCGTGAACTGACAGAAAAGGATGCACAGGGAAATTTTCCATGTGCGGACAAGCTGATTGAGATTGCTCAGTACTACGGATTTGACGGATATATTTTTAATGCAGAGTCCGGTACAGGGGTTGCGGGATTTAAAGAATTTTTGATTTATATGCAGGAGAAAGCGCCTGAAAATTTCCGTATCAGTTGGTATAACGGTAGAGGCACTTTAAATCAAGGAGATATTCAGTCATGGATGCAGGACGGTGAAGACAGAATTACCGATGAATGGTGGCTGGATATGTCCGGTGCAGGAGATGTGGACAGCACCATTGATGTAGCTTATGGCGCTGACAGAGATAAGTGGGATATTCATTCTACATGGGAATATATTCCGATGGAAGACGGGGCAAAAGGTGGAGATTATCAGGCAAGACTGGATGAAGACGGAAAACTGAAAATTTCTTTGGGTATTTTAGCTCCTACTTCTACACTGACACAGTCTAAAAATTCCGATGACTTTATGAATGTACAGGATCAGGAACTTTGGGTAGGACCGGATTTGGATCCATCTTCCACCAACAGACCGGAAGATGAATTCTGTGGTTTTGCTAATCTGGTAGCAGACCAGACACCGATTATCGGAACAGATTTTGTCACACACTTTAACCCTGGAAATGGATATAAATTCTATGAAAACGGAAAAGTGACAGGAAAAGAAGACGGTTGGCACAACCGTTCCTTAACAGAAGTTCTTCCTACATGGCGTTGGATTGTAGACGCAGAAGAAGGCGCTTCTAAGGTAACGCCGAAAATTGATTACGAAGATGCTTACTGGGGCGGAGCTTCCATGAAAATCAGCGGAGATTTAACAGCAGGAAAACCAAACCACATTAAGCTTTACAGTACACAGCTTGACATTCAGGATAATTCTGCTTTTGAACTTGTGTACAAGACAAAGAAAAATGCAGATGTGAAATTATCCGTAGGCTTATGCTTTGGCGATACTTATGACGAAGAAAACTTTGAATTTTATCCGGTAGAGGTAAAAGGAAACGGAGAATGGCAGGAAGCATCTATTCCGCTGGCAAATAAAGCGGGAGAAAAAGCTATTGCAATTTCTCTGAAGCTGGAGTCTGCAAAAGGCGTCAAGGACTATGATATCAGCATTGGTAAATTAGGTGTTGTTACAGATAAATCAAAACCGGAAGCACCGGGTGAAATTGCTTTAGACGATGTGATTTATCCGACAGATACAACAGCAGAAGCCAGAATTTACTGGGAAAAAGGAGAAAACTCTTTTATTGATATTATCCATAGAGTCGGACCTGACGGAAAAAAAGAGTTTGTAGGGGCTACACCTTCTGACGCATTTTATATTCCAAAATACAGAAAGCTGGAAGGAGAAAAAGAAGCTACCTTTGAAATTACTTCTATCAGTGAAAACGGTGTAGAAGGTAAATCCAAACAGATTAAAATTCAGTGGCCTGAGGAAGTTCCAAACGGCTATGGACCGGAAGCAGATTTGGGAACAAACCTTGCACTTCGTGCACCGGCTGTTACAGATGTTTCCTGTGCGGCAGACGGACCGGTAGATAAGATTAATGATGGCGTTATTCCTTCCAGTAAATGGTGTGGATTAAGCACAAACGGAAGCGCTTACCTTGACTTAGGAAAAGAAGTGGACATCAGCCGCTGGGTTGTATACCATGCAAACTGCCGAGGTGCAGGAGAGGGTGTCAGCTATAATACTGTTGATTTTGAACTCCTTTATGCAGGGGATGACGGAGCGGAAGTTTTAGACCCGACAGATGAAAAAGCAGCAGAAAGAGTGAAAAACTTAGAATATAAAGAAGCGGATACAGTAAAAGGAAATAAGCAGAATATAACAGACAGAAACTTAAATGAGCCTATCAAAGCACGTTATATTAAGCTTCATGTAACAAAATCCGATAACACACCTTGGTCTGCAATTCGTATTTATGAATTACAATTATACGAAAATGCAGGAGAAGGAAGCGTTGCAGTTTCTCCGTCACCGCTGGAAAGAAACGTAACTGTTTATAACAATAAAGGTGAGCAGGATAAAGTGATTATTGACAATGTAAGCATGCTGTATTCTGAAGGAACTTATCCAAACGGAAGCGTAGATGAGAAAACGGGTGTTGTTTCCTTATACGACAGTATGGATGCAAAAGAACCGATTGCACAGGTTCGTGCAGAACAGCCTGACAATGTGTATAAACAGTATGCAATGGGTGTTGCTGCTTTCGATAATGTGAAGTTAAATCCAAATGGCGGCCGTCTGTGGTATTCAGTACAGGACGCATCAACAGGCGAAATTGTAAACAGTCAGAGAACAAGTGTTGCATATCCACCGGAAGACGGTGAGAAAATTCCGCAGGGCGAGGCAAAAGTTTTTGCAAGAACAGGTGGTGTAAATCTGACAAATCCTTATGGTGCATTGGAAATTACAGGACTTCCAAAAGATGCAGTGGTAAAAGTATATGCAGATGAGAATGCAGAAAAACCGATTTTGACATCTGCACCGGCAGGAGAAGATCAGACAGTTGTTTTAGAAGAAGTTCCTCTTACAGAAGCAGGCGGAAAAGTATTCTATACTATTCATGCACCAAAGAAACCGGATACAGAGCGTTTGGCGCTGGAATACGGAAAAGTTTCAGAATTGTCGGCTTACCAGTCAGACCTTGTAGAAATGGTAAATATGTATGAACGCAATTTTGATGAAAATGATTTTATTGCTTCTACATGGGGGGCATTTGAAACAGCACGCAGCAATGCAGCGGCTTTAATCGGAAAAGATGTTACAAAAGCCCAGGCAGATGCGGCAAGAGAAGTATTAAAAGATGCAGAATGCGGACTTTTAAGAGATGCCGATAAATTACGTATCTTAGAGGTTTGTGCAGAATATGAAGCAAATAAAGACCATTACTCAAAAGAAAGCTGGGAAACATTTAAACCGGTACTTGAAAGTGTAAGCGCTTTTGCAAAAGACGATGCACAGACAGATAAAATGACAATCCAGACAGAGAGAGTAAAACTGGATAAAGCAGCCAGAGAGTTGGTTGAAATTGAACCGTTAGACAGCACAGTTATTCCTGATGAAGCTCTTTTAAATGCAGTTAAAGAACAGACAGGAGCTGCTTCTTTAGAAGAAGCTGTAAAATATGACGGCGAGCTTGATTTAACAAATCTTGAGGTAAAAGACCTTACAGGTCTGGAAAAACTGGAAAACTTAAAAGGACTTGTTTTAACAGGAACAAAAGTAAAAGAAGTAAATGGTAAGAACTTACCAAAAACTTTGGAAAAATTAAATATGTCAGGTTGTGCAGAGCTTGAAACTATTGATTTAAGCGCAGGCGGATTTTCGAACCTGAAAGAAGCTGATATCAGCGGATGTGAGAAATTAGTTCTTGTGTACATGAATTCCTTAGGTCTGGAGAAATTGGATGTTTCTAAAGACGGTAAATACGAAAAGGTATATGCAGTTGATTTAAGCGGAAACAAATTAGATTTCAGCAAAGAAACACCGGAAGGTAAATTTGTAAATAAAGTAGAGGAAAACTTAAAGAAAAATCCTCCAAAGGCTTTATACAAATATAACAATGTTTCAACAGGAAAAGATATTGCTGCAGATGAGATGGCAGGACGCCATGAAGATCCGAAGGTTATGGTAGACGGTAACAAGGCACAGTTGTCCGGTGGATATTATTTGGATAACAAAGGAACTGCAACGATTAATCTCGGAAAAGTTGAAGATATCTCCAAAGTAGCTGTTACTTATAAAGAAAAAGAATTTGCTTCCGAATATAAATGGGAGTATTCCGAAAACGGAAAAGATTTCAAAGAACTGGTAACTGTATCTGACAATGAGAAGCCAAATGCAGAAAACGTTCTGGATAAAGCGGTGAAAGCACAGTATTTGAGATATACAACTGTGAATAAGGGCAAAGGTGAAGCTGTTATTCTGGAATTAGAAGCTTTCACAAAGGAAGAAGTAGAAAGTGGAGTAAAATATACAGGACAGTCTCCTTTACTTACTGCTGATTATAAAGATATTCCAACAGAAATCCAGCTTGCTCAGGGCAGTGATGCAGTGAGAATTCAGGATTACATGGACAAATGTTATAAAGAAGCAAAAACAGTAAGAGGCACAGCAGCTTCTGCATTAAAAGACCAGAAATGGCTTGCTGAGGATTATGACATTGACGCTATGACAAAAGTACCGGAAGGTATGCAGGTTGTAATCACAGATGCAGACGGAAACGTTTATGAAGATCCGTTTAATCCGGAAAAAGCAGGAACTTATACTGCAAAATTCATGTCACAGGATGAAACAGTTCTGGCAACTATGACAATTAACGTAGGTGAAGAGACAGAAGAAAAAGAAGGCTGGGTTGAGACTGAAAATGGTTGGTTCTACTATGAAAACGGTCAGAAAGCAACCGGTTGGAAAGTCGTTTCCGAAAGATGGTATTACTTTAATGAAGAAGGAATTATGCAGACCGGCTGGGTATCTGTAAACGGTCACTGGTATTACATGGATCAGTGGGGAGCAATGTGCACCGGCTGGGTATCCGTAGACAATCACTGGTATTACATGGATCAGTGGGGAGCAATGTGCACCGGTTGGGTATCTGTAAATAATCAGTGGTATTATATGGACCAGTGGGGAGCAATGTGCACCGGCTGGGTATCTGTAAATGGCCAGTGGTATTACATGAACGAAAGCGGAGCGATGGCAACCGGCTGGGTATCTGTAAACGGTCAGTGGTATTATATGGACCAGTGGGGAGCAATGTGCACCAGCTGGGTATCTGTAAACGGTCAGTGGTATTATATGGACCAGTGGGGAGCAATGTGCACCGGTTGGGTATTTGTAAACGGTCATTGGTACTATATGGACCAGTGGGGAGCAATGTGCACCGGTTGGGTACTTGTAGGTAATGATTGGTATTACATGAATACAGACGGAAGCATGGCAACCAGTCAGTGGATTGGCGGCTATTATGTAGACGCATCCGGAAAGATGGAATAAAGTACAAAAATTTAAAAGAGATTAAATCTTAATTGAGAGGAGCTGTTACTTCGATGATGAAAATCGTAAAGTAGCAGTTCTTCTGTTTTAAAGGATTTTTTCGCTTCTGAAACGCTTTGTTCTTGTGTTAAAAGAAGGAAAGTGTTACAATAAAGATTAGTAATGTTAAAAGTAGAGAGTTTTAGGAGTATATCATAATGAAGCTGATTGAAAAGGTTTTTGGAACACATAGTGAAAGAGAATTAAAACGTATTACTTCCCTTGTAGACAAAATCGAAGCGTTGCGTCCTACTATGCAGGCGTTAAGTGATGAAGAACTGCGGGGAAAGACGAAAGAGTATAAAGACAGACTTCAGGAGGGAGCAAGTTTAGACGACCTTCTTCCGGAAGCGTTTGCCACAGTACGAGAAGCTGCAAAGCGTGTACTTGGTATGGAGCATTACCGTGTACAGTTAATCGGTGGTATCATTCTGCATCAGGGACGTATTGCGGAAATGAGAACCGGTGAAGGTAAAACCTTGGTATCCACACTTCCTGCATATTTAAACGCATTGGAAGGAAAAGGCGTACATGTTGTAACCGTCAATGACTATCTGGCTCACCGTGATGCTGAGTGGATGGGAAAGGTACATGAGTTCTTAGGTCTTACCGTGGGTGTTGTATTAAATGACATGAAAAATGATGAAAGACGTGAACAGTATGCCTGCGATATTACTTACGTAACAAACAACGAGCTGGGATTTGATTACCTTCGTGATAACATGGTTATTTATAAAGAACAGCTTGTTCAGAGAGATTTGCACTATGCAATCATCGATGAGGTCGACTCTGTATTGATTGACGAGGCACGTACCCCTCTGATTATTTCAGGACAGAGCGGAAAATCTACAAAGCTCTATGAAGTATGCGATATTTTGGCAAAACAGTTAGAGCGTGGTGAAGCCAGCGGTGAAGTTACAAGAATGACAGCAATTATGGGCGAGGAAATTACAGAAACAGGTGATTTCATTGTCAATGAAAAAGATAAAATCGTAAACCTTACAGAGCAGGGTGTAAAAAAGGTAGAAAAATTCTTCAACATCGAAAACTTAGCGGATCCGGAAAATCTGGAAATCCAGCATAATATTATTCTTGCTCTGCGTGCTCACAATCTGATGTTCAGAGATCAGGATTATGTGGTAAAAGATGATGAGGTTTTAATCGTAGATGAATTTACCGGACGTATTATGCCGGGACGCCGTTATTCCGATGGTCTTCATCAGGCAATCGAAGCAAAAGAGCATGTAAAAGTAAGACGTGAAAGCAAAACTCTTGCAACAATTACTTTCCAGAACTTCTTTAATAAATATAAGAAGAAATCCGGTATGACAGGTACTGCGCTTACAGAAGAACAGGAATTCAGAGATATTTACGGTATGGACGTTATTGAAATTCCTACCAACAGACCGGTAGCACGTATTGATAAAGAAGACGTGGTATACATGACAAAGAAGGAGAAATTCCGTGCAGTTGTAGAGGCTGTAAAAGAAGCGCATGCAAAACAACAGCCTGTACTGGTAGGTACAATTACTATTGAAACATCTGAGCTTTTAAGCCGTATGCTTACAAGAGAAGGAATTAAACATCAGGTATTGAATGCGAAATTCCATGAAAAAGAAGCGGAAATCGTAGCGCATGCCGGTGAAGCAGGAAATGTAACCATTGCTACAAATATGGCAGGTCGTGGTACGGATATTAAGCTGGATGATGTTTCCAAGGAAGCAGGCGGCCTGAAAATTATCGGTACAGAACGTCATGAGTCTCGCCGTATTGACAATCAGTTAAGAGGTCGTTCCGGACGTCAGGGTGACCCAGGTGAGTCATGCTTCTATATTTCTCTGGAGGACGATTTAATGCGTCTGTTTGGCTCCGAAAAGCTTATGACGATGTTCAAATCTTTAGGTGTTGCGGAAAATGAGCAGATTGAGCATAAAATGCTGACAAGCGCTATTGAAAAAGCACAGAGAAAGATTGAAGGAAACAACTACGGTATCCGTAAAAATCTTCTGGAATATGACCAGGTAAATAATGAACAGAGAGAAATTATTTATAAAGAGAGACGTATGGTGCTGGATGGAGCGAATATGCGAGACTCTATTTATAAAATGATTACCGATACAGTGGAGCATGCAGTAGATATGTGCTTTTCTGATGATGTGGATCAGGAAGAATGGGATTTAAACGAATTTAATTCAGTGCTTCTTCCGACTATTCCTCTGAAGCCTTTAACTTTAGAGAAAGTAAAAGGCGTAAAGAAAAATCAGCTGAAACAGGAGCTGAAAGAAGAAGCTGTAAAGCTTTACGAAGAAAAAGAAGCAGAATTTCCGGAGGCAGAGCAGCTGCGTGAACTGGAGCGTGTTATCCTTCTGAAAGTTATCGACCAGAAATGGATGGACCATATTGACGATATGGATCAGCTGCGTCAGGGAATTGGACTTCAGGCTTATGGACAGAGAGATCCGAAGGTAGAATATAAGATGCAGGCTTATGAAATGTTTGACGGTATGATTGCGGCAATTCAGGAAACAACGGTAAGACTGCTGTATCATGTACGACTTGAGCAAAAAGTAGAGCGTGAGCAGGTTGCTCAGGTAACGGGAACAAATAAGGACGACTCCGGTCCGAAAAAACCGGTGCAGAGAGTAGAAAAGAAGGTCTACCCAAATGATCCTTGTCCATGCGGCAGCGGTAAGAAATATAAACAGTGCTGCGGCAGAAAATCAATCTGATAAGTCAGCGATACAGACTGCTGTGGGAAAATAGTTCCACGGCAGTCTTTGTGTTTTTGCATAGAAAAATGCGGTCTATGCAATTAAAGGAGGTAAAATGATATGGGACAGATGGTAGATTTCACCATGGAAAGAGAAGGGCTTGTAAAAGAAGGAGATAGAGTAGAATTAAAAGAAGATCAGGCCCTTACCATGTCCGGGATGATGTATTATTATACAATTAAACCTGCGGTGGCTATGTCCAGTAATCTGAAAAAGCCTTTAAAAGCATTGACGGGAACTGTGGCAAAGGTAGAACCACAGGTGAGTATCTATATGGTTACGGTAGAAATTGATGAGGAATAGGAGGAAAAAGCTTTGGTAGAATTAGATCAGTTTAAATATACATTAAATGGTTATACAGAGCCTTTAAAAGAGGTCAGAGACTCTCTTGATTTAGAGAATAAGGAAAAAAGAGTAGAAGAGCTGGAAAGAGAAATGGAAGCTCCGGGATTTTGGGATAACGCAGAGCGTTCCCAGAAGATGATGAAGGAACTCAGCGCCTTAAAGGGAGATATGGAAATTTATCATAAGCTGCAAAACCAGAAGGAAGAAATTGAGCTGATGATTGAAATGGGATATGAAGAAAACGACCCTTCCATTGTCCCTGATATTCAGGAAATGTTAGACGAATTTATACAGGATTTTGAGCATATTCGTATTAAGACATTATTGTCAGGGGAATACGATAAGGATAATGCCATTGTTACCCTTCACGCAGGAGCCGGCGGAACAGAGTCTTGCGACTGGGCAAGTATGTTATATCGTATGTATCTGCGCTGGGCAGACAGACAGGGATTTAGCACAGAAGTGCTGGATTATCTGGACGGAGATGAAGCAGGAATTAAATCTGTTACGTTTCAGGTAAACGGGGAGAATGCCTACGGTTACTTGAAGTCCGAAAAGGGTGTACATCGTCTTGTTCGAATTTCACCTTTTAATGCAGCAGGAAAGCGTCAGACTTCTTTTGTTTCCTGTGATGTTATGCCGGATATTGAAGAAGACGTGGATGTGGAAATCAATCCCGATGATTTGCGAATTGATACCTACCGTTCCAGTGGTGCAGGTGGTCAGCATATCAATAAAACTTCTTCTGCTATTCGTATCACGCATCTTCCAACAGGAATTGTGGTACAGTGTCAGAATGAACGTTCTCAGTTCCAGAATAAAGATAAAGCAATGCAGATGTTGAAGGCAAAGCTGTATCTTTTAAAACAGCAGGAAAATGAGAAAAAGCTTTCCGGTATTCAGGGAGAGCTGACAGAAATCGGATGGGGAAATCAAATTCGTTCTTATGTTATGCAGCCGTATACCATGGTGAAAGACCATCGTACAAACGAAGAAACAGGAAATGTAGATGCGGTGATGAACGGAAATATTGATAACTTTATCAATGCTTACTTAAAATGGGTTGCCTTGGGGAAAACAGAAAAATAGTTGCTTGCTGTCTGAAAGTGTGATAATATCTTTTGAAGACGTACAAATGTATTTTTGGAAAGAACAAGGGAAAAAGATGAAAGATAACAGAAGATATTTTGTGGTAACAGAAAAAGCCGTACCGGATGTACTACTGAAGGTTGTAGAGGCAAAAAGGCTTTTAGACATTCAGCAATATGATACTGTTCAGGAAGCAGTGGAGGCAGTGGGAATTAGCAGAAGCTCCTTTTATAAATATAAGGATGATATTTTCCCATTTAAGGAAAAGACGAAAGGACATAATATTACGTTTATTATTCAGATGGATGATGAACCGGGACTTTTGTCAGCGGTGCTTCGGGCAATCGCACAATTTCACGGAAATATTCTGACCATACATCAGAGTATTCCCATGAACGGAATTGCCAGTCTTACGCTGAGTGTGGCAATTTCCGCAGTAGAGGGAGACGCTGCTGCAATGATGGACAATATTGAGCATATTAACGGAGTACATTATTTGAAGATTTTAGGCAGAGAATAAGAAGGAGTGAGGGTATGAAATATGTTGTGGTGTTAGGCGACGGAATGGCAGATGAACCCTTAGAGGCGCTTGGGGGAAAGACACCTTTGGCTTATGCCAAAACACCTGCCATGGATTTACTGGCAAAGACAGGTGATATCGGAATGGCAAGGACTGTACCGGAGGGAATGAGTCCGGGAAGTGACACTGCCAATTTATCCATTATGGGATATAATCCGGAGATTTATTATTCAGGCCGTTCTCCTTTGGAAGCACTGAATATCGGAGTCAGTATGGAGGAAGGAGATGTGGCAATTCGTGCCAACCTTGTGACTCTTTCGGAAAAAGAGGAAAATTATGAGGAAAGGCATCTTTTAGACCACAGTGCAGATGAAATCAGTACAGAGGAAGCTTCTGCTTTGCTGGAGGCAGTAAAAGAAGGACTGGAAAATCAGGAGTTTCAGTTTTATGCCGGAACCAGTTATCGTCATTGTCTGATTTGGAAACATGGAAATGTTGTACCACTGACACCTCCTCATGATATCAGAGAACGGGAAATTAAGAATTATCTGCCTGATGAGGAGCTTTTGCTTGCTATGCAAAAGGAGAGTTATAAAATATTAGAGAATCATCCTATCAATCAAAAGAGGAGAGAAAAGGGATTAAATCCGGCGAACAGTCTTTGGTTCTGGGGAGCCGGAACTAAACCGTCACTGTCTTCTTTTGAAGGGAAATTCCACAAAAAAGGTGTTATGATATCAGCAGTAGATTTGTTAAAAGGTATTGCTGTGGGTACGGGCATGAAAAATATTTCTGTGGAAGGGGCAAACGGAGGACTTCATACAAATTATGAGGGAAAGGCTCAGGCTGCCCTTGATGCACTTTTAAAAGAGGGATATGATTTTGCTTATATTCATGTAGAAGCACCGGATGAAATGGGACATCAGGGAAGTGTGGAGAAGAAAATACAGGCGATTGAATATCTGGACGAAAGAGTAATTAAGCTTGTAAAAGAAGGTTTGGAGAAGTCAGGAGAGGATTATCGTCTTTTGATTTTGCCGGATCATCCAACTCCTATAAAAGTGAAGACACATACGGCAAATCCTGTTCCGTATCTGTTGTATGACAGCAGGAAAACAGAGGAAACAGGAAACTGTTACAGTGAAGAGGCAGGATCTCATTTCGAACCGGTAAAAGGGCATGAGCTTTTGAAGATTTTATTTGAAGAATAAGAAATAGAAAAGGGCTGATACAGACAAAAGCTTTTTATTTGCGTTTTCTATATCAGCCCTTTTCTTTATAGGTCATTCTTAAAAACCGGAATTATTTTCATTCGGATTTTCTTCTATGGTCATTGTTGGAATTTCACTTGTCGGTGTATTATCCGGTGTATTTAATTCGCCGATAATATCACGATAAAAGTTTGCCATAGTCATATCCATATATGGAATAAGCCATATCATTCCAATGTAGCAGGTGAGCACGGAAAGGAATGCCAAAGGAAGAAAGCTGAGAGTAATATAAAGGGAGCGGCCTTTATTTCCTTTCATCAGGCGAATACTTTCTTTCATGGAGTCCATAGCACCCATCTCCGGATGGTCTAATAAAAGGTAAGTACTGAGACCTAAAAACAAGTCAATAATTACACTGATAATAAGGTCAAACACAGAGAAAAACAAAATAAAGGAAACAGGAATGTCACTGTTCATGGACATAAACATAACAGGTAAACCTGTGACAAAGCCAATTCCTGCAATGATTAATCCCACAATTAAGAAACGGTCTGCATTATGATGAAAAACATACAACATATCTTTCATGGAATAAGCTTGTTTTCTGCTGATATTTAAAGTCATTTTTGTAATTCCCGCACCAAACAGGGAGATAAATAAGGAAACCGCATAGGTGAGAAATTCGCTGGTTATTGTACCTGTAACTGTGGTAGTGTTTGTGAAAAAGGTGATGAAAAATATTACTATAAAGCTAATAACACCTAAAATTATGTTGGCTCCCATAGGAAGTCCCCAGTTGCCGTCCAGCGCTTTTCTGGAAATGGCTTTTAATTGTGATGATGTATGTTTCATGAAAATAACCTCCTGTCTTAGATAAAATATGTGGTAAAATATATTCTATCAAATATATTTTCATTATAACATAGTAGGTGGAGAATACAATAAAATTATGAAGAAAAACAGAGACGTTAAACTAGAAAAAAATATATATGCAGCAGGGTGGCTTTTACTTTTGGTAGGCATTATTCTGCTGGCAGTAAAACGGATTCTTCCTGCTGATTTTGCGCTGCCGCCCTGTGTTTTTCACAAATGGACAGGATATTATTGCCCCGGATGCGGCGGAACAAGAGCAGTAAAAGCTCTGCTAAGAGGTGATGTCATAGGCTCTTTCTTCTATCATCCTGTGGTGCTTTATGGAGCTGTTTTATATGGATGGTACATGCTTTCGCACACCGTTGAGTATTTGTCAAAAGGCAGGCTTCGTATCAGTATGCCCTATACAGAAAAGTATTTATATGGAGCTGTTTTTATTATTCTTATACAATGGATTTTGAAGAATGGTGTAAAAATAATATGGGGAATTGACCTGATATAAATAGGTAAATTCCCCGTGAAAATACATCTTACATACGCTTATATAAAGTTACCGCCATTGTCTGTTTCAGGCTGCTGGAAGAACTCAGGAGGAAGCTGAAATTCATCAAAATCCTCATAATAATCAGGAGAATTTTCATAGTCCCAGCTGTCTGTGCCTGCATCTCCTTCAAAACCGTTTAAGTATTCATCTAAGAAATTGTATAATTCCTCATCACTTACATTATCGTCTGTGAGAATATGAATATAATCGCTTAAAAAAGAGCTTCCTTCCGGTGAGAACAGAAATACAGAGCAGAAAAAAATCAAAAAGGCACCGGCAATCGCCAATGTGCTGGCAGAGAGCGCAAGACCTGCTTTTGCAGCGTCGGAGCGGGCACGCTCACCCTTTGACAGGCAGGAAAAAAGAATTCCCAAGCTTGACAGGATAAAAAGTAAAAACGGAGCACAGCAAAGAAATACAAGGGAAAGAATTCCCATTACCAAAGATGCTGTGGCAAAGCCGTTGTTTCCCTGATAGAGGGAAGGGGTGGGCGGAATTGGTTCTTGTGGCGGAACAGGCTGATAAGGCTGTTCGTTATTGTAAGGATTTTCCATGGGCTAGACCTCGTTTCTTTTGAATAATCATAGGGTTATTTTATCATGTATTATTTTGTCAGGCAATAAAAAGACATAAAAAAGAGTTTGGTAAGGGACAAAGCATGAATTTCTTGACAAATTCCTTACAGATTGATAAGGTTGTAAGGTGATAATAGTGAAAAGAGAAAGGACAGTTATATGGATATTATACAGATTATAACTCAGGAATTAAATGTAGAAAAATGGCAGGTAGAAGCTGCTGTTTCCTTAATAGATGAGGGGAATACCATCCCGTTTATTTCCCGTTACCGTAAAGAAGCAACAGGAGCTTTAAATGATGAACAGCTTCGTACTTTATTTGAACGCCTTACTTATCTTCGCAATCTGGAGGATAAGAAAAAACAGGTTCTTTCCAGTATTGAAGAACAGGGCAAATTAACAGAAGAATTAAAGAAACAGATTTTAGAAGCGCAGACATTGGTTGTGGTAGAAGATTTATACCGTCCGTACAGACCAAAGAGAAGAACAAGAGCGACGATTGCCAAGGAAAAAGGTCTGGAAGGTCTGGCAAATATTGTGCTTCTTCAGATGACAGAGAACAGCATTGAGAAAGAAGCGGAAGCTTTTGTTTCTGACGAAAAAGAAGTAAAAAATGTAAAAGAAGCCATTGCAGGAGCTATGGATATTGTGGCAGAAAGTATTTCCGATGAAGCAGATTACCGTATTCGCATCCGTGAAATGACAATGAAAAAGGGAATGCTTGTTTCCGTTGCCAAGAAACCGGAGGAAACAACGGTTTACGAGATGTACTATGACCATGAAGAGCCAGTATCCAAGGTGGCAGGTCACAGAGTTTTAGCCATTAACCGAGGAGAAAAGGAAAAAATCCTTACGGTGAAAATTTCTGCACCGGAAGAAGACATTCTCCGTTATCTGGAAAAACAGGTAATTACAAAAGAAAATGAAAATACTACACCTGTTTTAAAAGCAGCAGTGGAAGACAGTTACAGACGTCTGATTGCGCCGGCGATTGAAAGAGAAATCAGAAATGATTTAACAGAAAAGGCAGAAGACGGAGCAATTAAAGTCTTTAAGAAAAATCTGGAACAGCTTTTAATGCAGCCTCCAATCGTAGGGCAGGTCGTATTGGGCTGGGACCCTGCTTTCCGTACAGGCTGTAAGTTGGCGGTAGTAGATGTCACAGGTAAGGTGCTGGATACCACAGTTATTTACCCGACTGCGCCTACCACACCGGCAAAAATTGCAGCGGCAAAAGAAACCTTAAAAGAAATGATTGAAAAGTATAACATTACTCTGTTTTCAGTAGGAAACGGAACTGCCAGCAGAGAGTCTGAGCAGGTAATTGTTGAGCTTTTAAAAGAAATTCCACAGAAGGTTCAGTATGTAATTACAAATGAAGCAGGAGCTTCTGTATACTCTGCAAGTAAGCTGGCAACAGAGGAATTCCCGAATTTTGACGTGGGACAGAGAAGTGCGGCATCTATCGCAAGAAGACTTCAGGACCCATTGGCAGAGTTGGTTAAAATCGACCCGAAATCCATTGGAGTGGGGCAGTATCAGCATGATATGAACCAGAAAAAACTGGGTGAAGCTCTTTCAGGAGTAGTAGAAGATTGTGTAAATAAAGTCGGTGTAGACTTAAATACAGCATCTGTTTCTCTGTTGGAATATGTCTCCGGTATCAGCAAAGCCATTGCTAAAAATATCGTTGTATATAGAGAAGAAAACGGTGAGTTTAAAGACAGAAAAGAACTTTTAAAAGTTGCAAAATTAGGACCAAAAGCTTTTGAACAGTGTGCAGGTTTTCTACGTATCCGCGGAGGCAAAAATCCTCTGGATGCCACCAGTGTCCATCCGGAAAGTTATCCGGCAGCAGAGAAATTTCTGGAAAGTATGGGAATGAAACCGGAAGATATTTTTAATGGACAGCAGGTATATTTTGTAAAAGACTATGCACAACAGGCAGAAAAGCTGGGCGTTGGTGAAATGACATTAAGAGATATTGTCAAGGAGCTGACAAAACCGGGACGTGACCCTCGTGAGGAGATGCCGAAGCCAATTCTTCGTACCGACGTTTTAGATATGAAGGATTTAAAAGAAGGTATGGTATTAAAAGGAACAGTTCGAAATGTTATTGATTTCGGAGCTTTTGTGGATATCGGTGTGCATCAGGACGGACTTGTACATATTTCCCAGATGACAGAACGCTACATTAAACATCCTTTGGAAGCGGTAAGAGTAGGAGACGTGGTAGACGTTATGGTTCTGGGTGTTGATATGAAGAAAAAGAGAATTTCCCTGACTATGAAAGGGATTAAATAAAGAAAGGAAGCGCTTAACATGAACGTTAATCAGGAACGAATTGCAAAATTGCAGGAAAAAATGCAGGCGGCAGACATGGATATGTACTTAGTGCCTACCGCAGATTTTCACCAGTCAGAGTATGTAGGAACTTATTTTAAGGTAAGAGCATGGTTATCAGGATTTTCCGGTTCCGCAGGAACACTCCTTGTAACAAGAGAGAATGCTTACTTGTGGACAGACGGCAGATACTTTATTCAGGCGGCAAAACAGCTGGAAGGTACAGGGGTAACGCTCATGAAAATGGGAGAGGAAGGAGTTCCTACAGTAGAAGAATTTATTAAAGAGAATTTACCAATGAACGGCTGTCTGGGATGTGACGGAAGAACGATTCATGTGGCAGAAGGCAAAGATTTTGAAGCTCTGGTACAAGAAAAAGAAGGTAGATTTGAATATCAAGATGACTTGGCAGGAGAAATCTGGACAGACAGACCGGAAATGTCAAAAGAGCCTGTATATACTTTAGATGTAAAATATGCGGGAAAATCCAGAGAAGATAAAATTCAGGATGTAAGAGATGCCATGAAAGAGGCTGGGGCAAATGTGCATATTATCAGCAGTATGGATGATATTGTGTGGCTTTTGAATATTCGTGGAAATGATATTATTTATAATCCAGTAGTGATGTCTTATGTAATGGTAACTATGGAGCAGGTTCACTTTTATGTACAGGAAGAAGCTGTATCTGAACAGGTAAGAGCGGAATTAGAAAAAGCAGGTGTGGTGCTTCATGATTATTTTGCAATTTATGAAGACGTAAAAGCATTGGCAGATGAAAGTAAAATTATGCTGGAAGATGCCTGCACCAACTATACTTTGTACAAAAATCTTCCGGAAAATGTAGAAGTTATTTTCCAGAGCAATCCTGCAGCAATTATGAAGGGCTGTAAAAATGAAACAGAGATGGAAAATATTCGAATTGCCCATATCAAAGATGCAAAGGCAATGTGCAGATTTATCTACTGGTTTAAGAACCATGTAAACAGCGGAGAAATCACAGAGTACAGTGCAGCAGAAAAGAGTTTGGAATTTAGAAAAGAAGATCCGGACTGTCTGGACTTAAGTTTTGAAACAATTTGTGCTTATGAAGCAAATGCGGCAATGTGCCATTATGCACCTACCGAAACAGAATATGCAAAGGTGGAACCAAAGGGATTTTTCCTCATCGACTCTGGTGCTCAGTATTGGCAGGGAACAACAGATATCACAAGAACCATTGCAGCAGGAGAACTGACACAGGAGCAAAAAGAAAACTTTACGCTGGTGCTTCAGGGGCATATCCGCCTTGCCATGGCAAAATTCCAGTATGGATGCAGCGGCGCTAATTTAGACGTATTGGCGAGGGGACCTCTCTGGGAAAGAGCAATGGACTTTAACCATGGAACAGGACATGGTGTGGGATATTTGCTGAATGTTCATGAAGGGCCACAGAATATTAACTGGAGAATGCGTGCTAATGGAAGACGCGGAAATACAACACCTTTGGAAGAAGGTATGCTTACATCAGATGAACCGGGACTGTATTTAGAAGGAAAATATGGCATTCGTACAGAAAATCTTCTTCTTTGTAAGAAAGCAGAAAAGAATGGATATGGACAGTTCATGGGATTTGAAAACATGACATGGGTTCCTTATGAAAGAGAAGCAATTTTACCGGAAATGCTTACAAAGGCAGAACTTGTATGGCTGAACGAATATCATCAGAAGGTATATGAGATTGTGGGACCGATGCTTTCTGAAGAGGAACGTCAATGGTTGAAAGAGGCAACTGCTGAAATCAAGTAAAGGGAATGAATATGAAAAGCCATCAGGAAGATGCAGGGAGATTGATTAATATACTTTCTCATCAGTTAAAGAGGAAAATTACTCTTTCTTCAGAGAAGAGATGTGAACTTACCAATATGCAGAACAGAGTACTTCATTTTATTCTGCTTAGAGCATTAGAAGCTCCGGTATATCAAAAGGATATCGAGAAGGAATTTGATATTCGAAAATCAACGGCAACGGAAATTTTAAAGCTTATGGAGAAAAATGGTTTTATTTGCAGAGAATGCTCTAAAGAAGATGCCAGAATGAAGGAAATCATTCCCACAGAAAAATCATTGACGATACAAAAGGAAGTTGTGGAGAATATACGCAGTGTCGAGACTAAGCTAAGGGAGGGAATACCTTCTGAGGATTATCAGACCTGTATTGGCGTTTTGAAAAAGATGATAGAAAATTTGGTGTAACTATCAATTCGAGCTAATATGGATGAATTCTTACGATTTGATGGATGAGTAGTAAGTTTCTGATGATTTTTATCAGGTTAAGAGGTATAATAGAAGTACGTTTAGATTTCAAATGTAAAAGGAGAGAATACCATGAAACAGGATATGATTGTAATTCTGGATTTGGGCAGCACTGAAAATACAGTGGTTGCCAGAGAAATCAGAGAGCTGGGCGTTTACAGTGAAATTCATCCACATGATATTACTGTGAAAGAACTTCAGGCGCTGGATAATGTAAAAGGTATTATTTTAAACGGTGGAGAAAACAGAGTTGTAGATGGAAAAGAAGTGGAAATAAGACCAGAGCTTTACACTTTAGGATACCCTATGATTTCTGTTGATTATCCGGCTTCAAAATGTGAAAAACAGTTTAAGGAGCTTCCAAATCAGGAAGAATTAAAACAATTTGTATTTGAAGAATGTAAGGCAGAAGCAAACTGGAATATGAAGAATTTTATCGAGGATCAGGTAGAACTTATCCGTAAACAGGTAGGGGATAAGAAGGTTTTACTGGCTTTATCCGGCGGTGTAGATTCTTCTGTTGTAGCAGCTATGTTAATCAAAGCCATTGGACAGCAGCTTGTATGTGTTCATGTAAATCATGGCTTAATGCGTAAAAATGAGTCTGAAAGCGTTGTGAAAATCTTTAGAGACGAGCTTCACGCAAATCTGATTTATGTAGATGCTACAGAAAGATTTTTAGGAAAACTGGAAAATGTAGCTGATCCAGAAGAAAAACGTAAAATTATCGGCGGTGAATTTATCCGTGTATTTGAAGAAGAAGCCAGAAAATTGGAAGGCATTGATTTCTTAGGACAGGGAACTATTTATCCTGATATTATCGAAAGTGGTACAAAAACAGCAAAATGTGTAAAGTCTCATCATAATGTAGGAGGACTGCCGGAAGACTTACAGTTTGAATTGGTAGAACCTCTGAAACAGCTCTTTAAGGATGAGGTTCGTGCCTGCGGTATCGAGCTGGGCTTACCTCATGATATGGTTTACCGTCAGCCGTTCCCGGGACCGGGACTTGGCGTAAGATGCCTTGGTGCAATTACAAGAGACAGATTGGAAGCTTTAAGAGAGTCTGATGCAATTTTAAGAGAAGAATTTGCAAAAGCAGGTTTGGATAAGAAAGTATGGCAGTATTTTACAGTTGTGCCGGATTTTAAAGCTGTTGGAGTAAGAGATAATGCAAGAAGCATGGGGTATATGGTAGTAATTCGTGCTGTTAACACTATTGATGCCATGACGGCAAGCATTGAAAGAATTGATTATGATATTCTGGAAAAAATTTGTGCTAGAATTACGGCGGAAGTTCCAAGTGTTAGCAGAGTATGCTATGAAATTACTCCGAAGCCGGTGGCTACGATAGAGTTTGAATAAATCGAGTTGCTTAAAAAAGCCAGTGTTTATGCGGGTTTCAGCGATTTCGATTAGTCTTTTGATAACAAATTGATAACAGTCATAGCAAGTGCCATTATTCTTGTTATCCAGTGGTTTATGGGTAACGGAACAATTAACAGGTGGCTTGCAGACTAAAGTTCGGAGCTTGGCTCTGAACAAATTCCATATTATAAACTAAGCCCTTAGCTGTGGTTAATAACCATAGTTAAGGGCTTTTTTGTCGTTGCCAAAGCATCTGTAGGGAGCTGCCAGTGGCAGGTCCTGTAGGTGCTTATTTATCTTTCAAGTGGTCTTTGAATGCTTCCACGAGAGCGTCACTTAATTCCTGTGATGGAACTTTTGCCCAACGCTGTGTGGTGTCGAACTCTGGATAATGGTAACGCCAGTTATCGTATTCTTCTCTGTTGATTTCTTCGGAAGATAGCTTGTCTGCCTGTTCTTTCCAAGCATACAGCATTTTGAGGAGTTCATATGCTTCTCTGCCTTTGTCCTTGTTGACCTTTAAGCATACCTCTCCGTCTGCTTCACTGACAGTAAGACCGTAAATATCTTCAAGGGTAAACAGAGTGTGCATAAGACCGATATAGCTGTCTATGTCAGGAACATCAAGAGCCTGTGGAGAAACATCAAGCACCTGTGCCAATGCATTTGTAAGGTCTGCTTTCGGTTTGCGTGTACCAGTTTCGTACTGTGCCAAACGCACATCAGCACTCTTTTCTGGAAAACCGATTGCTGTACCGAGATACTTTTGTGTCATACCACGCATTAGTCTGAAAAAATGTATTCTTTCGCTGATAGCCATAATGATACGCTCCTTTTATATTTAGTGAAATAAGTATAGCAGAAATGTTTAGTGGAAGTCAAGAAAAACCGAAACAAAAATGTTTAATATTTTCTTTGCAACCACTTGACAATAGCAAATATGTTTAGTAAAATAAATTACGAATTAAACAAATATGCTTAATGCGACAACTGAATGACCGTCCGAAAAGCCAAACCGCCAAGACCTCGTCGGAGCAAGTTCCGTATCGTTCGCTTGTGTGCAAGCACAAAAGCTCATTCGCTGCACTGCTCCTCCTCTTCCCCAAAAGTCTCCGACTTTTCGGGAACCCCTATACGAGCGAGCGCCTGATGTACTGCGGTGCATTGGGACAGCACAGCGCCTGCCGACAAGCAGGAGTGCCTGTTGGAACTTTAACACGGAGAAAGCGGCAAGCAAAAAATTATTTTAAGAAAGGAAGAAAAAGGATATGGAAAACAGATTTATCCGAGCCGAAGATGTGGCTCAGGAACTAAACGTATCAAAACCTTATGCATATAAACTCATCAGACAATTAAATGAGGAATTGAAAGCAAAGGGCTTTATTACGATTGCAGGGCGTGTAAATCGCCAGTATTTTTACGAAAGGCTCTACGGAGCAGGAAAGGGGGAAATGTAAATGCCGGTATTTAAGAATGAAGATAACGGTACTTGGTATGTGATGGCAAGGTATGTGAACTGGAAAGGGGAACGCAAGCAGAAATGCAAGCGTGGCTTTGCTACCAAACGAGAAGCACAGGAATGGGAAAGAATGTTCAAATTGCAGACTTCTTCAGACCTTGATATGAGTTTTGAAGCCTTTACGGAGCTTTATATCAATGATGTGAAGAACCGTTTGAAGGAAAACACGTGGCTTACCAAAGAGCATATCATACGCACAAAGATACTTCCGTATTTCGGGAAACTGAAAATCAGCGAGATTTCCACAAAGGAGATTATTACTTGGCAGAATGAAATGCTTGCCTATCGTGATGAGAAGAAAAAGCCTTATTCACAGACGTATCTGAAAACGCTGCACAATCAGTTGTCCGCCATTTTCAATCACGCTGTCCGCTACTATGAACTGCGTTCCAATCCTGCGGCAAAGGTGGGAAATATGGGACGTGAGGAACACAAGGAAATGCTGTTCTGGACAAAGGAAGAATACAAGAAATTCTCTTTTGAGATGATGGACAAGCCTGTTTCCTTTTATGCGTTTGAAATGCTTTACTGGTGCGGTATCCGAGAGGGCGAGCTGTTAGCTTTGACTCCGGCAGATTTCAACTTTGATAAGGAAACAGTCACAATCAATAAATCCTATCAGCGTTTGAAAGGGCAGGATGTGATTACTTCTCCGAAAACGAAAAAGAGCAACCGCACGATTAAAATGCCGAAGTTTCTGTGTGAGGAAATGAAAGAATATCTCGGTATGCTTTACGGATTGAAGAAGAAAGACCGTATCTTTACGGTGACGAAAAGCTATCTTCATCACGAGATGGACAGAGGGGCAAAGGCGGCAGGCGTGAAGCGTATCCGCATTCACGATCTCCGTCACAGCCACATTTCACTCTTGATTGATATGGGCTTTTCTGCGGTGGCGATTGCTGACCGAGTTGGTCACGAAAGTATTGATATTACTTATCAGTACGCACACCTCTTTCCGTCAAAGCAGATTGAGATGGCAGAAAAATTAGATGATTTAGGGAAAGGAGATTTTGAAAATGTCAGCTAAGAACAGAGATAACAAAAATCGTTGGAGGAATATCACAGTAGGGTTTCGAGTATCGCCCGAAGAAAACGAACTCATTAACAGAGCTGTAGCTCTATCAGGATTGCCAAAACAGGAGTATTGTTACCGCCGTTGCTTAAATCAGGATGTGGTGGTACAGGGCAATCCGAGAGTGTATAAGGCGTTGAAAACGGAATTTGCCACAGTCCTTGCGGAACTGAAAAGGATTGAAGCAGGAAAAGGTGTGGATGATGAACTGCTGAGTGTAATAGAACTGATTTCCATTATTCTCGGCGGTTTGAAAGGAGAGGATGCGAATGGAGAATAAAAAAGAAATGACTATTCCAAATGTATCTGCGGCAACAGATGCGGAACAGTCACTTTCCAAATGTACTGACAATAGTATAGTCAATCAGGATACGGATTTCAAGGGGTACGAGCAATCTTTTGAAGATGTTGTGGTATACTAAAGTTGTAACATTCCGTTCGGATAAAATAGAATAAAACGA
>OBJQ01000127.1_pt1 | contig 77605 bp, 76 predicted proteins | sample 1519921 | NCBI WGS metagenome assembly OBJQ01 (sample SAMN04209244, study PRJEB22552) | human gut metagenome | biome: gut; material: feces | host: Homo sapiens | place: USA: Oklahoma
GAGCCGCTGTCATATAGGCTCGGATGAGGCCGCCCGTGCCGAGTTTGATGCCGCCGAAGTAGCGCGTTACGACGACGAGCGTATTCGTTAAGTCCCCGGTCTTCAACACTTCGAGGAGCGGTTTTCCCGCCGTGCCCGACGGTTCGCCGTCGTCACTCGCTTTTTGCATGCTTACGGGCATGCCGAGCTGATAGGCGTAGCAGTTGTGACGTGCGTCCCAGTATTTCTTTTTTATCTCCGCCAGGTGCCGCTGTGCTTCTTCTTCCGACGTAACGTGAAAGACGTTGGCAATAAAGCGGGATTTTTTTACCGTATATTCGCCGCTTGCCTGTCCGCAGACGGAAGAATATATTGATGTCGCCACGAAGTCCTCCGTAAAATATAAAAAATCCATCGCGTGAACGATGGATCCGAAATGCGTGGTGGTCGGTAATGGATTCGAACCATCGACCCCCTCGATGTCAACGAGATACTCTAACCAACTGAGCTAACCGACCGTGTGAATACTTCATAAGTATACAAGAAAATGACGATATGTGTCAAGTTTTATGACTGCAAAGTAAACTCTCCTCTAAAAGTGTCAAGTTAAATATTTTATTGAGTAATAAGTTTACTTACAAGCTCTTCCATATATTTCAAATAGGCTTCACAGTCGCCGAGAAGCGTCTCCAACTCATCATCGTTTATATGTTGGATATTGAATATATCCGTTACGGCATTCTTTCGGCCGTCCATATCATAAACCCGTCTGTATACGGTTTTGCCGTCTTTTCCCTGATAGTCTATTCGTTTATGAATATAAATATCTATGCCCTCACCCAGACAGTTATAGGAAAAGGTCTGGTAGTCAAAGAAAATGGTATAGTTGTTAATTGATTTTCGTAAATCGTGCTTGAACTTCCGGTATTTATAACCTCTGTCAGCAACTCTTTCGGCAAGCAATTTATAAAAATCCTGATAAATTTCCTTAACGCTGTAATTTTCCTGATTTAATATTGGCCTGTCTTCCATGATAAAGCACCATCCTCGCTAAATCATTTTCTCTGAATATAATATTTTGATGAATTTATAAGATTGTCCCGGCTGAATATCTTATTTTATATATTAACGAAATATTAGATAAAAGGTAAATTAACTCTTCCTGCAGCGGTGAATGTATCGTCGTTGTCAGTCCGGATTAAGATATACTTTGTAAGTAGTGATTACTAATTTCAGCTTGATTCATATTTTACAGGCATGTTACAATATATTCAACATATGCAATGGTCGCATATGGCGCATGAGCGGCACGCGATACCCGAGAGATATTTCCTCACAAGGCACGGCAAGCTTTTCACCATAATATAAACGATCTGAGCGTATGTTTTTTATTTAGACGATTACAATTTTATGTGCAGCAGAGGAGGAAGCGTTCCCAATCCTCGAAAAATGGATGGAGGACAACAAGGGGAAGCCCGAGGCGGAACTCCTGCGCGTGCATATGAATGATCTGCGCGTGCCGGCAAGGGGGAGGCGCGCCTGCGCGGCGTCTATCTGCCCTATCGGCTCTTTCAGGGGCCGTTCTCCCTTACCGTGCGGCGCGCCCAGGGCAGCGAGCGCGAATTTGCGGGAGAGAGCTTTCTGAATCACAAGGCGATCGTCACCTCGGACAACCTGCCGAACGATCTCCTCGACCGCGTCGAGCCGATCCTTCTGACGGTGCTTCTTTACCTCGCGTGGCTGGGGCCCATTACCTTTCCCGAGGCGGGGAAGTCGGGCGCGGCGGTATTTCTCAAGCGGGTCCTTTGATAGAGAGCGGCTGGGGCTCCTCATGGCATGGGAGTTCGTGGCGCTGCCAGCCGCGCTCCTCGGATGGATGCGGGTCGTGCGCGGAGCCATTTGCAGCTATCCGTACGTACGCCCGCTCACGGGCGGCGCGTGGCACATCGTGGAAGATGCGACGCCGATTACGGCTCGCATCAAGAGTGCCCTCGGCGCCGTCAAACGGGGCGGGTGCGGTTCTATCTTCTTCCTTATCGTTATACTGGCGCTGCTTTTACTTGGACCGGCGTTTGCGATGGTGTATGAATTATAGGCATGTTCCCGGTTCGGGGCGTTGATAAAAAATTAAAAAAGCTGTTGTACTGAAGCGTGTTCAACGCGGATACAACAGCTTTTTTGCGTTTGCCGAAGTCTTCTTTGGACAGAAAGTCGCCGTTGTTCATTCATGCGGCAAACAAGAACCGACCGGCCGTATTTTGATACAAGGTGCTACGAAGGTTTATGTGCCCTGTTACGCTCACAAATGACACGGCTCGGTAATTGTGCCGTTACGATACCGAACGTCATGAGGACGGCACCGAAAAGTTCCGCCGTCGTCAGCTGTTCGCCCAAGTAAACGTAACCGGCCATAAGGCTGAAAATCATTTCCAAGCTGCCGATAAGGGATGCTTCCGTAGGGGACAGTCCTTTTTGACCCAGTATTTGCAAGGTAAAGCCGACGCCTGTAGAAAAGACGGCGCAATAGGCCAAGGGCCAAGCGACGGTGCGGATGATGTCGACAGTCAAGGGCTCACCGACAATGAACATGGCGATGAAATTGAAGAAGCCGCAGACGATGAATTGGCCGACAGCCAGCCTCAGACCGTCATAATAACGGACGAAGATGGAAATGGAAATAATATGAAAGGTCCAAAAGAATACACCTGCCAGGGTAACGGCATCGCCCAGATTGATATCTTCAAGGCCGCCGCCGTAAACGGAAAGAAAATATGTTCCCGCCATGGCAACGGCACAGCCGATGAGATGTGTCAGGCGCAAGGCATTGCCGAAGTAAATTCCGGCAACGGGAACGCAGACGATATAAAGGGCTGAAATAAATCCCGATTTTCCGGCTGTCGTATACGCAATGCCGAACTGCTGCAGCGCGGCACCGGTAAAGAGAAAGAAGCCGAGAATACATATAGCGCCTTTCAAGGAAACGGGAGGGCGTTCTTTTTTCGGCAACGTCGGTTTTTCGGAGCCTGAAAGGAAGGTAAGCGGTAAAAGAGTCAAGGCGCCGAACCAAAAGCGAAGACCGTTAAAGGCAAAGGGCCCCATAAATTCCGCACCGATGCGTTGAGCCACGAATGCACAGCCCCAGACAAGGGCGGTAATAAACAGAAAAATACGGTAGCGCATAGAAAAACTCCTCTGCATTCATCATGTCGCAACAGGATGACAAAGTAGTATTATTATAACATTATTCGGGTGATAATGCATATGATGAGTTAAAGGCATTGCTTATTCAAAGAAATACGTAAAATGTATAATAAATATCAAAAACACATATATTCTCTTTATGCAATAGCGGTATAATAGAGGAAATACACTACCGGAGGCGATAGGATGTACGGAAATGCCCTTTTAACCGACTTATACCAACTGACAATGATACAGGGCCTGTTTTTTGAAGGCAAGCATGAGCAGCGCTGCGTATTCGATCGTTACTATCGCAGTAATCCTTTTGCCGGCGGTTATACTGTAGTTGCCGGTTTGGAGCATCTCATCGACTATGTGGAGCATCTGCATTTCAACGATGATGATATTGACTACTTAAAAAGTACGGGCATGTTCAAAGCGGAGTTTTTAAAGTATTTGCAAACTATTGCGTTTACCGGCGATATTTATGCCATGCCCGAAGGTACGGTGGCTTTTCCGCAGGAAGTACTGCTGCGGGTGGAGACGAAGAAAGCCGAAGCGCTCCTGTTGGAAACGTGTTTGTCCATGATTCTGAATCATGAGAGCCTTATTGCTACGAAAGCACGCCGTGTTCGCACCGTTGCCGGTAACGATACGCTTATGGAGTTCGGTCTCAGACGGGCACAGGGGAAGTCTGCCGGCGTTTACGGCGCGAGATCTGCCGTAATCGGCGGTTTCAACGGTACGAGCAATGTCTATGCAGGCGCGAAGTTCGGCATACCCGTTTTCGGAACGATGGCACACAGCTGGATTATGAGCTTTCCGACAGAGCTGGAAGCCTTTCGCGCTTATGCCCGCCAATATGATGACAACCTCATTCTCCTGGCGGATACATACAATACGCTCAAACAGGGCGTTCCCGACGCAATTACCGTTTTCAGGGAATTGCGGGAAGCGGGAAAGTTGCCGCCTCGTTACGGCATTCGCCTGGACAGCGGCGATTTGGCGTACCTGTCGAAAGAAGCACGTAAAATGTTTGACAACGCCGGTTTTAATGATGCCGTTATTGCCGCGTCCAATGACTTGGATGAAGAGCTTATCAGCGGTTTAAAATTGCAAGGCAGTGCCATCAATTCATGGGGGGTCGGTACCAACCTGATTACATCGAAAGACAGCCCGTCCTTAGGGGGAGTATTTAAGCTTGTCGGGCAGTACGAAGGCGATACGTTCGTGCCGAAGATCAAATTGAGCGATAATGCCGAAAAAATATCCAACCCGGGCTTGAAAAACGTCTTGCGCCTGTATGATGACAAAACGGGCAAGATGAAAGCCGATGTAATAGTGCTGGAAGGAGAAACAATAGACGAGACCGAGAGTTTTCATCTTCTCGTCGATGACATGCCTTGGCGTTATCGTACTCTTTTAGGCGGTTCGTATCATGTTCGAACTATGCTGCAGCCTGTTTTTAAAAACGGGGAAGTCGTGTATGAACGACCGGATTTGCCGGAAATAGAAGCATATGCCGAAAAAGAGATACATACGTTGTGGCCCGAATACCTGCGTCTTATCAATCCCGAACCGATGCATGTGCAGAGAAGTGCCAAACTTTCCGAGTTGCGGCAGGAAGTATTGCGCAAAGAATCGGCCAATTTTTTATAAAATATTTTTATATACGGGCTGCCGTACTTGTCGTGACGGTAAAAGAGATGATAGTTTTCCGGGCATCCTGTCGGACACGGTGTTGATTTCATTATAATTATAATAGCTTAAAATGCGTGTTGTCTGTACCCTGCAGGCGGTTTAAAACGAAATGAGGTGATCCGTATGCATATTTTCGACACGTTTTTGATTCATTATCTGCAGCGTTTCGATGAGTATTGCTTTACAGTGAAGCTGCACGGCAAAACATATACTGTCGGGGAAGGGACGCCCTTGTTCAATTTAGTGTTCAACAGGGATATTTCCAAGAAAGAACTGCTTACTTCCACTTCTCTTTCTCTCGGCGAAGCGTATATGCGCAAAGATCTGGAGATAGAAGGCGATTTGTTTACGGCTCTTCGTTGTCTTTTGAGTCAAAATGACCGGTTTTCCCTGGAAAAAAGCGCTTTAGGCTATTTGCTTCATTCCTCCGAATCGAAAGCGGATCAGAAAAAAATGGTTTCGTCTCATTATGATTTGGGTAATGATTTTTACGGCCTTTGGCTCGATCCTTCCATGAGCTACTCCTGCGCGTATTTTAAAAATGATACGGATACGTTGGAAACGGCGCAACATAATAAAATTTATTATACTTTGGAGAAGCTGCATTTAAAGAAGGGGATGAAGCTTCTCGATATAGGCTGCGGTTGGGGGTATCTTCTCATCGAGGCGGTTCAAAAATATGGGGTGAAAGGGTACGGCTGCACGTTGAGCCGGGAGCAATGGAAAAAAGGGCAGGAACGTATTAAGGCGCTGGGACTGGAGGGACAAGTCCGGATTGATCTCATCGACTACCGTGATTTGGCGGAGGAAGGCCGGAAATATGACCGTATCGTCAGTGTCGGTATGATTGAACATGTCGGCCGTTCCAATTACTCCTTGTATATGAAAACTGCAAGCCATATGCTCAAGAAGGGCGGCCTCTTTCTTCTTCATTACATCAGCGGACACGATGAATCCGTCGGCAACCCGTGGATGCGCAAATATATCTTTCCCGGCGGCATGCTGCCGTCCCTGAGAGAGATCATCGCCAAAGCTTACGATTATGATTTTCAGGTCATTGACGTTGAAAGCCTGCGGCGGCATTATTATAGGACACTCATGTGTTGGTATCATAATTTTCAGGCTGTTCGCGAGCAAGTTATTGCCGATAAAGGCGAAGAATTCGCACGGATGTGGGAACTCTATTTATGCGGTTGCGCAGTGTCTTTCCAGATCGGTAATATTGATGTCCATCAGATCCTGATGACCAGGGGGACAAATAATGAGCTGCCGATGATACGCTGGTATTGAGTGCTTGGACTGCCGTTATACGGGCAGCCTGTAAAAAGAGGGGGACTATCGCACACTGTTCATGTGCGGCAGTCCCCCTCTTTTTATAACAAACCGATACTCCTTATTTCTTTTCGTAATAATATCTCGTCCACATGGTGACTTCCTGCAGGGACGGGTGAGGCGTCATGGTTTCGCCGATCGTATAAACCGATTGGGGCAATAAATTTCTGGACAGACCGGTTGCCCGCAGTTCTTTTGCCGTGGAAGAGGCGATTTCTTCATGACGCACTGCGATTTTCGCTTCTCCCGCATTCAAAAGATTGATGAACGGCTGAATGAGAATGGAAGCTTCATGGCCGACGATATGGGCACCGAGGAGATGTTTGGTCTTCTTGTCGACAACGAGCTTGATAAATCCGTCATCGGGAGCATCCGGGAGATAACCGAGCGCGTAGCCCTTTGCGGACGCAGAGTAATGGTTATAGGCAATATCCGCTTCGTAGCCGGCTTTAAGCGCTTCTTTTTCCGTAAGTCCGACGTGTGCCGTTTCCGGATATGTATAAGTAACGGCAGGGACGACGTCATAGCGGGCCCAACGCCAGTTTTCCGGCTTTTCGCCGGAGAAGAGGTTGTGTGCAATGATTTCCGCTTCGTAGTTTGCTTTGTGGCGGAACGGGGCGAGGCCGTTCACGTCGCCGAGGGCCCAAATCCCTTCGGCAGCCGTTTCGAGAAATTCATTTGTTTCAATGTAACCGCGCTTATCCGTCGTTACATCCGTATTTTCCAAGTGCAGTAAATCCGTTGTCGGCACGATACCGGGCGCAATGAGGATTTCGTCGGCGCCGACAGATGCTTCTTCGCCTGTAGTGCGGTCTTTGAAGTACAATACTTTCTGCCCCTTTTCCGTCTTGACGGAGAGCGTGTCCTTATTGAGGAAGACATCAATTCCGTAACTTTTCAATTGGGTTAAGAGAAAAGCGGAAATATCTTCATCCTCCTTGGGCAGAAGCCGGACATTGTGCTGAATGACGGAAACCTCGGTGCCGGCAGCATTAAATACGTGGGCAAACTCACAGCCGATGGGACCGCCGCCGACGATGATGAGGCTCTTATACGGTGTTTTGGGGTATTTGCCGCCGAAAAGGCTTTCCGAGGTGACATAGCCCGCTTCTTCCAGTCCTTCCAGTTTGGGCACGTTCGTGCGTGCACCCGTGCCGATGACAATTTTTTTACCGGTAATATCGACGGACGAGCCGTTGTTAAGAGCAATGTGCAAGTCCTTTTTGCCTGTAAAGGAGGCCGTACCTTCATAAATATCAATATTTTCCATGGCGGCATAATAGTGCTTTGTGCCTTCGGCGCCGCCGTCCACCTTGTCCCAGAGACGCCTGGAGACGACGGACCAGTCCATGGTGACGTTGTCAGCCATGACGCCGATGCGTTTTGCTTCCGCAATTTCGCGAATATAGTCGGCTGCCGTTACGAGAATTTTCGTGGGAATACAGCCGCGGTTCAAACAGGTGCCGCCGAACTTGCCTTTTTCAATGAGGGCGATGCGCAGGCCTTGGCGAGCCGCCGCGTCGACGACGATATTTGCCGCGCCCGTGCCGATTACTATCAAATTATATGATTCTGTCATTCTTTTTTCAACCCTTTCTATACATAAAATGTATACTTTAGTGATATTATAATATATCCCGTCTATTTTGCAAGGACAAAAGGTTAAAGAAGACAGTGCCGTTTCTTGTCAATGCTTGTATTGTATGGTATGATGGTAAACAGTATGATAATGATTTAAGAAAACCGCTACGGCGTGATGACTCGTGAGGAGGATTTGTTCAGCATGAAAGTAACTGTAAATGAAGTAGACCAACATAAAGTGACCCTGCATATCGAGGTGCCTGCCAAAGAAGCTGCCAAGGGTGCAGAGGCGGCCTGCAAAAATTTGGCCGGGCGTGTGAATATTCCCGGCTTTCGTAAGGGCAAAGCCCCGCGTATGGTGTTGGAAAGCTTCTTGGGCAAAGACGCCGTAAAAGAAGAAATATTTGAAGCGGTAGCATCGAAGGCATATAACGATGCGCTGAAAGAACAAAATATCGTGCCCGTAACGGAGCCGGACGTTAAACGGATTGCCGACGAAAAAGGTGCGGACGTCGTCTTTGAAGCGACAGTAACGAAGAAACCGGAGGTTACGCTCGGCGAATACAAAGGTATTAAAGCGGCTAAGGAAGAAGTCAGCGTAACGGAAGAAGATATTGCAAAAGAATTGGTTAATCTGCAAAAGAATCATTCCCGCCTGGCTCCCGCTCCGGAAGGCGCAAAAATAGGCAAAGGAGATTTTGCGGTTATCGACTTTAAGGGCAGCGTTGACGGTGTTCCCTTTGAAGGCGGCGAAGGCAAGGCATATCCGCTTGAAATCGGTTCGGACAGCTTTATACCCGGCTTTGAAGAACAGCTCATCGGCCTTTGTGTCGGCGACAGCAAGGACGTAAAAGTTACGTTCCCGGAAGAATATTTCCAAAAAGATTTGGCCGGCAAAGAAGCCGTGTTTGCAGTGACGATACAGGATATTAAACACAGTGAATTGCCGCCTGTCGATGCGGATTTTGCAGAACTCGTAGGCAAGTTTAAGTCTGTCGACGAATTGAAAGAAGACGTTCGTAAACGGTTGGAACGGAGCGCTCGTTTTAAAGTGACCGAAGCTTTCAACAACGAAGTTTTGAAACAGGCTATCGGCAATGCGAGCGTGGATATTCCCGACGTCATGGTGGAACAAAAAATTGACCAGATGGTGGAAGAGTTTTCTTTAAAACTGGAAGCGCAGAATATGAATCTCAATGATTATCTGCAACATGTAAAGCAGAGCATGGATGAGTTCAGAGCGCGGTACAAGGATAATGCCGAAGAAAATGTCAAGATGGACCTCATACTGGAAAAGATTGCCAAAGAAGAGAAGATCGAAGTCAATGATACGGATTTGCAGGCTGAAATCTTTATGATGGCACAGAATTTCGGTGCCGATCCGAAGGAAGTTTATAAGATTATTTTAAAAGAACGACGTGTTCCCATGCTGATTCAGTCGGTCGGTCGTAAAAAAGCGGCAGGCTTTATTCTCTCCAATGCCGTAGATACGAATGCGAAAGAAGAAAAAGCGGCTGAAGAACCGGCCGAGAAGGAAGAAGCGTCGGAAGCGTAGAATTTGGGGGAAATAATGAAAATGCAGTATGTACCGATTGTCGTAGAGCAATCATCCCAAGGCGAACGCAGTTACGACATATATTCCCGCCTGTTGAAGGATCGTATTATCTTTCTCAGCGGCGCTATTGACGATGTAACGGCAAACAGCGTAATTGCACAATTGCTTTTTCTCGAAGCGGATAATCCGGACAAGGATATTCATTTATATATTAACAGCCCCGGCGGTGTTGTCACTGCCGGCATGGCCGTTTATGATACAATGCAGTATATTAAGCCTGACGTTTCTACCATTTGCGTCGGCTCCGCGGCCAGCATGGCTTCGGTCTTGTTGACTGCCGGCACGAAGGGGAAACGGTTTGCCTTGCCCCATTCTCAGATTATGATTCATCAACCCTTGGGCGGCGTGCAGGGACAAGCTACGGAAATTGAAATCCACGCGCGCGAAATCCTGCGCATGCGCAAGGAATTGAACGGGATTTTAGCCGCTCACACCGGTCAACCCCTGGAGGTCATTGAAAAAGATACGGAACGGGATAACTTTATGACCAGTGAAGACGCCAAGAAATACGGCCTCGTTGATGAAATTCTTAGCAGACCCGATGCTGCGGCTGTAAAGGAATAAGGCGCTCAACAAGGAGGTAAGGCGGATTGGCCAAAGAACATAAAGACGAGCCGCGCTGCAGTTTTTGCGGCCGCACACAAGATGAAGTTAAAAAGTTGATTGCCGGCCCGGGCGTATACATTTGCGATGAATGCATTAATGTGGCGGAAACGATTTTAGCCGATGAACTGGGTGAAGAAGAAAAACCGGCTTTTGAAATGAAAGAATTACCGACGCCTCGTGAAATAAAGAAGAACCTCGACGATTATGTTATCGGCCAGGAAACTGCCAAAAAGACCTTGTCCGTTGCCGTATACAATCATTACAAACGGCTGCAGTCAAACAGCAGCGGTAAAAAAGATGATGATGTGGAATTGCAAAAGTCCAATATCGTCATGGTCGGCCCCACAGGGAGCGGCAAAACCTTGTTGGCACAGACCTTGGCACGGTTTCTCGATGTTCCCTTTGCCATTGCCGATGCCACCAGCCTGACCGAGGCGGGGTATGTCGGTGAAGATGTGGAAAATTGTCTGCTTAAACTGATTCAGGCGGCGGACTTTGACATTGCCAAAGCGGAACGGGGCATCATTTACATAGACGAAATTGACAAAATTGCCAGAAAATCGGAAAATCCTTCCATTACGCGAGATGTATCCGGTGAAGGCGTACAACAGGCATTACTGAAAATTCTTGAAGGGACGGAAGCAAATGTGCCGCCTCAAGGCGGACGGAAGCATCCCCATCAGGAAATGCTTCAGATTGATACGACGAACATTCTTTTCATTTGCGGCGGCGCGTTTGACGGTATCGACAAGACTATCAGAAGCCGGCGCACGGAAAAAAATATGGGTTTCGGTGCGGATATTCACAAGAAGAATGAAGAGTCCGTCGAAGAACTTTTAAAAGAAATTATCCCGACGGACTTGCAGAAGTTCGGCTTAATACCGGAATTAATCGGACGCCTGCCCGTTCTCGTCACGTTGAATCCCCTGGACGAAGAGGCGATGATGCACATTTTGACGGAGCCGAAGAATGCCCTCGTCAAACAGTATCAGAAGATGCTCGGCATGGACGACGTGAAACTCACATTTACGGAAGACGCGTTGAAGGCCATTGCCGAAGAGGCACTGAAACGTAAGACGGGTGCGCGCGGATTGCGCTCCATTATTGAACGAATTATGTTGGATGTCATGTTTGACGCTCCTTCCCGCAAGGACGTGGAAGAATGCGTCGTCACAAAAGATAGTGTCGTTGACGGAAAACCTCCTCAGTTAAAATTGAGATCATCCAAGTAATACATGTAGAACTCATTTTCTGCCAAGGAAAATGAGTTTTGTTTTTCCGGGACTGCTCTGAAAAGAAGGTGAAAACATGGAAGAAATAAATGTATTGTCCGTACCGCTTATTACGCTGCGGGGAATTGTGGTCTATCCGAAGCTCGTCAGCCATATCGACATAGGCAGGGAAAAATCTCTTGCCGCCGTGGAAGAGGCGATGGATCATAACCGCCTCTTGATGGTCGTGACACAACTGCGCGAAAACGATGAAGAACCCGGCTTCGATGATATTTATCACGTCGGTACGCTCGTGAAAGTTCAGCAAATGCTGCGTGTTCCCGGTGGCGGTGTACGCATTCTCGTAGACGGCATTTGCCGTGCCGCAATCAACGGATTTTCTGAACGGGACGGCTATATGAAAGCGGCTGTCGAAGAAATACCGGAATACAGCATCGATTCATTGGAAGAAGAAGCGCTGCGCCGCGTCATGTATGCCCGCTTCGAAGATTGGCTCCGGCGCCTGAAAAATGCCGACGAACTGAGCGAAAGGCTGTCGACCATCGACTCGCCGGCGGTACTTGCCGACTTTGTGGCATCGCAGCTGCCCATTCGCGTCCTCGTAAAACAGCAGATACTGGAAATGACTTCCGTAAGCGAACGAATTCGCCGCGTTACGGGTCTCCTTGACATAGAAGCGGATATTGCTCGTTTGGAAGCGGAAATCTCGCAGGAAGTGCGTACACAAATGGACAAACAGCAGCGAGAGTATTATTTGCGCGAAAAAATACGCGTTATTCGCGGCGAGCTGGGCGATAAGGTCGATAAAGAATCGGAAGTGGAAGAGCTGCGTGAAAAAATGCGCGGCCTCGACTTGCCGAAGCACGTGGCCAAAGCGTTGGCAAAAGAAATCGACCGTCTTGATCAGATGCCGCCCATGATGGCCGAATCCGCCATTATCCGCACGTACATCGACTGGGTCATGGAACTGCCCTGGACGAAAGAATCGCGGGATAACAAGGATCTCAAGGTAGCGCGGGATGTATTGGAAAAAGATCACTACGGGTTGGAAAAAGTAAAGGAACGAATTATTGAGTATTTGGCCGTGCGTATGTTGACGCATAAGGCAAAGGGCCCTATCCTGTGCCTCGTCGGGCCGCCGGGAACGGGGAAAACGAGTATTGCCCGCTCCATTGCCAAGGCCATGAATAAGGAATACGTGCGCGTGTCCTTAGGCGGCATCCGCGATGAAGCGGAGATACGCGGCCACCGCCGCACGTATATCGGCTCCATGCCCGGCCGTATCATAACGGGTCTGAAACAGGCGGGCACGAAAAATCCCGTCTTTCTCCTGGATGAAGTGGACAAACTGGCATCGGACCTGCGCGGTGATCCGTCGGCAGCTCTCCTGGAAGTATTGGATCCGGCACAAAACGACACGTTTACGGATCATTTCATCGACCTGCCTTTTGACTTGTCCAAGGTTTTTTGGATTATGACGGCTAATGTGGTCGGCAATATACCTACGCCGCTCTTGGACCGCATGGAAGTCATCGACTTTTCCAGTTATACGGAAGATGAGAAGCTGCAGATTGCCAAGAAGTACCTCGTGCCGAAGCAGCAACGGGAAAACGGCTTGACCCCTCAGGAAACGCGTTTCTCCGACTCCGTATTGCGTCATATTATTCGAGATTACACGCGTGAAGCGGGTGTGCGTGCCTTGGAAAAAACCATCGGTGCAGTGTGCCGTAAGTTGGCGAAAAAACTCCTTATCGAGCAAACACCCGATTTATCCATTACAGTAAAACGGTTGCCCGAGTTGTTGGGACCGGTAAAATTCCTGCCCATGAACCGCAGCAAACACGATGAGGTGGGACTTGTAACGGGACTGGCCTGGACACAAGCAGGCGGCGAAGTGCTGGAAACGGAAGCTGTCGCGGTCAAGGGCAAAGGCGGCCTTACCTTGACGGGCCGGCTGGGCGAGGTTATGAAGGAATCGGCGACGGCAGCGGTAACCTATATTCGCCGGCGTGCAGCCGAGCTGGAGCTTCCCGAAGATTTCAACACGAAAACGGATTTGCATATCCATCTGCCGGAAGGGGCCATTCCCAAGGACGGCCCGTCTGCAGGTATTACGATGGCGACGGCTATTGCTTCGGCCCTGACCGGAAAAGCCGTACGCCACGATGTGGCCATGACCGGAGAAATTACGCTGCGCGGTACTGTGCTGCCCGTCGGCGGAATTAAGGAAAAGGTCATTGCCGCCCACCGCGAAGGCATTAAAAAAGTACTCCTGCCCGAAGAAAACAAGCGCGATATGGTTGATGTGCCGCTGCGCGTAAAAGAAGACATGTCCTTTGTCTTTGTACATCATATGGATCAGGTTTTGGAACAGGCGCTGGTGAAGTAATGACACAACGGGATATAGCACTGATTAACGCAAAGTATGTAGCTTCGGCAGTACGGGAAGATCAGTATCCGGAAGCGAAACTCCCGGAAATAGCCTTTATCGGCCGCTCCAACGTGGGCAAGTCGAGCCTGATTAACTCCTTGTGTAATCAACGCGGCTTGGCGAAGGTCAGCGGTGCGCCGGGCAAGACGCGGACCATAAATTATTTTTTCGGTGAATTACGGCTGCGGGAAGGCGATAAATCAACTCGCCGCCCCCTCTATTTAGTCGATTTGCCGGGCTACGGCTTTGCCAAAACTGGCGGCAAAAACCGTGATTTGTGGAGCCGTTTTGTCGGCGATTATATACAAAAATCGCCGCGCCTGGCACTGCTTTGCCTGCTCATCGATTTACGGCATCCCGGCCTTCCTATAGATCGGGAAGCCTATGCGTGGCTGTGTGAGGTAGGCGTGTCTCTGCAAATTGTCGGAACGAAGTCGGATAAGCTGAACCAGTCGGAAAAACAGCGGAATATGGCGGCTGTAGATAAGTTTTTTCCTGCGGTATACCCTGTCATCGCTTCTTCATCGCTGAAGCAAAACGGGCGCGCCAAACTCTTGGAGAGACTCTATGATGCTATAGCGGAGCCTGTCGTTGACACTGAAATAGGGGTATGATATAGTTTTTACGAAAAAGCGTATAAGAAGTCAGGTGTCTATGACCTAACAGAGAAGTCCGGTGCGAAACCGGCGCGGTCCCGCCGCCGTAAGGATGAGGGCGATTGTATGATGTCACTGTACGTTTGTATGGGAAGGCGCAATCGCGCAATGAAGCCGAGCCGGAAGAACTGCCTGACTGATAATCACCGATGGACCTGCGAGCGATGGGGATGGAGATTGCGAAGGCGATGACGATGGCTTATGGCCGTGAGGTGATACCTTGCGGCCTTTTTTGCGTGTAAAATCTTAGGGGGAAGCACGGATTGAAACTCAATCGATTAGTACGGGCAGGCATATACACGATCCTGGTCGGCGTCAGCACCTGTCCCCGGGCCGTGCAGGCGGGTAACAACGATATTATTCGCGTGGCTACACGGCCGGTTATAGTCAATGCCTATGACGGCAAACAGCGAAATCTGCCGGATGCGCAGACGACCGTCCTTACGGAGAAGGAAATCAGCGCCGACAATTACAAATCCGTGGAAGACGTATTGCGGCAAATAAACGGCGTCGTCATTAACAGTATGATTCCCGGCGCTACATCCTTCGTAAAATTGAACGGCGACGACCGTGTCAACATTCTCGTGGACGGACAAAACATAGGCAATGCCCAGGGTTCGTCGTACGGGCGGGGCACGGTGGATTTGGGAACCTTGCCGGGAGTTGATTCGATTGCCGAAATTGAGGTCGTCAAGGGCGGCAGTTCCGTTCGCTACGGAGCCGGTGCCGTAGGCGGCACGATCAACATCGTTACGAAAAAGGGCAAAAAAAATCGCACCGTCTTTGATCTCAGCACGGGTTCGTGGAAGAGACATCGCTACGGCCTTACGCAAGAAGGCTCTGCCGGCAATACGAGCTGGATGGTGGCCGGCAGTTTGGAAAAGCGGGAATACTATAAATTTCCGAACGCCTTTAAAGGTGATGAAGCTCGCGGCGACTTTTCTGCGAAAAATATTTCCGCCCGTATTGATCAGCGCCTCAGCAAGAGCGATTCTCTTACCTTCAACCTCTTTCATAAAACGTATCGCGGTCATGCCGTGACCTTCGACTCGGGGTACAGCGTCAATCATAACGAATTTAAAATCAAAGCGATTAAGCCCCTTGAACGGTTGGTAAATAATTACAGCCTGACCTATCACTTCGGGGAAAACACGGGTACGCCCGGATTTATTCGTTATTTTAATGATTATACACGCACCCGGTGGACCAACCGTTTTCACACGCGCACACAGGGTGTGCAGGCGGAGACGTCTTGGATGAATGCGCACCATTTCGTTACTGCCGGCTTGGAATGGACGAAGGATGCAGGTTCCAATGACGGTGCCAATTATAAAGACCGTAAGAAGACCAATCGGGCCGTTTATGTGGAAGATATGACAGTTTTTAATAAATGGACGATTACGCCGGGCCTGCGTCTCGACGATAACAGCAATTTCGGCTTCCATAAGACGCCGCGTCTTGCCGTAGAATACAGGGCAAGCGGTACTTTTAACGCTTATGCTTCGTGGAGCCGCGTCTATACGGCACCGCGTCTGAATGACATGTATTACAACGGCGCCCGTTCTCACGGAGATCCGAATTTACGGCCCGAAACGGGCTATTCTCAAACTCTCGGCTTTGATTGGGCCTTTGATAAAAAATCCGTGCTGCGTTTCAGCGCCTTTCACAGCTATTTGAATGATGCCATTCGCTGGGACAGAAGCGTTACGCCCTATCAGGTGCGCAACCTCAACCGTGAAGACAAGAGGGGCATTGATATTTCCCTGCAAAAGAAAGTAAATGCCGCCTGGGATTACGAAGCGGGGTATTCATACACTAAAACGAAAATCGACGAGCGCCGCGGTATGCGCCTCGATCCGTCCAACAGCAGTCCGAACGGTTATCACGCAGCCTTGCGTTATCATGCAGGCAAGTGGCGTGCCAATTTGATGATCACGGCCGGAACGGGGCGAAATGATTCATATTATATGAACCGTTCGTACATCCGCTGGGATGCCAATGCCAGCTATGTGGCCAATGCCGATACGACCTTTTATATGACCGTTCAAAACATCGGTGACGACGGTTACGATCTTTATCACGGATATCCTGATGCGGGCCGCAATTGGTCGTTCGGCGTCAAATATGCGTTCTAAGGAGCAGGGTATGCTGAAGAAAATTATTATTTTATGTATTCTCATAACAACCGTATTTCTTTCCGGCTGCGGGCCGCAGCAGGTTGGCGGCAACAAGGACGGCAGCGCTTACGCCGTCATTACGGATGATTTGGGGCGGACCGTGACGCTTGCGGAAAAACCGCAGCGCGTCGTTGTCCTATCTTCTTCGCTCATGAATTTTGCCGATGCCGTTGACGGTAATTTGGTCGGCCGCGTTGCTGTTAAATCCGCCGATGCCGTCGTACCCGAACGGTATAAAGCAGTACCCGAAGTAGGGCCTGTTTACAACGTCAGCATGGAAGCCGTCTTGGACCTTAATCCGGACCTCGTCATTGCCAGTAAGTCGCAGCACGGCGAGCTGGTGGCGTTATTCGAGCAAAACGACATTCCCGTCATCGTCCTTTCGTCCAAAACATATGCCGATGTTAAGCGCAATATGGAAATTTTCGGCAAAGTCTACGGCAAGGCCGATATGGCCAAGGCCCATATGGATCTGATGGATGCGGAAATTTCCGCTATAAAGGCGAGGGTGCCGCAAGAAGGGAAAAAAATAGTCATTATTCATGCCACGCCCAGTCAGGTTTCCGTAGAAATGCCCAACTCTATTGCCGGCTCCTGTGCCGAACTGCTCGGATTTATAAATGTTGCCGCTGCAGGTGAAGTAAAGACGGACGCTGCGCAAATACCGTACAGCATGGAACGTCTTGCCGAGGCGGATCCGGATGTCATTTTCATTACGACCATGGGGCGAAAAGAAAAAATAGAGAAAATAATGAAAGAAACCTTTGAAAACAGTCCGGCCTGGTCCGTTCTTTCCGCTGTCAGGGCGGGCAGAGTATATACATTGCCGGAAAATCTCTTCCTCTTAAATCCGGGGCTTCATTATCCCCAAAGCGTATCATATATGGCCAAACTCGTTTATCCGGAGAGCGGTTTATGATAATTTCTTCTATACGGCGGCGTAAGTGGGGGATGCTTCTTCTCTTTACGGCTGCGGCTCTCTGCCTCTTCGTTCTCTCCGTCTCTTTTGGCGCGGCCGATATTGTGCTCGAACGGGTTGCAGAGTCTCTCGTAATGCCGCAGCCGACGACGACGGATCAGATTATTTGGAATATTCGCCTGCCCCGGACGGTTACCGGCGTTTTCGTAGGCATCAACCTGGCTCTTGCCGGAGCCATCCTGCAGGCGGTCATGCACAACCCCTTGGCGGATCCTCATATTATCGGCGTCTCTTCGGGAGCCGGCCTGGCCGGCATTGCCGTTATTTTAGTCCTGCCGGCCTATACGGCCCTTATCGTGCCGAGTGCCTTCTGCGGCGCTATGGCGGCGGCAGGTATTGTCTACCTCCTAGCCTGGAAAAACGGCATCAGGCCTGTGCGGCTCATTCTGGCGGGCGTTGCCGTTTCGGCCTTGTTGGGTGCCTGTATTTCGGGACTTCTCATCTTTTTCAGTGACCGCGTCCATGGTGCCCTTCTCTGGATGGTCGGCGGCCTTGCCGCCAAGAGCTGGACGGACGTGCAGCTCATCTTGCCGTACACAATTGCGGGGCTGCTTCTCAGCTGTTTAGGCGCGTACTATTTAAATATCCTCCAATTGGGCGATGAAGCGGCTAAGGGCATCGGCCTCAATGTGGAAGGGACGCGCATTATTTTTACGGCTCTTGCGGCACTGCTTGCGGCCAGTGCCGTCAGCGTGGCGGGACTGCTCGGCTTTGTCGGCCTTATTATACCGCATATGGCACGCCTTTTAATCGGCACGGACTATCGATATATTATGCCGGCGTCGGCTCTCTTGGGTGCTGCCGTCGTCACGGGCAGCGATACATTGGCTAGGCTTCTCTTCGCGCCTATGGAGCTTCCCGTCGGCATTATCATGGCTTTTTGGGGCGCACCGTTCTTTTTATTTCTATTGAGGAGGGAAGTGTAATGAGTCCCGTCGCCATGGAAATAAAGAACTTGTCCTGTACTGCAGGCAATAAGGAAATTCTGCATAACATAAGTCTGAATATTGAAACAGGGAAAATAATCTCCGTCATCGGTCCGAACGGCTGTGGGAAAAGCACGCTCCTTCGCTGCATGTGTCGTCTCATCGGTACATACGACGGCACGATTAGCGTAGGCGGCCGGGATTTACATTCGTACGGTCGCAGAGAGCTGGCGCGGCATATTGCTATTTTACCGCAGCAGCATGAACTGCCGGGAAAGGTGACGGCAAAGGAGCTTGTCGAGCTCGGCCGCTTTGCTCATATACGTCCCTTTCGTGCGGCCCGCAGGACAGACCGTCTGGCTGTACAAAAGGCCATGGAAATCACGAGGACGGCCGGTTTTTCCGAACGGCCGGTCCATACCCTTTCGGGCGGCGAGCAGCAGCGTGTCTGGCTCGCCATGGCCTTGGCGCAGGAACCGGAAATATTACTCCTCGACGAGCCGGGAACCTATCTTGATATTCGCCATCAGCTGGAAATTATGGAATTGCTCAGGCAGCTGCAAAAAGAAACGGGGACAACCGTCATTGTTGTCCTGCACGATATCAACCAGGCCATCAAGTATACGGATAAGACCGTTGCCATGAAGTATGGCCGTATTGCGGCTGCCGGCAATGCAAGGGAGGTTATCGTGCCGGAACTGATTCATTCCGTGTTTTGTATTACCGTCGGAGAGTTTATGTCTCTTTCGGGGGAAAAAGCTTTTCTGCCGGTAAATAAATAATACATTATTTTATAAAAGGAGTGTCGTTATGAAAAAGACAATGTTGAAAAGAATGTGCCTCGTAACGCTTGCAGTTGCATCCTTCGGTGTGCTTACGGGCGTGCCCGCACAGGCGGGGTATTCGCTCAATCCGGAAGTTAAGGACGCTACGCCCGCACTGAAGCAAGCTGCTGAAATCGGTGTGCGCGTATACGAAAATGAAGCGATGAAGAATGCGCCCGATAAAGATGCCATTTTGGTGCTCAGCTTCGGCACGACTTTTAAGGACAGCCGGGAAAAGACGATTAACAAGACCGTTTCCGAAATTCAGGCGGCTCATCCCGATACGAAAGTTGTTCTCGCGTTTACGTCCCACATTATCGTAGACCGTATCGGGCAAAACGAAGGCCTTATGATTCCGACACCGGAAAAAGCCTTGGCCGATTTGAAGAAAGACGGCTATACACGTGTGGCCATTACGTCTCTCGACGTCATTCCGGGCATGGAATATGCTTATGATACGGCTATTTATGATCTGTACAAGAAAGACTTCAAAAAAATGACTGTCGGCACGCCGATTATGTACTGGATGGGTCAGGAAGAGCAGCGTGATGACGTGGAAGAATTCGTACAGGCTTTATCCACGCAGTTCCCGAAACTTGCGCAAGACGAAGCGATTCTCGTTATGGCACACGGTACGCCCCATCCGGCAAATGCTTACTATTCGGTCGTTCAGAACCGGTTGGATGAGGCAAATCTCGGTAATGTCTTCGTTTATTCCGTTGAAGGCTGGCCTCACCTTGATACGGTAATGCCGCAGCTTAAAGCCAAAGGTATCAAGAAGGTGACGCTTATGCCCATGATGATGGTTGCAGGCGATCACGCAAACAACGATATGGCCGGTGCCGAACCGGATTCGCACAAGAGTGTTCTTGAAGCGGAAGGATTCACCGTGAATACGTACATTCACGGTCTGGGTGAAAACGGTGCGGTTCGTAAGATGTTTGTAGAACGCGCTAACGAAGCATGGAATGCTCTGGAAAAACGATAATCATTCGTGATAGAATGGATAGGAATTTAAAATAAAAATATGAAGAGGCCTCTGTTATGAAATGGGAACACTATGCCGTAAAAGAAGGAAAGACGCTTCGTTATGGGTATACGACGGGTACGTGTGCCGCTGCCGCCGCAAGTGTGGCTGCGGAAATGAGCTTGTCCCGTAAACCTGTCAACCTGGTCCGCATCAAGACGCCCAAGGGAATTGTCCTGGAGCTTGAGCCGGAAGAAGCGACATTTCTTTTGCACGGCGCCCGCGCGGCTGTCCGAAAGGACGCAGGTGACGACCCGGACATAACGGACGGCCTCCTTATTTTTGTGACGGCCGAACTTACGGCGGACACGGGCATCATTCTTTGCGGCGGTGAAGGAGTCGGCACGGTGACGAAACCGGGCCTTTCTTCCCCTGTCGGCGGTCCGGCCATCAATAAGACGCCGCGACGTATGATTACGGAAGCAGTACAGGCCGTCATGAACAAGTACGACTATCGTGGCGGCATGAAGGTGACCGTTTCCATTCCGGGCGGTGCCGAGCTTGCCAAGAAGACCTTCAATCCCAAGTTGGGCATTGAAGGCGGATTATCCGTCTTGGGCACCACGGGAATTGTAGACCCTATGAGCGAACAGGCTCTCGTCGATACGATTCACGTGGAAATGGATTCCCGCCGCGCTGCCGGAGACCGTCACGTCCTCGCTTTTTTCGGCAACTACGGCGTCGACTTCAGCCGGAAAGAATGGGGCATTACTGCGGAAAATCGAATTACGTGCAGCAACTATGTAGGCGAGCTCTTGGACTACGCCGCTTATTGCGGCTTTGAAGACATCCTCCTCATCGGCCATGCGGGCAAACTCCTTAAATTGGCTCAGGGAATTATGAACACGCACTCCCGTTATGCCGACGGGAGAACAACGTTTCTGGCTATGGAAGCCATGTTTGCCGGTGCCGACAGGAAAATAGGGCGAGCCATATACGAGAGCGTGACGACGGATGTTGCCGTTGACATACTGAAGCGGGAGAACCTGCTCGAGGCGGTCATGGACAAAGCTTTGAAAAAAATTGCCTATTATATGGACGACCGTGTGCACGGTGCTCTCAAAACGGAGGCTATTATCTTTTCCAATACGTATGGCGTTCTCGGTATGACGGCCGGCGCGGAGAACTTGCTGGTATTTCATGGGAACGGAAGGGAAAGACTATGAAGGGAAAATTTTTTTCTGTCGGTGTGGGACCGGGAGATCCGGAGCTGGTTACGCTGAAAGCGGTGCGCTGCATGAAGTCATGCCCCGTTTGGGCCCTGCCTCAGGGACATGCCGGCAAGATGACTGCCAAATCCATACTGGAAAATATTATACGGCTGATAGACAGTCTTGAAATGAAAGACAAGGAAGTTGTGACCCTGCATTTTCCCATGACCGGAGACGAAGCCGTTTTGGCGAGAGCTCACGGCGAGAATGCGGCTGCAGTGGAAGCCCGTTTACGGGACGGTAAAGATGTGGCCCTCTTTACGCTCGGCTGTCCGACGGTATACGCATCGAGCACGTACGTACGGCGTCGTGTTGCGGCGGACGGGTTCTATACGGAAACAGTGCCCGGTGTTACATCCTTTGCAGCTGCCGCCGCTGCCTTAAAGACGGATTTATGCAAGAAAAATGAGTCCCTTATCATCGTGCCGGCAATGCATGAAAAGGTGGAAACGCTCCTTGACGAGGCGGACAATGCGGTTATTATGAAACCGTCCGGTAAATTGGAAGAAATTAAGGACATACTGCGGCGCAAGAAACTCATAGACAGGGCGTCCTTGGCGGAACGGTGCGGTCTTGAAGGAGAAGCGTTGTATCCCCGTTTGGTCGATGCGCTGGAGAACTCGTACTTTTCCGTTATCCTTGTAAAAAAGGGGGATGAGCCGTAATGGTATATTTTGTCGGTGCCGGGCCGGGTGCGGCCGACTTGATTACGGTCCGCGGCAAAGCGCTCCTGGAACGGGCGGATCTCATTATTTACGCGGGTTCTCTCGTCAATCCGGAACTTTTGCATTACGCCCGCAAGAAGTGCCGCGTCATGAACAGTGCGTCCATGACACTGGAAGAAGTCATCGGGGCGATGAAGGAGGCGGCCGCACGGGATGAAATAGTTGTCCGCCTTCATACGGGCGACCCGAGCTTATACGGTGCTATTCGTGAGCAAATGGACGAGCTCGACAAACTGGGAATTATTTATGAAAATGTGCCCGGCGTCAGCTCTTTCTCCGCAGCGGCAGCTGCCGTTCGCTGCGAATACACACTGCCCGGCGTGAGTCAGTCCGTCATTATTACGCGTATGGAAGGGCGTACGTCCGTTCCCGACAGACAGACTATCGCGGATTACAGTGCCCATCGGGCGACAATGATCATTTTCCTGAGTGCGGGACTTCTCGATAAGTTGACGAGTGAACTCATTCGCGGCGGTTACAAGGCTGCAACGCCGGCTGCCATCGTATACAAGGCGTCGTGGCCCGATGAAAAGGTCTTCCGCTGCACTGTAGGCGAATTGGCGCAAACCGCATCGGATGCGGGCATTATCAAAACGGCTCTCGTCCTTGTCGGCCCTTTCCTGGCGAGTGCTTACGAGCGGAGCCGGCTCTATGATCCGACCTTTTCTCATGCCTGCCGCAGGGCCGCAGTCGAGAAAAAGGATTGAGCAGGTGATATAATGAAGGCGCGAATATTCTTTTTTACGGCCAAGGCGGGGCAGACGGCCTTGTGCATCGGGCGGGCCTTGCGATTGTACGGATATGAGAGCCGAATATATACCGTTTCCCGTCTGGCCGGCCGTGATGATGCTTTTACGGAAATTGTGCCGTCTCTATATGAAATTGTCGGCAAGGGTTTTCAAGAGAAGGATGCCCTCATTTTTATCGGCGCGGCGGGAATCGCCGTCCGTGCAGTTGCGCCGCATATTAAGGATAAAGCGTCGGATCCGCCGGTTCTTCTTAGCGATGAAAGCGGCCGCTTCGTTATACCGCTTCTTTCCGGCCACATAGGCGGAGCCAACGGGTTGGCGCGACTTTTAGCCGCGCCTTTGGGGGCGATACCGATCCTTACGACGGCGACCGATGTGAACGGCCTTTTTGCCGTAGATGAATGGGCTGCCCGCAAAGGGTTCGCCTTATCGTCTCTTAAAGAGGCAAAGGCCTTTGCCTCTGCTGCTTTGGAACATGAAGGTGCCGCCGTTTTCAGCGAGTTTCCGTTGACGGGAACGATGCCGTCCGGTTTGTTTGTTGCCGATAAAGGCCCTGTCGGCATTGCCCTCACGGCGCATACGGATGTATGCCCCTTTGCGGTCACCGTTGCCGTTTATCCGAAGGTGCTCCATGTCGGTGTCGGTTGCCGGCGCGGCAAGAAAGGAACCGCCATTTGTGAACTTATCAGAGCCGTCTTTCAGGATAATCACCTGGCCCTGCAGTCTGTAAAAGATATAAATACGATTGATATTAAGACCGACGAGGCGGGGATTGCCGAAACGGCCGCCTGTTTCGATGTGCCCCTGCGTTTTTACGATGCCGCCGAGCTGGGGGCGGTTGAAGGGACCGAAGCGTCGTCAGCCTTTGTAGCGGCTGCGGTCGGCGTCGATAACGTTTGTGAACGGGCTGCCATGGCCGGTGCCGATGCGGCCGAGCTTATAGTGAAAAAATACGCAAAAAACGGCATAACCGTTGCCGTTGCCTGTGAGACGGGCGCCATTGCGTGGGAGTATTGATTGGAGGAGAGCATGTCCGGAAAAATTTATATAGTCGGCCTCGGACCGGGAAAAGCGGAGGAAATGACGTACCGTGCCGTCGAGGCCTTGCAGGAATGCGACATCATTGCCGGATATACGACATATATTGACCTTATTAAAGATCGCTTTCCCCAAAAAGAATATATCGTTACGGGCATGAAAAAAGAAATTGACCGCTGCCGCATGGCCCTGGAAGAAGCGCAAAAAGGAAAGGTCGTTGCCCTTGTCTCCAGCGGCGACGCCGGTGTATACGGCATGGCCGGCATTATGTATGAAGTGGCCGAGCCTTACGGCGATGTGGAACTGGAAGTCGTCCCGGGTATTACGGCTGCCTGCTCCGGCGCGGCACTCCTCGGTGCGCCTCTTTGCAGCGATTTTTGCCTTATTTCGCTCAGCGACTTAATGATGCCGTGGGGAAAAATCGTCAAGCGCCTGCAAGCGGCGGCCGACGCGGATTTCGTTATTTGTCTCTATAATCCGGGCAGCAAAGGCCGGCCCGATTATTTGGCCAGGGCCTGTGCCCATATTCGCGAGTACAGAACGGGCGACACGCCCTGCGGCCTTGTCCGCAATATCGGCCGGGACGGCGAGTCGGCCGTCCTTACAACTTTGGCCGAACTGGCAGAGGCAAAAGCCGATATGTTTACGACCGTCATTATCGGCAACAGTCAAACGCGGAACCTCAAAGGCCGACTCGTGACGCCGCGCGGCTATCGCCTATGAACCGGCGCATTTGGATAGCTGCAGGGACGACGGAAGGGCGGCGTCTTGCAGAGGAGTTGGCCCGTAAGAATTGGGAGATTTTCGTTACGGTTGCCACGGAATACGGCGCCTCTCTCGTCGAGGCGGGAGAACATGTGACCGTCTTTGACAAGCGCCTCGATGAGGCCGATATGCGCCGCTTTTTGGACGACTGCGCGCCGGATCTTGTCGTCGACGCGACGCACCCTTATGCTGCCGTTGTGACGGAGACGCTGCGCCGCGTTTGCGCTGAAAAAGAAGTCCTTTATAAACGCCTGCTCCGGCCGGAAGGAGATGAGGCGGAATGCTTGCGCTTTTCGTCCCCTCAAGCAGCTGCAAACTGGCTGGGACGGCAGGAAGGGAAGATTTTTTTAACGACAGGCAGCAAGGACTTGCCCGTCTTTATAAAGCTGCGTCATTTTAAAGAACGGCTCATTGTCCGAATTTTACCGGTTCGCGATTCTCTGGATAAAGCATTGAACCTTGGCCTCTCGCCGGCGCAGCTCATTTGCATGCAAGGGCCTTTTTCCGTAGCCTTGAACAGGGAAATGTTCAAGAGCGCCGGGGCAGCCTTTGTGGTGACGAAAAATTCCGGCGCCGTCGGCGGCTTTGAAGAAAAGCTCATTGCCGCTCGTGAGGCCGGTGCCAGGCTTATCGTTATTGAGCGGCCGGAAGATACGGGTATTACGTATGATGAAATGGTAAAATTCTTAGAGACTTATGCGGAGAAATGAGAATGCTCACAGTACATGTAATCGGCATGGGACCGGGAAATCCCGAATTATTGACGGAAAAAGCGCGCCGTGCCTTGGCGGAAGCGACCATACTCGTTGGCGATGTGCGCCTTCTGGATGAGGCGCTGTGCCGGGGAAAGCGGCTTGTGTCTACTTTCAAGGCAGCGGAAATTCGTGATATCGCCGCTGCTGCGGACGGAGAGAAAGACTGCCTGGCCGTCCTCGTCTCGGGAGATGTCGGTTTTTTCAGCCTGGCCAAGGGGATCGCGGATTTTCCGGATTGCCGGATTATACGCCATCCCGGTATAAGCAGCCTTGTCTATTTTGCCGCCCTTATCGGGACGGCGTGGGAGGATGCCTTTGTCGTCAGCCGCCACGGCAGGCAGACTCCGCTCACTGCGGCGGTTATGACACATGAGAAAGTTTTCTGCCTGACCGGAGGAGATAATTCCGTACGCGCTTTGTGTGCCGAACTTTGTGCAGCAGGCTTGGAAAATGTACAGGTGGCGGTAGGCGAAAACCTGTCTTATGATAATGAGAAAATTACGCGTACTGCGGCAGCCGATATCAGGGAAAAAGATTTTTCATCCTTGGCGGTTATGATGATTTTTAACGATAACGCATCTTTGCCTGTGCGGCCTGTTCACGGTTGGGAGGACGAGCTCTTTCACCGCGGCAGGGTTCCCATGACAAAGCAGGAAGTGCGTGCTCTTGCCATTTCAAAGCTGCAGCCGCAAGTGACGGACATCATATATGATATAGGTGCCGGGACGGGGGCGTGCTCCGTGGAACTTGCTTTTCAGGCGCCGCTGGGAAGAGTATATGCTTTTGAACTGAAAGCTGAAGCTCTCAGCTCGGTGCAGCAAAATAAGGAACGCTTCGGCGCGGAAAATCTGCACCTGATAGCCGGCAATGCCACGGAAACAATGGACGGCATAGAACGGCCGGACTGCGCTTTTATAGGCGGCACGAAGGGAGAGATTGCCCTTATTTTAGACAAGCTGTACGGCAAAAATCCGTCCTGCCGTATTGTCATTACGGCTATTACGCTTGAGACAGTTGCCGCCGTGACGGAGTATTATAAGGATAAGCCGTCCTGCGTGCTGAATACGGTACAGCTCTTTGCGGCAAGAGACCGTAAGGTCGGCGCGTATACGCTCATGGAAGGACAGAACCCGGTCTATGTCATGAGTGCTGCGGTTCGGGAGGCGGATCATGGCGCGTAAGGCCGTGCCGCGCCTGCTTTTGACGGCGCCTGCCAGCGGCAGCGGCAAGACGACCGTGACCTGCGCTCTTCTGCGGGCGCTCGTTAAGCGAAAATGTGCCGTCTGTGCCTTTAAAAGCGGTCCCGATTACATTGATCCCATGTTTCATTCCGTCGTGACGGGTACCCGGTCGGATAACTTGGACCTTTTTCTCTTCGGCGGTCACGGCAGGGGAGAGGCAGTGGCCAAACGTCTTCTCTGTGAGGCGGGAGAAGAGAAAACTGTAGCCGTTCTCGAAGGGGCCATGGGATTTTATGACGGCCTCGGACTTTCGTGCGACTATAGCGCCTACGACTTGGCGCGGGTGACGCAGACTCCCGTAGTCCTTGTCGTCAACGGCAAGGGTGCGGCCGCGTCGATTGCGGCCGTGCTGAAAGGCATGGCCGATTTTCGCGCCGACAGCGGCATAAAAGGATTCGTTGTCAACAATGTGCGTCAATCCGTTTATGAACACTATAAGGTACTGTGGGAGAAAGAGTCGGGCCTTAAAGCGTACGGCTGTCTGCCTTATATGGAAGAAGCGGTCATAGCGAGCCGTCACCTGGGATTGGTGACGGCCAACGAAATAAAGGATTTGACGAATCGTGTAGACATATTGGGACAGGCGGCCGAAAAAGCTCTCGACGTGGACGGTCTTCTGTCTTTGGCCGAGTCGGCGCCGCCCTTGACGTACGAAATGCAGACGGCGCCTGCGGCAAAGCGGGCACATATTGCCGTAGCGAAAGATGAAGCCTTTTGCTTTTATTACGATGCAGCCTTGAGGCTTCTGGAGAATCTCGGCGCCGACCTCATTCCGTTCAGCCCCGTACGGGATGCGGCTTTACCGGATTGCGACGGTCTTTATATAGGCGGCGGGTATCCCGAGCTGTACGCCCGGGAATTAAGCGGCAACGAGGCTATGAGAAAGAACATTGCCGCAGCCATAGAAGCCGGCATGCCCTGCTTTGCCGAATGCGGCGGTTTTATGTATTTAGCGGCAGCCATTAAGTACAATAATACTGTATTGCCCATGGTCGGAGCAGTGCCGGGTGTCGTGAAAATGACTCGGTCGCTGAAACGCTTCGGGTATGAAACCTTGACGGCTCGGAAAGACAATTTTTTGTGTAAAGCAGGCGACGTATTGCATGCTCATGAGTTTCATTATTCTGAAACAAGTGAAGACGGCACGGCTTTTACGGTGACCAAGGAAGGAAGCAGGCGAATTTGGCGGGATCTGCATGTAGAGAAAAACCTTTGGGCAGGATATGCGCACATTCATTTTTGCGGCGCCCCCCATGTGGCGGAAAACTTGGTAAATGCCTGCGCCCTGTGGCGTAAAGAGGAGAAATAAACGATGGAAATGGAACACGTTTTACCGGCGGATATAGAAAAGCGGAGTATGGAAATAATTCGGGAAGAGCTCGGTGAAATTACGTTGGATGCGGAAAAGGCGGATATTATTATGCGTGTCATCCACACGAGCGCCGATTTTGACTACGCCCGTAATCTCTCCTTCAGCGACGATGCCGTAGAATCGGCTCTGGAGGCTATTCGCGGCGGCTGCACTTTCGTGACGGACACAAATATGGCCTTTATGGGCATTAACGGCTCAGCCCTGCAAAGAACAGGCTGCACGAAGGCCTGCTTTATGGCTGACGCCGACGTTGCCGTAAAGGCCGCGGCAGCAGGGACGACGCGGGCCGCGGCGTGCATGGAAAAAGCCGCCGAAATCGAAGGTCCTGTCATTATTGCCGTCGGCAACGCGCCGACAGCCCTCGTCCGACTGGCGGAACTTATGGATGAGGATAAGATTAAGCCTGAGCTTATCATTGCCGTCCCCGTCGGTTTCGTCAATGTCATTCAGGCAAAGGAACTGATTACGAAGTATCCCGTCCCGTATATTGCCGCCCGCGGCCGTAAAGGGGGCAGCAACGTGGCTGCCGCCGTTTGCAACGCACTTTTGTACAAAATTACGCGCAGTGAGGAAAACGAGGCATAAAAGGGAAATGAAGAGAGCCGCATACACTTTTATATGCGGCTCTTTCAGCTTACTTTGCCAATATTTTTTTTATGTACGCCGCCGTTGCAGTGACGGAGACGACGTCAATCCAGTGAAAAGCCGACAGGGCGCGGCAAATGGAAAAAATGCGGTTGTGGCTCCTGATAAAGGCATCGACGTCGTAAAAACGGGACGCCTCGGACGGGACGGAGCGGTATCCGGCTACGGCGCTGTCAATGCGTTCCGCCGTAGGCCATTCTTCGCGAAAACAACTGTGCAGAAAAAGAAAGAGATCCGTAACGCGGTAATCCGTTTTAACGAGAGGCACCACATTTTCCCAGTCGAGGAAGGTGATCTTCTTTTCTTCGTCGTCCCACGCAATATCCCGCAGAGCAGGGCGGCCGTGCCATAAATTACGGCTGTGCAGGAGGGCCAGGGCCTTGCCTGCTTCATAAAAGACGGTTGTTGCTTCTTCAAGAGGCTGTTTTTTGGCAATGACCTGCAGCGGTGTGCCGCTTTCTTCCATGACGAAGAAGTCGTCGGCCCGAAAGACGATGACCGGCGCCAAAGGGAGGTGACTGTTGACGGCGTCTATTTTGTAAACCTCCCGATAAAAGGCCGTGTCGGTGTCGCTTTTGGCAAAATTGTTGCGGCCGTTCCGTTTACGGCATTTTACGTAATATAAGCGGTTTTTATGAGAAAAGGAAAAGACGCGTTTGCCTTTCGCCGCACGGACGGCGGCAAAGGCGGCAGTTTCCAAATCGGTCTTGTTCATTATCAAACCTTCTTTACAGGAAAAACGGATCGGCTGAGAAATATCCTATATAACTTAAATATTAAGATTACTATAAACACGGAAAAAAGCCTTGTCAAGGCGGTGTATCATGCCGCCTTTCAAAAACGGAGCGCTGCCGGGAAGAAGCAGGACGGTTTGACGAAACGGAAAAAGTATGTAATCATAGACGAAATTAAGTTTTTGCGGAAGGAGGACTATTATATGAAAAAAGTATGGAAGAGCTTTGTTTTCGGCATTCTTACCGTAGCTCTTACGGTCGGATCGGCAACATTCGGGCAAGGTGCGGATACAGTGCCTCAGCCCGTCGACGGGGCAGCCGCCGAAGCAATGATGAGTCAGTGGAATAAAAACTGGTACGACAGCGACGGCCGATATATCATGTCTCTTGAGGGCGGATACATTAACGGGTGCCCCGTACTTAGCGGCACAGTAACCTATACGCTGACGGAAACGATCGGTAATTTTAAAATCCGTGAATCCGCTCGTATCCGCGACATTCAAGTAAAACACAGCGGCATGGGCATGCATGAACAGCTCATTATTGATGATATTTGGAACCTTTCGCCGTACAGCTATGACGCGTACTACGAATCGATAGGCGACGTGCATCTGGGCATGACCATGGCCGCAGTAGAAGCAATTTACGGCAAGCCCGACCGTTCCCGCTATACGCCGCAGAAAGAAACGTGGTATTACGACAAAGTCGGCTTCCAAATGGATTTTGAAGTGGGGCGGGTCGTTTCCGTCACCTTCAAGTCAACGAGCGACCGTCGTCTTGACCGGACGGGCTTTGACTGCAAAACGGCACCGGAAGAATTTGCCCGCCTCTATCCGATGGGAGCGGTTCCGGCAAAGGGCGGCGTCTACTATATTGCAGACGGTGAATTTTTGGACTTTACGAACTATCCGGACGCTTTGACGCTCTCCATTTACAACGTTCATCCGAGAGAAGAGTCAGATACGCGGGACGGTTCCTTTAGAGCCTTGCTCGGCCGTTAAATAATAAAAAAGGCGAGCCAATACGATTGTATTGACTCGTCTTTTTTTATGCGGGCCGAAACTATAATCATCACAGTAAAAGGTCCGTTTGACGGACGGGGTGTTTGCGACCCGTCAGGGGGGAGCTTTTAGAATACGCCTTGTTCAATCATAGCCGTAGCAACGCGTTCGAAGCCGGCAATATTGGCACCTGCTACGAGATTGTAGCCCAAGCCGTTGCGTTCAGCCGCGTCAACGGAGTTCTTATAGATAGTGTCCATAATTTCTTTTAGGCGAGCATCGACTTCTTCTGCCGTCCAAACCAGGCGTTCGCTGTTCTGGCTCATTTCCAGAGCCGATACGGATACGCCGCCGGCATTTACAGCCTTTGACGGAGCGACAACCATGTCTTTTTGTTCCATTAAGAATTTCAAGGCTTCGTTTGTTGTCGGCATGTTGGCAACTTCAATGTAGTAACGAACACCGTTGGCAACGATTTGTTTTGCTTCTTCCATGTGAACGTCATTCTGCATAGCCGACGGCATGACGATGTCCGCCTTCACGCCCCAGGGCTTCTGGCCTGCGTGGAATTCGACGCCGAACTTGTCGGCATAGTCCTGTACGAGATTGCGGCCGCTTGTGCGCATTTCCAGGAGGTAGTCGATCTTTTCGGGTGTTGTGACACCGTCGGGATCGTAAATGTATCCGTCCGGACCGGAGAGGGTAACGACTTTAGCGCCCAATTCGGCAGCCTTTTTACAAATACCCCAGCAAACATTACCGAAGCCCGAAGCGGCAATGGTCTTGCCCTTAATATCGACATTGTCGTGCTTCAGCACGTTTTCCAAGTAGTAAACGGCACCGTAGCCCGTTGCTTCCGGACGAATGCGGGAGCCGCCGTAGCTGAAGCCCTTGCCCGTGAGAACGCCGTTTTCAAAGGTGCCTTTGAGACGACGATATTCGCCGTAGAGGAAGCCTATTTCACGTCCGCCTACGCCCATATCGCCGGCAGGGACGTCGATGTCCGGGCTGATGTAGCGATAGAGAGCCTGCATGAAGCTCTGGCAGAAACGCATGATTTCTGCGTCCGATTTCCCTGCAGGGTCGAAGTCGGAGCCGCCTTTACCGCCGCCGATGGGCAGACCGGTCAAAGCGTTTTTGAAAATTTGTTCGAAGCCGAGGAACTTAATGATACCGGGGTATACGTTTTTCTGGAAACGCAAACCGCCTTTGTACGGTCCGATAGCGCCGTTGAACTGACAGCGATAGCCGATATTCGTATGATATGCGCCTTGGTCGTCCTGCCAGACAACGCGGAACGTAAACATTCTTTCCGGTTCGACAATACGATTTAATAAGTCATATTTTTCGTATTCCGGGTGTTTTTCAATGACCGGTTCCAAAGAAGACAATACTTCTTCGACAGTTTGCACGAATTCCGGTTCATTTGCGTGTTTTGCTTTGACGTTTTCGATTACGGATGCAAGATACTTGTTCATAAACAGAAACCTCCTTAATACGTTTGCACTCACTTTTTGTACATCTTGCGACGCTTGTCTTTCGTTGCAGGGATGCTCGTAATTCTCTCCCTTCATTTCAATACTTGCGTTTCCCCGCCGTTTCTCTTAACTCACTATAGCATTTTTCCGGACTCTTGAAAACAGGTATAAGGTTTAACGGTTTAATTGAAAACACATGTAAAAAATAAATATTTATATTATTTTTATCTAAAAACGAATATTTTTAGAACAAATAAAAGTATAAACATCTATATTCCTAAAAATTACTTGAGCAATGAAGAAATGTAATCAATAAGAAAATATTATACTAAAAATGCCTTTAATACATAAAATTGCACTCCTTCTTTTGACCGTAAACGACAAAACGGGGAGCGTTTGAACCTTGTTTATAAGTTGTTTTATTTTCCGCGCAGGCAACAGGAGAGGGATTTTGGCAGGTGAAGCTTTTGCAGAAGTGCCGCAAAGCAGAACGAAGAAAGGGTAACGAAAATATAGATGACTATAATTAAACTCGCCCGCAAGGGAATGCCGAAGCGGGCTGCCGTGCCGGTGCAAATACTGAGGAATACGGGGTGGACCAGGTAGATGGGATAGGAGAAGTTGCCCAGGTGAGAGAAAATTTTGTCCGTAAGAGTTCCCACGGGGCGGCACTGCCAGTGATAGAGAAGGAAAATCATGGTCGTTGCCGTATAGATCATGCCGACGGGGCTGAGCTGGTGGACTGTGTAGACGGCGGAAAGGGCGTCGTAATGAAGATAATGCATGACTCCCCAGTAGGCGAGCAACATTCCGGCCGCAGAAAGTATTTGCAGGACATTGACGAGTGTACCGAGCCGTTTGATTCTCTCCATGAAGGGCGTGAATTTCTCGGCTGCAAAGGCACCGAACATGAAGATGAACAAATAATGAAAGACGACCCAATTCAAACGGTAGTTAAAGGCGTCCTGCAGGATTTGACTTGTTCCCGTGAAGGTCCATATATAGCTGGAATAGAAGTTAAAAATCAAATTGCCTGTGAAGAGAATCGCAAAACTGTGCACAGGACACTTCATCATGAGGCGTAAGAGGCGGCGCCATAAGGGCATGAGGAGATAAAACCACAGAAGGATGACGAGAAAGTAGATATGGTACATGGCCAGGCCGTACCAAAGTGTTTTCACCAGATTGGCCGGCTGAAAGCCCGTCCAAGTATGGCCGAGAAGGGCCGAGTAGAGCAGATAAAAGAGCGACCATGTCAGGTAAGGCAGAAGAACCGTGCGCAGACGTCGCTTTAAATAATCTTTATAGATAAACGGTGCCGACAAGGGCTGACTGTAAAACATACCGAAGGCGGAAAGAAAAAAGAAGGCCGGTACGGAAAAACGGGAAAGTATTTCCAATATACCGATGAGCGCCAAATTCGGCGTCGGGTTCGTCAAAGCTGCCGAGCCGACGTGGATGGCAATGACTCCCAGCATGCAAAGACCGCGCATATACGTTATGGCGGGAATGAATCGTTTTGACATGGCATACCTCAATAGAATACAATACATATAGTTATATACGGATATATAAACCGGTGCAGCCGCATAATGATATAATTGATTATAACAAAAAGTGTGTGTTTTTATAAAGAAACGGATGAAATCGATAATGGATATATTATATGACATCCCTTTGGTGATGGGCACAATTTTTATTTTACTCGGTGCTTTTCACGGCTGGAAGCTGCGTAGTGTCGTGCGCCGCTGCAAGATTCATGCCGACGGCATCCTCTTGGGTTTTCGTGCGGAAAAGACACGCAGCGGCACGATGTATTATCCCGTCGTCCGTTTTGAGGCCAAAGGGAAGACCTATGAGAGTGAATACCGCTTCGGCAGCGCCGAGTGGGAGTTTAAAAAAGGCGATAAAGTATCTATTCGCTATAATGAACTGAGTCCGAAGGAAATCTACTTATACCACAGTCTGCCCTTGTGGAAACAGTATTTATCTCCCGTTTGTATAATCGTAGGCGGTATTATTTTTTATTGTACCTACTATATTCATTAAGAGCCGGGGTGATTGGCATGATGCAAAAGGAAATACGAACGGATTTGGCTGCAGCCGGTATCCGTCAGTTTTTGGAAGCTCTCGGCTTGGACCTTAAGGCGCAAGGCATGGAAGAGACTCCCGAACGGGTTGCCGCCGCGTTCGGCAGTTTTTTTGCAGGTCTGCGGAAAGACGGCGTTGCCGTTTTGGGCGAGCCCATACATACGCAGTCGTCAGGTCTTATTGCCGTGCGGCGGCTGCCGTTTTATTCTATTTGTGAACATCACCTGCTGCCTTTTTTCGGCACCGTGAGTATTGTTTATTTGCCGTGTGACGGGAAAATTGCCGGTTTCGGACATTTTGCCGAAGCTGTACGCGTCTTTGCGCAGCGGCCGCAGCTTCAGGAACGACTGACCGGACAAATTTGCGCTGCCGTTGCCGAAAGCTTGACGCCTGCCGGTGTGTTGGTGCTCGTCAAGGCGCGCCACCTCTGCCTCGCCATGTGCAGTGAAAAGACCGGCCTGGCGGATATCGTGACGGTTTCCGCCTGCGGTGCTCTGAAAGAAGGAGAAACTCTATACGAAAGTGCTCTGCGCTTATTGGAGGAGGAATAATACGGTGAAGTCGAGTATAACCTACACATGGCGTGACGGGAAAAACCTGACTGTCGGCGAGCGGACCTTAATCATGGGTATCCTTAACGTAACGGCCGATTCTTTTTCCGACGGCGGCAAGTGGAATACACTTGATAAAGCTTTATACCATATGGAAGAAATGGTGCGGGACGGCGCGGACATTATCGATATCGGTGCCGAATCGTCCCGCCCCGGCTTTGTTCCCGTCAATGCGGCAGAAGAACTGAGCGTGTTGGCCGAGTTCCTGCCGGAAATCATTAGAAATTGTCCGCTTCCCGTATCCGTGGACACGTTTAAGGCGGAGACGGCCGAATGGGCTATGGGCGAAGGTGCCCATATGATGAACGATATTTGGGGGCTGCAGTATAATGAAGAGCCCGGACGCATGGCGGCAGTTGCGGCGAAATATGATGTTCCCGTCGTAATAATGCATAATCGGGACAATACAAACTATGGGGACATAATAACGGATATGAAGAACTTTTTTGCAAAATCCCTGCAAATTGCCGAGGATGCCGGCGTACGCCGTGAAAATATCATTCTTGATCCGGGTATCGGCTTCGGTAAAGTTTTTGAACAGAATCTTCATGTACTTCGTCACTTAGATGAAATAACGGCATTGCCCTATCCCGTCCTCTTGGGGACGTCACGCAAGGGCTTCCTTGGCCGGATTCTCGATTTGCCCGTAACGGAGCGCATGGAAGGAACCGGTGCGACTTGTGTGGCCGGTGTTCTTGCGGGCTGTGCCATTATGCGTGTTCACGACGTAAAACCTATTGCCCGTATGTGTCGTGTGGCCGACGAGCTGCTCGGCACTTGTGAACATGGTATACAATAGAGAAGGGGAACTATGGACGAAATCTTGATTACCGGATTGACCTTTCAAGGGTACCACGGCTGTTTGCCGGAAGAACGCAAGGCGCCGCATCCCTTTATTATCGATTTGGCCTTGCGGCTGGATTTGTCGGCCGCCGCGGCAACCGATGACTTGACGAATACCGTAGACTACGATAAAGTGTGTTTAATCACGGCTGCAGTTGTCGAAGGCATACCCCGTAATTTGATCGAAACGGTTGCCTCGTCCGTATGTGATGCCCTGCTGCGGGAGTTTGCTCCGCTTGCTTCGGTCGCTGTGACGCTTCACAAGCCGCAGGCACCTGTGCGGCGGAATTTCTCCGATATAGCCGTGCACATGGAACGGGTTCGACATGAGTAGACTTTACATCGGCCTCGGTTCCAACAGCGGTGACAGAGAGGGCATGATGACGTCTGCCCTGCACGCTTTGGCGGCAGAGCCGGGTATAGACGTGCAGGACTATTCGTCTTTGTACGAGACGCCGCCGTGGGGCAAGACGAATCAGCCCGATTTTCTGAATGCCGTCGTCGCCGTCCGTGCCGCCTTTCCCGGTGAGGCTGTCTTACAGCGCTGTCTGGCCGTTGAACGCGAGTTGGGCCGCGTACGCCGGGAGAAATGGGGCATGCGCACGATTGACCTGGATCTTCTTTATGGGGAAGACGAAGAGTGTCACACTCCTTTTTTGGAACTGCCTCATCCCTATTTGAAAGAACGCGCTTTTGTCCTCGTGCCGCTTTTGCAGGTGGCCGGTGACATACGCATTGACGGTGAGCGCATCAGCTCTTTGCTTGAGAACTTGCCGGAACAAAATGTGATCAAAGAAATAAAAAAGCCTGTAAGGGGGAAGCTTATATGGAAAAGATTTTAATTGCCGACGATGAAGAATTAATGAGACAACTTATTGCCGATTTTTTGCGGCCTGAAGGGTTTGAAGTATTGGAAGCCACTGACGGCAAGCAGGCCTTGGAAATTTTTAACGAACAGCGGCCGGATTTGATTTTATTGGACGTCATGATGCCCGGTTACGACGGCTGGACCGTATGCCGGGAAATTCGCCGTACCTCGACGGTTCCCATCGTCATGATTACGGCGAAGGACGAAGAAATTGATCAGCTCTTTGCCTATGACCTCGGCGTGGACGACTATATTACGAAACCGTTCAGCCCGAAACTGTTGGTAGCGAAGTTAAAAGTGCTTCTCCGCCATATCCACGGCGAACAGGATGAAAAGGACGCGTCCGCCGTTCCCAAGGAGGGCGTGGCGATCGACAGGGAAGCGCACCAGGTTCTTATTGACGGCAAGAGTACGGATTTGAGCCCGACGGAATACAAGCTGCTCAACTACTTGATGACCAATGCCGGCAAGGCCTTGAGCCGCCGCCAGATTTTGAACAAAGTTTGGAACTATGAATACTACGGCGATTTGCGTACAGTGGATACGCACATCAATCGCCTGCGCATCAAGCTTGGCAACCGCGGCTCTTACATCCGGACCGTTCGCGGTTACGGCTACAGATATGATAAACAACAATGAGAAATGTTTCCTTGCGTGCTAAAGTCGGCTTTAATCTGGTCGGCTTTACTCTTTTTTTCGTCCTTACGCTAATCATGGCCATCGGCTTCGGTTTCGAGCCTATTTATTACAGCATTCAGAAGCACAACATGGTCACGGCGGCGCGTTCAATCAGTGAAATATACGGGGTCAGAGGGCCGACGGGTTTTGACGAAATCAATGAAATAACGCATTCTGTCGGGACGGATATTTTTATTGTCGACCAGGGCGTATTGGTCTACTCGTCCGGACCGGACAAGATTTTTGAGTCCGGCAGCAGCGAAGGCGATAAAAAAGACAGGCAGCGCATCAAGGCGAATATGCCGCAGCACATTCGCATTATCGCGTCTCTCCTCAACGGATACAAACCGCAGGACGCGGACTTGGGCAAGGTCATGTACTATACGGACGAGAACGGCGAGCACATTCGCTTCTTCAGCCTTATTACGCGTATGGGCGAAAATGCTTATGTCATCATCAGCCAGCCGTTGGCACCCTTGCGGGAAAATGTCAGAATCGTACAGCGGTTCATTCTCTTTTTCGGCATCCTTTGGGTCGTCGTCGCGATCTTGGGGGCCCTGCGCTTTTCGCGGCGGCTTACGGAACCTTTGGATGAGCTGAAAAGCATTGCGACGGACATGGCGCACCTTAATTTCTCCCGTAAATGGAACGACGTTTCTCCGGTTCATGACGAAATCGATATGGTCGGCAAGAGTCTCAATATCCTGTCGTCCCGTCTGGCTACGGCTCTCGATGAACTTCAGCAGAGCAATGCGGCCTTGCAGCAACAGCTCGACAAGGCCAATGAAATCGAGTATATGCGCAAGTCCTTCATTTCTGCCGTGTCTCACGAGCTTAAGACGCCGCTGGCCATTATTCAGGGCTATGCGGAGGCTTTGGAAGATCTGCGTGACGTGCCGCAGGAGACGCAGGAATATTATTGCTATGTCATCCGCTCGGAAACGCGCAAAATGGACGGTCTCGTCAAGGACTTGCTCAATTTGTCGCGCCTCGAAGCGGGACGACTGCATTTGGAATTGACCGACTTCGATTTCGGCGCTCTCATGGACGAGGCGCAGTATCGCTTTAAAGGACCTGCGGAAGAGAAGCACTTGCGGCTTACGTGGCTATTTCCTGAAGAAATGCCCGTGTATGGCGATCCCGGCCGCTATAACATCATTATGAACAACTTTCTCTCCAACGCCATCGATTACGCGAAGGAAGGCGGCGAGATTCGCGTCACTGTCGTGGAAGAAGAAACGGATTACATGGTGGAAGTTTTCAATCAGGGCGAACAAATACCGGAAGAATACCACCGGCGCATTTGGGAGCCCTTTTATAAGGTCGACTCGTCTCACAGCCGCGACGGGAAGCGCATGTTCGGCGGTCACGGCCTGGGTCTGGGGATTGTGGCATCCTTGCTGGCACTGCATGAGCAGCGCTACGGTTTGCGCAATGAAAAAGACGGTGTTACCTTCTGGTTCACCGTCGCCAAGCCCCCTCTACCATAAGGTAGTCCTAAGGAGCACCTCTGGAGGCACATGGGTATAGTACTTTAGGGTAGTTTCTATAGAGGAATGCCCTAGGAGCCTACTTACTGTCTTCACGTCTTTCTTACCATAGGATATCATGAGGGTAGCATAGGTATGCCTAGTATCATATAGGTGATGGTTATGTATTGGTAAGGACAACACCTTACTAACATACCTCTTAAACTTCTTATTCATGTTGTCCATATCCATGTATCCATGGGTACTCTGCGGGGAATGGTACAGGTTATCATAAGGTATCTCCTGCATATACCTACGTACCACAGTTAGGTGTGAGGATGGCATAGGTACCTCACGGGTACTTCCCACGGTCTTCATTAGGAGCGATAGCTTACCGTGGAGACCTAGGGCTTTGGTGTAGGATACCACATGGCCATGTATATCGCTATGGGATAGGGCTAGGATTTCCTGTGGTCTGGCACCCGTTAGGAATGCTATGAGTATATACAGTTTATACTGTGGTTTCCTCAGGTATTTATCTAAGTTCTTCTCGCTTACTAGCTCCTTCACTTCTTCCATCCTGAATAGCTCTACCTTCTTAGCATTACTACATCCCTTTACTACGGGTATATGCCCTGTACGGAAGGGATTACTTTCTATATACCCTTCATACATAGCTGTCTCTAGGAATACTCTTAACCACTTCCTCCAGTTCGTTAAGGTAGCAGTTCGATATCCTTGAGAAGCCTTCAGGAGTAGGAACCTATTTATTGTGGTATCCTTTATTGCTCCTAAAGGTGTCACACCTAGCTGTGTCCCGTAGATATGCTTGTAAAAGAAGTTGTCTATATGGGCTAGGGAGGATTCTCTGTACACACCTTCTTTCAACTTACGGAAGTGGTACTCGTAGTATTTATCCAGTACCATGCTATCCCTTGTGGTGTTAGCTAAATAATCCTCAGCGTCTTCCAGAGTAAGGAATACCCGTGTCTCTCTGTGTCTCTTACCATTGGTATCGCATGGCACACTTCGTATTCCCTTATACTTACCGCTGGAGGTCTTCACGATACAACCAGTGCCTTTCTTACGTCTTTTTATCATCTCACACTTCTCCTTACCTTATCCTCTCCTCCTTTCATGGTGGTAGAGATAGTATACCATATTAAAATTTGGTAAAAATTTGTGCTACCCGGTTGAATTGAATCCTCCTCCAGTATCCCCCGTGGGGTAGATAGGGTACACACGGTGCCGTGTAAGAATTGCCCACGGTATACCTATCCGATACACAGGAACGCCTTAGGTAAGCCATCCACGGGCATTATATGGGTATTCCTTATGGTACACACGGTGCCGTGTACATAGATAGTGCATAAGGATACGATGGGAATGCATGGGTATCCACACTATCAGTTTTTTTTGGTACTGAAAAAGGAAACTGAGTATCCCTACTCAGTACCACAAAATCTATCATACAACACCTAAAGTACTATACCTATGCAAAATACTCATGGATATCCAACGGTTAATACAATTAGGTAATATGCACGCATTACCATGATATACTACCACTAGATACCCCACAGTTACGGTGCATGCATTTTAGTAATAGAAAGGAAGATACTTATGCATAATTGGGAACAACGTCAAGAAATCATAAAGTTTGCCATCATCTCTATCATATTGTCTATCATACTGTATATAACGTTTGCGTATCATCATATATACCCGAAAGTAAGGTTTACGCAAATACTCTTATATACTAATACTGCCTTATTGTCTCTTAAGCTTGAGCATGAACGACCTTATATATCCTTATATCTCTTTATTGTCCTACTTGCTGATATCCTTACCATATAATAGTAAGAATAGGGGCAGGTATACCGTAGGATTTCCTATAATATACCTGCCCCTATTCTTTTTTTTTGTACTATTGTTATACTAAACCTTTATCCTGTTGTTCTTGAAACCATTTTTCTTTGTCTTTTTCTATTTCCCCCTTCTTATTTAAAAGAACTATAGGGTCTATCATCATCTTCTTTCTATTATCTTCTACGTACTTTTCTATGAGACGCCGCATAACTTTAGCTTGCGTTTTGTCTTCTTTTTCTACTTGTTTCTTAAATTCATCACGTAGATTTTTTGGCAATCTTACTTGTATCATCACGTCTTTATTATCATCTTCTATGGCCATGTTATCACCTCCCGTTTTCCTATGATATAGTATACCCGAAAATTTTTTTTAAATCTACTATTGACAATTTGTATATCACTTGATATACTTTACACAACAGCAGCAGTATTAATAGTTGCTAACAACCTATATTTTTTTTTATTCCTAATATATATCACTTGATATACCTTAGAAGAATTGAAAGGAGAAGATTAGTATGAAACACAATGCGTACACAGGTAAAGGATTAAGAGGACTTAACGTTAAAGACCTTTTAGAAAAGCACTATCTGAAATCTAGCTGGCATAAGAATATGGCGGATAACTACAGAAGTATGCATGCGCATGTAATAAGAGTACCTGAAGATATTATATTGTTCTATTCTTATCGTACTTTAGTAGCCGCATACGATATATGGACGAATACGTATTGGTATGGAAAGCATGTATATAGTGTTACAACACAAAAGCAGATTACCGCATGGTCTGGGATATGTGCAGCAGATAGGCGGAAAGATATTGCTAATGGCCACGCTATGGAATTTGATAATTTTGAACAGGTAAGTATTTGGTAATACAGAACAGAAAGATATAAAGCAGGTTACTATACAAACTTAATAATCTTAAACCAGTATAGTAACCTGCTATTTTTGCGCCCATTATTGTCCACCAGTTAGAAGAAAGGAGGGAGTACGGGATATGAAACAACGTCATAAGAAGTGGTTACCACCTCATGGTATGTACTATGTCTTACAGCAAAATAGCGTAATGCTTACCTTTAATGAGCAGCAAGAAGAAGAAGAAGAAGAAGAAGAAGAGAGAAAGGAAGGTCAAAGTCATAATGTCAACGATAAAACAGCAACAAGAACTGGAAAGATATTATAAAGAATATGCTGAACAGCTTTGTAGTAATAAGTATGACGAAGCGCGACAGAAAGAAGACTATGCACGTACTCAAGTTGGCAAAGGCTTATTGAAACACCTCTTACGTGTATTTGTTACGAACACTAGAACAGCATTAAACCCTTTACTAGATGGTAATAAGAAGGGAGTAAGACCAGTATACACCTCAGCCCTACAAACATATGCAAAAGCATACAAAGAGAGAGAGGAGAAATAGATATATTCTTCATTATGCTTGTTACGGAAACACTTAAAAATACTATAAACAGCATGGTTACCAGACGTTTCACTTTAAATAACATAGCACGCCAAATAGCTACGGAAGTGGAAGAAGAAGCTAAGGTATATGCTTTCCTTCATTTGACGAAAGAAAACGGTAAGTATGGTAAGCATGTAGATAAGCGCGTCGGCAGACAATTCAAACGTGAATTTATGTCGAAGGTTTATGTACATAAGAGTTTTAAATTACTTACACCGTTGGGAAAGATAGGAGCTAAAGAAAGGCAAGCGCTGGGCATGTATCTACTTGAACTCTTGATAGAATCTACAGACCATTACTTCGAGATAATCCCAGCAGGAAGAAAAGGATTATTAGAACTAAGACCTACAAACCGATTTATAAAATTGATAGAAAAAAATGAGGGGCTAGCAATAGAAAGGGCGATACAGTACGTGCCCACTATCATACCTCCTAAGCCGTGGGAAGATATGTATACAGGGGGATATTATGGAGATTTAGCAGCCCGTACATGCTTCATGCGCCATCATCCATATCTAAAGGGAACGGGAGCCTTACGAAAGTATATTGCGCGTCTTAATGAACTGGATTTATCCGAAGTATATAAGGCGGTAAATAAGATACAGTCTACCGCATATCGAATAAATAAAGATATGCTGAAGATAATAAAAACAATCACAACGGATAAAGGGGGAGGACGTGCAGGAATACCACAAATGCAGCCATCACCAAAACTACCACCTTTCCCCCATACTAAAGAAGAAATAGAAGCGTCCCCCGCCTTAACTGAGCAATTTAAAAAGCATAAAGAAAGAATGATTGCAATGATACATGATGAGAATGCGAGGCGTGGGAAAGCTTTAAGGGCTAGCATGATTATGCGTATAGCTAATGATTTTATGCAGTATGAGTACATATACTTCCCCATGAATATAGACTTCCGTGGTCGTATATATCCTATTCCTACGGGTCTCAATCCGCAAGGTGATGACTTAGCAAAATCTTTGTTGGAATACGCTAAGCCCGTTCCTGCCCATGTAGAAGATGATTATAAATGGTTAGCAATACATGGGGCAGGGTTGGCAGGACACGACAAAATATCATTGGAAGACCGTGTACAGTGGGTAGAAGACAATAAAGAAAATATACTAGCGTCAGCTAAAGACCCTATCAGTTATCGGTGGTGGGAAGAGCAAGATAAACCATTACAGTTCTTAGCTTTCTGCATGGAGTATAATAAGGCCTTAGCTTATATGTCTGAACACAATGGAAGTATTATTGGATATATATGTAAAATCCCTATATCTTATGATGGCACGTGCTCTGGTCTACAACATTATTCATGCTTACTAAGGGATAGCGTGGGTGGCGCGACTGTCAACTTGATAGACCACGATAAACCCGCTGATATTTATCAGGTAATAGCAGACAAAGTACAGGAAATGGTACAAGATGACCTACAGAACGCCGCTAAAAAAGAATATGCGGAAATGTGGTTATCTTATGGCATTACTCGCAAAGTGTGCAAGCGTCCCGTTATGACACTAGCGTATGGTTCGGGGCAATATGGGTTCACCAACCAGATACTAGAGGATACGGTGCGGGGTGCTGAACATTTTCCATGCGGTTCAGATTTCAAGGCTGCACAATACCTTGCACAAAAAATATGGAAAGCTGTACAGTCTACTGTAGTAGCGGCTACTACAGGCATGGAATATCTCAAAAAGATAGCTTCGGCACTTAGCAAGGAGGGATACCCTGTGGAGTGGGTAACGCCATTAGGATTACCCATACAACAGATATATTTAGAGACTAAAACGGAAACCTTCCGCCTCCGCTTCGGTGGTGCCAGCGTACGTTATAATATGTACGTTACGTCGGTCAAAGAGGGGGAAGAAACAGACAGACACAAGCAGGTTAATGGTGTAGCACCTAACTTCATACACTCGCTGGACGCTACACATTTAATGATGACTATCAATGCTGCTGAACTGAGTAATTATACAACAGTGCATGATTCGTTTGGTACGTCCCTTGGAGAGGCTAGTACCTTGAGAAAGGTAGTAAGAGAACAGATGGTAGCACTATACAAGCAAAACAATCCATTAGAAGACTTCAAGGAACACGCCAGCCAGATACTGAGGGAAGATATAAAAATAAAGCTTCCCCAGCGTGGCGGCTTAGATATTAATGAAATATTGACAAGTAAATTTGTTTTCCATTAGAGTGCGGCTTACAACCTACTGAGTATATAGACAAAAAGTATTGCGGTTAGGAATCCTTTAGTCAATTAAAGGAATCTAAACCGCAATACTTTTATATGTCTTTCATGCACTTACTTACTATAAATATACAGAACTAACTTACCTCTTCTTAATATTTATACACTTTAGTTGTCTTAGGATATCTTAATTGTCCAGTAGTATAGAGAGAAAGGAATACTTAAGTAATACTTAGGTAATATTACTTAGGAATACCTTATAGGTATTGGTAAGTAGTTAGTAAGTAGTATAGAGAGAAGAAAGAGAAGGAGGAAGAAAACGATATGTTAATACTACAAAAACAGTATCACGAACACCAACTGCTTATGATATCACCACGCTATGCGTTAGCACTTAGGGAAGGGTATCAGGTGCATGAAGAGGATATCGGTAAAGAATGTTCTGTAAGGGAGTGGCGGCGTATCATACTGCAAGAGGTAACTTTTTATGAATATCGCGTAAAAATGCACACGTTCATGGGTAGGGAATACTGGATACCAGAAGAATACTTACTTGATATAGAAGGTCGTTGCCCTGACAGAGGTTACGATATAGGAGTACAGGATATGGTACAGCTTAATCCTGAATATGCGGATATATTAGCGAAGGAATATGAAGTAGCTGATGAGGATATCGGCAGGTGTGGCACCGTTATAAGCTATGAGTACATAGAAGATAGGGATGATTATTTTTGTAAGGTATGCCTAGATGACTACACCCTCTACTATCTACCTGACAGTGTTTTACGTCTATCACCCGCACCTAGCATTCATAAGGGAGGGGATGACCAGAAGCACTACATAGAGGCGGTGGTAGAACCTATAGAGGTAATGCGTAAGCTCTTTACACCTGATGAGTATATAGGTTTTTTGAAAGGAAATATTCTAAAATATCGTTTGAGGTTGGGAAAGAAGAAAGGGGCTAGCATAGAATCTGACCTAGCAAAGATTAGGCAATATGAGGAATGGTTAGGTAATTTGTCCAGTAGTATAGAGGGATAATACTCTCACCACTGATAAAAAAAAAGAAGAGAAGGAGATTATGTATGAAAATTAAAGGTAAAGCATTGTGGGCAAAAGTGCGTAAGCCCGAAGAATGGCAAGGAGCACCTGTAGGATTCTCGGTACAGGTAATTATGCCTCCCGAACAGTTGGAGGAGATGAAGGAATACTTAACAACCAAAGTACAGGAAGAGTATGCAGGTAAGAAATTTACAGGCGCCATCACGCTTCCCATCAAGGAGACAGACAAAGGCGAGGAAGCTGTAAAGATTAAGACCAAACACTACTATGTCGATAAGGCCACAGGCCAGCAGGTGACTAAGCATATCCCTGTATATAATGAGTATGGTGAGATTATTCCTGAAGATGTGCTGATTGGTAATGGCTCCGACGTAGAAGTAGCATGTAATGTGAAGTACTTCTATGAAGGTGCTAAGAAGTGGGGAGCCCGTCTGTATCTCAATAGTATGATGGTCACTAACTTGGTCTCTTATGTTACTGATGGTTCCAATGAGTTTGAATTTAAGAAGCGTGGAGAAGAGGACACAGAGGCTGTAGATGAAGCTGATTTCTAATAAGAGGACAGGCGGATATCATAGGAGGAAACAAGGCAAGGGTAGGAGCAAGTACGAGGAGACACTTTTAGCTGATTTACAGTCTAGAGGTGTCTCTTTTACATATGAAGCATATTCGGTGAAGTATACCCAAGAGCATACTTACACACCAGACTTTGTCTTACCTAATGGAATAATCGTGGAGGCTAAGGATGGAGAAGGCTCTGCCTTAAAACCCTCACTGGATTCTAAAGCACGGGGAAAGATGGTGCGTATTAAGAAGCAGTACCCTGACCTAGATATCCGTTTTGTCTTCCGCACTGACCAAGTGCTACATAGCATAGGGAAGAAGTGTAGTACGTGGTGTAAGGAACACGGCTTCCCATACTACATAGGTGAGAGCATTCCCGATAAATGGTTCAAAGAAAGCGGGAGTATAGAGGAGAAAGTACTTATAAAGAGGAAGAAGAAAGGAGGGGATGAGAGATAACAGAGTTTAAATATCGGAAGAGATTAGGCACAGAATACGTGTGTGTACACTTCCAGAGATTACACAAAGATTATGCCACATTGGATGCCGAAAGTCGTAAAGCGGGTAATTTTGCATTGCCTTGGCACTTCGTCATAGACGACGCTGGGAATGTCTTCGAGTCAAGGCCTACAGACGCAGTAGCAGGTTATGAAATATTCGACACACAGACTTGTATACACGTGCTTGTGGACGCTGAGGATAAGGAGCACATGACGTGGATTCAGGAGGATTCCTTGGATAGCGTTGTAGGGGATTTAGAAGCAGAGTACCCAGGAATAGAGAGGATTACAACAGATGACTTATGGAGGTTCACAGAATAACAACACAGCTATAAAGACACACCAGCCCTGCCCCGACTGTGGTTCCTCGGACGCTCTTACAGAGTATTCCGATGGTCATACGTATTGTTTCTCATGCAATACAGTTAGAAATCCTTTAGCACATGAAAGCACACCTAACTGTATACCACTAGCTACTATGTCTTATATACCACTAAGTGCTAGAGGAATTACTAAGGGTACATGTGAAAAGTATCATTATTACACAGGTACGTACGGTGGTAAGCCTGTGCAGGTAGCATGTTACTATGATGACGCTGGGTGTTTGGTAGGTCAGAAGGTTAGGTACCCTGATAAGACTTTTGTCACGCTGGGAAAGATATCTAAGAGGTTCTATGGGCAGGAGCTTTATGAGGGTAGGGGTAAGCTGGTTATCACAGAGGGGGAGATAGACTGTCTTACAGTCTCACAACTTCAAGGTAATAAATATCCTGTGGTCTCCCTCCCCTGTGGTGTCTCATCTGCTGATAAGGTCATCACGCATAATATGGAGTGGCTTTCTAAATTTGATGAGGTCATTCTCATGTTTGATATGGATGAAGCTGGACGTAAAGCCGTAAAGAAGTGCGCGCCCCTCATCAAAGGACTGAAGGTAGCTAATTTACCACTGAAGGACGCTAATGAATGTTTATTAGCTAACAGAGGGTATGACGTTATTACTTCTATCTGGAATGCTAAGCCCTATAGACCAGATGGTATTGTCAACGGTTCAGAGTTATGGGAAACACTGACTAGTGATGATGAGGATAGTACTACAGGATATCCATATCCGTGGGAAGATATGAATGAGATGACGCAGGGTATACGTAAAGGGGAGCTTGTAGTAGTCACGGCAGGTACTGGTGTAGGTAAAACTACTTTCGTACGACAAATTATCTACGACCTAGGTGTACATAAGGGTTTGAAGGTTGGTTGTATGATGTTGGAGGAGAACATTAAGCGCACTTTGCTAGGTATTATGTCTATTCACACTGGACACCGCTTACACCTCAGCAAGCAGCTTATTTCTAAAGAAGCTTTTAGGAAAGCCTTTGATGAGACTTTAGGCACTAATAATTTTGTCTTATACAATCACTTTGGCTCTATTGCAGGGGAGAACTTACTGAATCAGATACGGTATCTAGCAGTAGCTGAAAACTGTGACTTTATCGTACTCGACCATGTGTCTATAGCTATCTCAGGGTTGCTGGAGGGAGATAATGAGCGGAAGCTTATAGACTACCTTATGACACAGATGAGAAGTATTGTGGAGGAGACTGGGGTAGGTATGATTGTCATTTCACACCTCAGCAGACCTGACAAGAGCCAGAAGGCTTATGAAGAAGGCGGTATCGTGTCTCTTAATCAGCTTAGAGGTTCTCATGCTATTGCCCAATTATCCGATATGGTCATAGGGCTGGAGCGTAATCAGCAGGCAGAGGATGAGACACTACGGAATACTATTAAGATTCGGGTACTCAAGAACCGCTTCACAGGAGATACAGGAATAGCAGGGTATCTGGAGTATGACAAGCAGACTGACCGTTTGATAGTTGGGGAGGGAAATAAGAATGGACAAGGAGAAGATGAAAGAGAAGCAGAGTTTTAGGGTGCCAGTACCTGAATATGGCATAACCCTTACAGAGATACCTAAGGAAATTTCTTTATTCTTCAATGTAGGCAGATGTACATGTCACTGTAGGGGTTGCCATTCCCAGCAATTATGGGATACCAATCTAACTTGTAAAGTGTTGACAGCTTCCGATATATTCGAGATTGTCCAACATTATAAGGAGGATATTACGGCCATTGTCTTCATGGGTGGTAATAGGGCTGCTGGCGTGGATTTTAAGGAATTCGTTGGGAAGATTATAAAACCTTTGTCTCAGATAAAACCTATAGGCATATACATGGGGGACTACTCTAAGGAGGACTTCGAGATAGCTGCCCGTTATTGTAAATGGATAAAGATAGGTGCGTACGATAGAGATAGAGGTGGGCTGGATTTTCCCGCTACTACAAATCAGATTTTTATGGAGGTAATACGAAAGGATGACACCATTACTTAACTTGGTTCCCGAACAGATACGAGCTAAGTTGAATTACATAAATCACTACACCAAAGCTACTAATAGTGCAGACGGTTCTCTTGTGGATAGTAACGCGAATGTAGATACAAAGAACATAGGCATTCTGGAAGCTGAGTTGTATAAACCCGAGACAATACAAATTAATAGAGAACTGGTTAAGCGGAAGTTACGAGAGAAGTTCCCTGATGAACCTGAACTTACTAAGCAGTATACAGATGATATTGAGAGCCATCTTATTTATATACACGATGAAACTTCATTGCGGCCTTACTGCGCTTCTATTACTCTCTATCCTTTCCTGCTTTATGGTACTAAGCCTTTAGGAGGGACGTCACGGGCACCTAAGAATTTACATTCTTTCTGTGGGTCTTTTGTTAACCTTGTCTATCAGGTAGCTTCAGGATTCGCGGGCGCGGTAGCTACAGTAGAGTTCTTACTATATTTTGATTACTTTGCTAAACAGTCCTATGGCGAGAATTACTTAAAGACACACGAGAAAGAAGTAGCACAGGCATTACAGGGGGTTGTCTATGCGCTCAATCAGCCCGCCAGTGCACGTGGTAATCAGTCAGTTTTCTGGAATATTTCTGTACTGGATTCTAACTACTTCGAGCACCTGTTTGGTGGTGGTTTCCGCTTTCCTGACGACACAGTACCGAAGTACGAAGGTTCCTTCCATGACCTTCAGATATATTTTTTAGAATGGTTCAGGAAGGAGCGGGAGAAGGAACTATTAACATATCCCGTGCTTACAGCTTCTTTACTTCTGGATAAGGATGGTGTGCCTGTGGATGATGAGTTCACGTGGAGTATATGTTCTGCAATGGAGAAAGGTTTATCCTTTTTTGTCTATGAATCCAAGAGTGTGGATTCTTTGGCGTCTTGTTGTAGACTTCGTAATGAGTTCGCAGACAACACGTTTTCGTATACACTGGGAGCGGGTGGTATTTCTACAGGTTCTGTACAGGTTATTACTATCAACATGAACAGGTTTGTACAGACATATAGCTTAGTGGATTTACAGGCTCTGATAGAGAGGGTACAAAAGTATCTTATAGCACATAGAGCAGTGATAGAAGATTATTTGTACAGTGGATTACTACCTGCCTATTCAGCGGGCTTCATTAATTTGTCTAAGCAGTTCCTGACTATAGGTATCAATGGCATGCTGGAGGCTTCGGAGTATCTAGAAGGTAAGCCTTGTCAGCTGTTCTACTCTAGTATCCTGAAGATTATCTACGACGCTAATAAGAAGGCTATGAATGAGAGATATAGTGGTATCAAGTTTAATACAGAGTTCGTTCCTGCTGAATCCTTAGGTGTGAAGAATGCTAAATGGGATAGGGAAGATGGGCTGAAGGTACCTAGGGATTGCTATAATTCTTATTTCTTTCCTGTAGAGGATGACAGCTATAACCTTCTAGATAAGTTAACATTGCATGGTGAGGATACAACACAGTACTTGGATGGGGGAGCGGCGTGTCACCTGAACCTTACACAGTTGTTGACTAGGGAACAGGCGTATGCTCTCATATGTATCGCGGGGCGTAAAGGTGTAAATTACTGGACTTTTAATTGTCTTATGACTATCTGCGATGATTGCGGTTATATTAATGTGAATACAGAAGACCATTGTACGAAGTGTGCTTCTCATAATGTAGGGTATGCTACACGTGTCATAGGCTATTTGAAGCGTATTTCTAGTTTTAGCAGCGGAAGACAGAAGGAGGCTTTCAAGAGGTTCTACTGGGGAGGTTAAGATATGTTGTTTTTTGACATAGAAACGGACGGCTTACTTGATAGTCTGACTACCATTCACTGTATGTGTATCAAGGAATCCGAGACGGGTAACATGTACCGTTTTAGACCAGATGAGGTAGAGAAAGGCGTGCGGTGGTTGATGTCTTATCAAGGGCAGATATGTGGACACAATGTTATAGCCTTTGATATCCCTGCTGTTCAGAAGGTATACCCGTGGTTTTATGTGCGGAAGGAGAAGGTTGTAGATACACTTGTCTATGCGCGCTTAGTGTTTTCGGAGGTCAATTATATAGACAATAGGATGATACGTAAGGGTGTCTTACCTTCCTCATTATACGGTTCCCATTCACTGAAAGCTTATGGATATCGTTTAGGTATTTTGAAGGGTGTCTATGGGGAAGGAGAAGGGGACGTCTGGGCTATCTTCAATGAGGAAATGTTGGAATACAATGCACAAGACGTAGAGGTAACAGAAGCACTATACAACAAGTGTATCACTAAGAAGACCACTAAAGAGGCGCTGGAGTTAGAGCATAAAGCTCAGTGGTTAGTGTGTAAGATGGAGAGTAATGGTTTTCCTTTCGATAAAGACAGAGCCATTACTCTTTTGTCTATTATACAGGTCAGACAGGCTGAGGTCTTACAACAGTTGGAAGGTATAATCCCCCCTATTCCTGATAAGGTTTTTGTACCTAAGAGAGACAATAAGAAGCTGGGTTATGTCAAAGGTGTACCTATACAGAGGTATAAGCCCTTCAATGCTAATAGTAGGCAACAAATAAAATGGGTACTGGAAGAGCATTACAAGTACCGCTTTAGTGATTCTTGTAGAGATGAGGAGACTGGGAAGGTACAGCTTAATGAAGAGACCTTTCACTACATAGAGAAGGATGAGAGTACTTCAGAAGAAGTGCGTAAATTAGCCTCTCTGTTTTGTACTAACCTCATGCTAACTAAGCGTTTGGGACAATTGCTAGACGGTCGTAATGGATGGTTGAAGTTATATGATGAGAGGGATGGCTGTATACACGGACATGTGAACCCTAATGGTGCCATCACGGGCAGAGCCACACACAGCAAGCCTAATATAGCACAGGTGCCTCATGTAGGTACTGAGTATGGTAAAGAATGTAGAGAACTCTTTACTGTTCCTAAAGGCTGGTATCAGGTAGGGGTAGACGCATGTGGGCTGGAACTGCGGTGTCTTTCTCACTACCTGTTTCCCTATGATGGTGGGGAGTACGCTCGTGAGTGTGTGGAAGGTGATATACATACTAAGAATCAGATGGCCGCTGGTCTTCCTGAGCGTAATATGGCAAAGACTTTCATATATGGTTACCTGTACGGTGCTGGGGACGCTAAGATAGGACAGATTGTAGGGGGCACGGCTGAGCACGGGGCAGAATTACGTAAGAAATTCCTGAAGGAGACACCAGCCTTGAAGAAGCTCCAGTCTCATGTCAAGGGATTACTATCAACGTATAACGTAGGGATGAGACAGAGGGAGTGGAAGACACGATACTTGATTGGTCTGGACGGCCGCTTACTATACACACGGTCTCTACATTCTGCACTCAATTTACTACTACAATCCGCAGGCGCCATCATATGCAAGTATTGGATTGTACGTACAGAAGAGCGTTTGAAAGAGAAGAGAGGCTTAAGCCACGGGGTAGACTTCCGCTTACAAGCATGGATACACGACGAAGGCCAGTGGGCTTGCCGTACTAAGGAGATAGCGGAGGCCGTCATTGAGGAATCACAGTTAGCGATGAGAGATACTCAAGAATACTACCACATAAAGTGCCAGTTGGACACAGAAGGAAAGATAGGTCACAACTGGGCTGAGTGTCATTAATGGAGAAAGGTGTTTATTATGGAATACAAAGTATACGAGACAAAAGAGGAAGAAATACGTGATTTTTTTATAGATTATTTAGAAGATTATCTGGATAAAAATTGTCTTACACAAGAAGATGCTTATTCACTACTTTATTTTATAAAACATGTTAAAGCCGGGTTAAAAGCTAATACATGTCCGGGAGAAAAGAATTATAAATTACTTAATAACTTATATACAGCTTTCCTTTCAGCAGAAGAATATTTAATTGAAATGAGAAAAGAATATTGGGGTTGAGATTATGACAGAAAACTTTGTATTAAAAACTTTATTTTTGTATTATGTTGTGCTGCCCATACTAATTGTCGGTGTGGGTGTTTTTTTTTTTTCTGGGAGTGTCTTATTGAAAGGAAAAGAAAAATGAAAACTAATACTAGTGTCTTTAATTTAAACGATTTGGTTGTCTTTTATCGGGAGGGTTTTCAAGGTAAATATACTGGAAATGTTGTAGCTTTTTCTACCGCGGGGGAGTATATTTATGTTACTCTCACACGTACAGGTGAAAAAATTAAGGTACCATTAAAGGGGGTAAAACTTTTGAAAGACGTTCCCATGCTTAAGGGTATTAAATGTGGTGATGTAGTATATAAGAAAAAAGGAGGTATTCCGCTAGATATCCCCGATGGTAGTCGTGGCGTAGTTATTGGCTTTTCTTATTCAGAAGGTGAACATCCCTTTGTGTTCGTTTTGTGGGATAAACCATACAGACTTGGTTATTTTTGGGGAGACGCTGAAAGACGGAATGTTTATGGAACATATATGGAATATTTAACTAAAGAAGAACCGCAGGAAAAAGAAGCAAAGCAGGTAAATGTTGGTGACTGGGTTGTATATACTGACTATGAAAAAAAATGTTATAAAACTGGTGTAGTAATTGATTTTTCTGCTGACTATAGTTGTGTACATATCTCTACCTCTGGTGAAGACATTAAAGAAGTTTCTGTAAAAAAATCCTGTGTATATTTATTGAATAAGTTTCCTCAATTACAAAACATACATACTGGTGACCGTGTTGTTATGAAGCATGAAGGAAAAGACGAAGTCAATTGTGCAGATGAAGGAACTGTTAAAGGTATTGTAAATCTTACCACAAATACCATGCTTGCCGTAGAATGGGATAGAAAGTTAAACAGTTGGTCTGATTGTGAAGGCCTTTGTGCTAAAGGTCACGGGTGGTTTGTAACATGTGATAGTGTGAAAAGGGTTATGAATGACGTTATTGCACCAATTGACTTAACAAGACATGAAGACTTCTATTATATTGCACGTGTTCTTAAGTTTCCATTTCCGATAGCTAATTTGAATGTTGAGCAATATGGTGTCGAAATAGTGGCTACATGTAATAACTATCCTGCCTTAAAAGGGACAGCTAAATGGCATCCTGAGGATAAATTCGATATTGGTTTCGGTATGATGTTAGCTCTCCAGCGGTTACGGTTAGCGATTACTGAGTATTTAGAGTGGGAACCGAAGCGTAAAGAAGAGTATTATTATATTTCAGGAAAATTAAGAGGTGAGGGAGATTTATATGTTACATGCCGTAGAAATATAGCTGGTTGGCGAGATGATTTCTTTCATATTATAGGTAACCAGTTCAGAACGGAAGAGGAAGCAAAAAAGAATATAAATCTTATGGCTGGACGAATGAAAGAATCTTTTAGGGTTCTGAAAGAGTATTGGAAAGATAAAGGTGTAGGGGGAGGAGGTTCCACAAGATTCTAATATGCACTTAATTTATGACGCTGATATGTTGCTTTATGTCTCCCTTCTGGAATGTGAGAAGCCAGTACACTGGGGGAATGACGTATGGACACTTCACTGTGATATGAGGGAGGCTACGGTATACTTCAGTAGTTTCGTACAGGAGCTTTCGGAGAAGGTACTCAACCACTATAAATATGAGGGAGAGTATGGGTTATACATGTGTCTTACAGATAAGGAACACGAAAATTTTCGTAATCGTGATGTATATCCTGAGTACAAGGCTAATAGGGATTCTAAGCGAAGACCTGTGTGTTTCAATCAGATGAGGGAATGGATTATAGACAATTATGTCACATACCTGAAACCTCACCTTGAGGCTGACGATTGCGCAGGCATGCTTACTACTGTGGCTGCTGGAGATTATATACTGGTGTCTGGGGACAAGGATTTCCGTAGTATTCCTGGTAAATTCTATGATTTCTTAAGAGATACGTATTATGAGAGCACGGAAGAAGACGCTATTCGCTGGCATTACTACCAGACTATCATGGGAGATACTACAGACGGTTATAAAGGAGCTTCAGGATATGGTGAGGTAAAAACCAGCAGGCTACTGGATGACCACGGTGTTTCTTGGGATACAGTTCTTAAGGCTTATAAAGGTGATGAAGAAGAAGCATTGAAGAACGCCCGCTTGGCCTACATACTACACAGGGAGGGGGATTATGATTGGGAGAATGGTACTGTTCGGTTATGGACACCACCTACCAAATAGCCTATGGGAGTAGTATGGAAGATGTACGGAGACTAAGGGATAGGTTGGAAACACTTGTTACTCACCACCCTCTATACCATACTGGTGGTTATGATAGTGCTAAGGCCTACATGGTGCTGACTGAGCTTAATAGAAGGGGGCAGCTTGTATACTTCTACACACTGACAGGTATACTGGTAGGTGTTGTGGGATTTACTATACAAGAATCCTTAGAGTGGTGGTCAAGTAGCGATAAGAAGACACTGATAGAGCTTACGGTTATGGGTTTTCCTGTGCCTGAGAGTAGAGGTTTTGGGAGAGTAGCAGCTGAGTTTCTTATGGAATTCGCTAAGTATAATGGGTGTTCCTACATAGTGTCTGGAACATTCTTAGGGAGTAACAACAGTTATAAAAGAGTAGGTAAAGAAGCGGGGTATTCTGAAATATATGAGTACCCTGTTTATCTTTGTCACGTGGGTGGGGAGGATGAAAATAATGGAGATAGATAGACAAGAAGCCTTGTCCATGATGGTTAGCAAGGCACTGGTAGATAACCTTAGAGATACCTACACGTCCGACTACTTCATATCTCTTTCACAGGGGATGACGGCGGAGGAATTCAGAGGGTATATGAAAGGTGTTACGGACGTAGTTAATTACCTGTCCCAAGCGGTCTCAGAGGAGTAATTTGTCCAGGAGTATAGAGAGAAAGAAAGGAATAGGAGGAGGATATATGGGAGGAATAGGTAGAGCATTTAAGAAGATAGTTTCAGCACCCTTCCGCTTATTAGGTATGGGAGGGGGAGGTTCTACACGTGTGAATGTACAAGCACCTGATGTGTCTGGAGCACAAATCGTTCCCAGCACCGCAGCACAGGCACCTGAAGCACCTTTACTGGGCTCAGAGAATACTACCATGGATAATACGGATAGTAGGAAGAAACGTAAGAAAGGTAAGTCAGCCTTACTTATCCAGAAGGATGGTAGTAATGGTGCTGGTGGTAATGGTGGTGGCTATTCAGGATTGAATATTTAAGATGAACAGTACTATTACGAATATCAAAGACTTACAGGAGCAGGGAGTTAAGAAGACCTATAATAGGTTAAAGAATGATAGACAGCCTTATATAGACCGTGCAGTTAGCTGTGCAAAGGTAACTATTCCCTCACTGTTTCCTCAAGAGAATGACGACAAGAGTACTAAGTTTTCCACGCCATATCAGTCTGTAGGTGCTAGAGGTGTTAATAACTTAGCCTCTAAGCTGATACTGGCGCTCATGCCACCTAACAACCCCTTCTTCAGGTTAGGGATGTCTGATGAAGTATTGGCTGAGTATATGAATGCTGGAAAGGAAGACACTAAAGCTCAGGTGGAGCAGGCACTTATGCAGATTGAGCAGCGAGGTATGCGATACATAGAGAGTAACCAGATACGGGTAACTGTGTTGGAAGGTCTGAAACAGTGTATCGTGGCTGGGAATGCTCTGTTATTCTTACCGCCTGCTGAGGGTGGTATGAAGATGTACCGCCTGTCTGATTATGTCATTCAGCGTGATGGACTGGGTAATGTTATCCAGTTGGTTACAAGAGACCGCCTTGCTTACTCGTCGCTGGTACCTGAGGTACAGAACCTGCTTACCCAAGGTGGTGGTGGAGATAAGAAGCCTGAGGATATCGTGGAGATATATACCCACGTATGTCGGGTAGGGGATAACTTCTTGTCTTACCAAGAGGTTGATGGGGATACTGTAGTACCCGGCAGTGAACAGACGTATCCTGTTTCGAAGACACCTTATATACCCTTACGTATGGTTAAGATGGATGGTGAATCTTATGGGCGTTCCTTCTGTGAAGAATATTTAGGAGACCTTAATTCGCTGGAGAATTTATCTAAAGCTATTTTTAGGTTATCTACTATAGCAGCTAATATCTACTATCTTGTGAATCCTAATGGAATAACACGTGTAAAGCGTATTGAGAAAGCTAGTAGCGGTGATTTTGTGTCTGGTCGTAAAGAAGATATAAGTGTCTTACAGCTTGATAAATATTATGACTTTACTATCGTTAAACAGATAGCGGACGCTATTGAGAACCGCCTATCTTTCGCCTTCTTACTATCATCCGTGGTACAGCGTAATGCTGAACGGGTGACGGCGGAGGAAGTACGTACAGTAGCCTCCGAATTAGAAGACACATTAGGTGGGGTATATTCCATTATGTCTCAGGAGCTACAATTACCTCTTGTGCGTCGTATACTGAACCAGCTACAGTCGGCAGGGGAAATTCCTTCATTACCTGAGGGTGCTGTAGAGCCTACCATTACCACTGGTCTGGAGGCGCTGGGTAGGGGGCATGACCTTCAGAAGTATGCTACAGTCTTACAACTTGTCTCTCAAATACCTGGAGCACAATCCATGATTAATTGGGATGTTATGCTTTTGGATATGTTTACAGGAGCAGGGGTAGACACAACTGGATTAGTGAAAACGAAAGAACAGATAGAGGAAGAGCAGGAGCAGGCTATGGCTCAACAGGCAGTTATGCAGGCTGCTACTGCTTCTTCACAACAGCAACAAGAAGGGGAAGGAGGTGTATAAGAGAATATGGGAGATGTAAATACACAACAGCAGGTTAGTACTCAGGGTGTTCCTAATGACGCTGCTGTAGGGAACGACGCCCAGATTACCATTAACAATGATGTGTCTAATATGTCCGTCAATGCTAAAGAGGGTAATGACGATACTACAGGGGACGCACAGAGACAGGTAGAGCCTACTGGACAAGATACAGACGCTAACGTCCAACAAAGATACGACGCCCAGATACAAGCTAACGATGACCTTAAGAAAGACTTGGAAGGTAAAGGCGTGGAGTGGGAAACACTGGAGAAGGAGTATGAGGAGAAGGGTGAGCTGTCTGAAGCCTCTATGAAGGCGCTGGAACAGGCTGGTTATCCTAAGACCGTAGTAGACGCATATATCCGTGGCATGGAAGCTGAGTATGAGATTATGGCTAGCCGTGTGATAGAATCCGTAGGTGGTCAGGAGGCCTTTGTACAGCTTCAGAACTTCGCTGCGGGGCAATCCGCTGAGTACCAGAAGATGTGGAATGATACTATTAACAGTGGCAATCTTTTGTCTATCAAAACTATGCTTGCAGGGGTACGTTCTGATATGTCTTCTGTTCAAGGTACTTCCAATCCTACTATCATGGGTAATAGTGGAGGTGCTACTAATGATAACGCAGGTTTCTCTTCTCAGAAGGAAATGATTGCGGCTATGAGTGATAAGCGGTACGGCAAAGACAAAGCTTACACACGAGCTATCGAACAGAAAGTTATGAAGTCTAAGAATTTATTTAAATAATGGAGAGTGATATACACAATGGCTATTTTAAACAATATTTCCCAGCCTGGTCTTAATCAAGGACAGACCGACGCACTTCAGGGTTTTCTGAAGGTATTTTCTGGTGAAACTATTACGGCATTTGACCGTTCATCTAAGGTAATGGATAATCACATTGTACGGACTATCGACGCAGGGAAGTCCGCAAGTTTCCCTGTATTTGGTCGGGCAGTGGCACACCACCTGAAACCTGGTCAGAATTTGGATGATATCCGTGAAGCTATCCCTCACAATGAAAAAATCATTGGTATTGATGGTTTGTTAACTTCTGACCAGTTGATTACGGATATTTACGAAGCTATGTCTCACTTTGATGTGCGGCAGGAATATGCTAAGCAGATGGGTGAATCCCTTGCTGTCTCTGCTGATGGTGCACTTCTCGCTGAGATTGCTAAACTTGCTACGTCTAATATGGAGAATATCACAGGTCTTGGTAAAGGTATTGATATGGAGAAGAAGATTGCAGCTGCCGATATTGGAGTAACGGAGGCCATGGGTAAGACACTTGTGCAGATGTTACTTGAACTGAAGGCTAAATTCTCCAATCAGTATGTACCTGGGGAAGACCGTTTCGTGTATATGAAGCCTGAAGGGGTGGCTGCCCTTATTAGTTCGTGGACGGCTATCAATCACGATTTTGGTGCTGTGGGTACTATCATGGATGGTGTCATTACTAAGCTGGCAGGTTTTAATATCATCGAGGTTCCTCACCTTACAGTAGGAGGCGCTGATGGCACTAATGTATTGTCCTCAGGTACAGCACACGTATTCCCTGCAGCATATGTTGATAAGGTAGTTTTCGTAGCTGCTCATCGTACTGCTGTAGGTACGGTTAAGCTTAAAGACCTCAATGTCGAAACTGGCCGTCGGATGGAATATCAGGCTACGCAGGTAGTAGCTAAGTATTCCATGGGGCATGGTGGGCTTCGTCCTGAAGCTACTGCTATTGGTAGCATTTCCAAGAAGGCTTAAGAAGACTAATAATAAGGGGGGGGTACTCTATAACAGGAGTGCTCTCCCTATTTTTTTTATAAAGGAAGCGAAGGGAGGTAGGATACATGATTATTACACCGCTTACTGAGTTGGACGCTATCAATGAGATTCTGTGTGCTAGTGGTGAGGATGATATAGTATCTCTTGAAGAGATAGCTGGAGGTGTGGATACCACGATAGCACAGAAGTTATTACATGGTATTTCCCGTGAAATACAACAGGAAGGTTGGGATTTCAATACGTTTCCTACTATCACTTTTTTACCAGATAGTAATACTGGGAAAATACGGTGGGATGACACTATACTACGCCTGACAGACAATAAGAACATTCGTAATAGGGGAGGTTATTTCTATGATGTTTCTAATGATACGGATGTCTTTACAGATAGTCAGGAGCTCACCAATGTAGTTCGCTTATTACCTTTCGAGGAGCTTCCTGACGTATTCCGTAGGTATATCACCATAAAGGCCTCTCTGGCTTATACAGTTCGTTATTTGGGAGATGGAGAAACTGAGCAGGCACTTAACATGGAATTACAGAAAGCTTATGCAGATGTTATGACGTATGAATTAGACACAGGTAAGTCGAATATATTTCAGAATACCAGTGTTGCAGAAATGGGGACGCGCTAAAGTATATGAGTAACATTACACAAAGAATAAACAACTTCGTGGAGGGCATTTCCCAACAGCCTCCCACGCTTCGTCATCCCGAACAACTAGAAGAACAGCTTAATGGATTCTCTACAGAAGCTGGGGGCTTACAGAAGAGGCCGCCTACTTTGTCTATAGCTAAGCTCTTCACAGGTGTCACTAATAACTATGATAGATATCTTACTCACCTTATTAATAGAGATGAGGAAGAAAAGTACATAGTATTTATAGATGTAATTGATAAGACTATACGTGTTTTTGACTTAGAAGGTAAGGAATACACGGTGCATAATACAGACGCTGAATATTTGTCTGGGATAACTAAGAATCCTTACGGACAACTGAAAGTTGTTACAGTTGCTGATTACACCTTCATATTAAACAAGACACGTAAGGTACAGATGAGTGGGCAGCTTACGGAAGATACTATGGATTCACAAGGTGCTCTTGTTAATGTGAAACAGGGGCAGTATGGACGTACCTATAGAGTATATATAAATGGTGTCGAGGTAGCAGTTTTCGAGACCCCTGATGGCTCTAAGGTAGAGCATATCAAGCAGATTGCCACAGACTATATACGAGGGCAGTTAGCAGGGCAGATACGTAATAAAGGATATGAAGTGGATGAGGGTTCTTCGTGGCTGAGAGTTAGGGGGCATATAGACAAAATAGAGACTGCGGATTCGTTTAATAACCTAGCACTGATAGGCACTACTTCTTATGTTAATAAGTTCACTAGTCTCCCTGCCTCCGCACCTGATGGTTATACTGTCTTAGTTCGTGGGGAATCTAATGCGGATGATAATTATTATGTACGTTATTCTACGGCACAGAATATTTGGGTAGAGACTGTTAAAACTGGCCTGGATAATACTATAGACGCTAAGACAATGCCACATGTACTTACCAGAGACGCTGACGGCTCTTTCACATTCAAACCTTTGGAGTGGGAGAAGAGAAAGACGGGGGATGAAGAGAGCAATGAGATACCCTCCTTTGTAGGTTCCACTATCAATGACCTATTCTTTTATCGCAATAGGCTTGGATTTCTGAGTGGGGAGAACATTATACTATCTTCCTCCTCTAATCTTTTTAATTTCTGGTTACAGAGTGTTGCGGATGTACAGGACGATGACACGATAGATACTAATGCACCAAACAACAAGGTGTCTATTTTATACAACGCTATCCCATTTTCAGGTTCGTTGTATGTATTCTCAGGGCAGACGCAGTTTTCCTTGGATACGGAAGGTAATACTCTAACACCTAAGAATGCTAAGCTTGATAGTATTACAGAATTCGATTCGGATATCTCGGTGTCACCAGTAGGGGCTGGAAACTCTGTATACTTTGTATCTAAGCGGGCTGACTTTGCTAGTGTGCAAGAGTATCGGATAGCGCAGTATTATACGGATGTAAAAGACGCTGAAGAAGTTACTGCACATGTTCCTTATTATATTCCGAACAGTGTATATAAAATAGTAGGAAGTTCTTCGGAAAAAATGGTTTTTGTATTAACAGATAAGGAGCCATACACCCTATATGTCTATAAATACCTGTATCTGAACGGCCGTCGTGTACAAAGTGCGTGGTCTAAATGGGAGTTTACAGGGAAGGTGCTGGGCGTAGATTTCATAGGTTCCACTATGTACCTTGCTGTTCAATACACTGAAGGAGATATTTTTCTTGAAAGTCTCACCTTAAGTCATGATATTAAGGATTTTGTAGATATAGAACCTTATCGTATTATGTTGGACAGGAAGAAGGTTATAAATGTAGTAGGCCAAGATGATAACTATTACTATATCTCTCCTGAACAGGTGTATGGTGATAAGGATAGTAGAATACAAGTCGTCACACGCACAGGTGTGGAATACGTGATGAATGCGGGTGTTGATAGGATAAAGATTCCTAAGAGTAATATCACGAAGGATGACCTTACCAATGAGGGAATTCTACAGGTAATCGTGGGTGTTCCTTATACATTTCTTATTACCTTCTCTCCCTTCTACCTTAAAAAGACTGATGATTCTGGTGGTACGATTACCCTCCCATCTTATCGTCTTATTATTCGTACAGTTTTTCTAGATTACGCTAATACTGGATATATAAAGGCCAGAGTAGGTGAGAAATATGAGTATGTACAGACCAACAAAAAGATGGGGAAATATTCACTAGGGAACAGGGGACTAATATCTTCAGGTACCTTTAGGATACCTATACGTAAAAAAAATACAGAGACACAGCTACAGGTTATAAATGATACACCACTCCCTTTGTCTATCACAGGCGGTGGTTATGAAGCTAATTACACAACACGGTTTAAGAATATCTAATAAAGAAGAGAAAGGAGGGTAATATATGGGGACTACGGGGCTAATGATAGGTAATCAAGCATTAAAACTCTTCGGAGGGTATAGCAAGTGGAAAGGAGAGCGGGAGAACGCCAAGAGGCAGGCAGAGGCTCTCAGCAGGCAGGCGGGGGCAGCAGCTAAGCAAATGAACTACGCTTTCCAGAATTATGAGCTACAACGCATGGACGCTTTCGACGCTACTGTCAACAACCTTATGAAGGTGGGAGTGTCTTCAATGGGTTTACTGTCCGCTGTGCGTGGGGCAGTGAACGAGGAAACTGGAGGAGATTCCCGTACTGGTCGAGCCTTAGTGAGAAGTGCTAATGCGGACTTATTGCGTACCATCACGTCTATCAAAGATAACTATGAAAGACAGTCTGATGAGATTAGTCTTAACAAGGAGGCTTATAGAAACCAGACAGCGGATATCATTGCAAATATTAAAGCACAGGCTCCTGAAATGCCCTCTACTCGTAGTCTTATTCTAGGGTTTATCGGGCAGGGTATTTCCTCATATGGTCAGTATCTAGGTACGCAGAGTGATATGTCTAGCATTCTAGGTAGCGGTTACCGTGGAGCTTCAGATACTAACAGGTTTCGCTATAATAGTTCGCCATGGCGTTCGGAAATACCTTCGGTGTATGGGGGTGGTCAAACATATTCCCCTACGTATTCCATTCCTTTCAGAGTTCCTAATAGTATACCAACAGTATGGGGAGGAGGTATGAGAAGAAATGGCTGGTAATAACTATGGTAATGGGGGAGGAGGTTCGGAGACTAGTAATGCTGTAGGCACTGCCAGACAGTTTACTCCCCAACCCGCTAGCACGTATCAAAGACAGTTAACGACACCTAATGGCGGCATGGGTTTCATTAAAGCTGCAAGAAGCACACTAGGTGAAGACCTTGCGAATGCCTTAGGGGTAGTTGGCGATGGCTTAGACACTCTTAGAGTAGAGCAGGATAAAAGACAAAAGGAAATAGCAGAGAAGATAGCTCCCATCTTATACGGTAGGGAAAACCACGACACCCGCTTGCTTATGAATGGTATCGCTATGGTTAATAAATCAGGGATAGGGGATTTACAGGATAATCCCTATGCACTGGCTGTGATAGACCGCCTGAAGGGGCAGGAAATATCCGCAGAGATACACAAACGCTACAAGGCATATACCTCACAGGAAAGACTGAAGGGTACGCTACAGGAAGAGATTAAGAGTTATGATGAGTTCTTTGAGGAACATGTACAGGAATTTCTGGATAATACCTCTGTTAATAATAGGTATGCACTAGACACAGGTCTGTATGAATCTAGAGTGGTCAATACCAGTAAGGTGGCTGAGGAATTCGTTGGAGAGAAAGCTGAGGAAATGTCCATTACAAGGGCTGAATCTCTGTTCTCCTATGTGGATGACAGAACCCGTAACAAGTGGGCGTGGAGTAAGGAGGATATAGAGGACTTCTCTACGCAGGTGGGTAACATACTCACTACTACGCAGGAACGTAATCCCCAACGTAATCAACAGATTATCTCTACCATACTGAAGAGGGTAGCCCAGAACACGGGAAGCCCTGAGCTAATAGAATCCCTCAAGAATGCCACTATATATGGAGACCAGAGACTAGGGAACCTAGTAGACGTTGAGCAGTACAAGGAGCTTGCGGATGAATCCAATAAGACGCACTTCATGCAGAAGACACGGGATGTCTATGACAAGCTTAGTAAAATAACAGATGTTAAGGCTCTATATGCTTCTGTAGATGAGATGGAAGACCCTGAGGCACGTAATATAGCTTCAGGTATGTTGGGAGGATTTGTTAGACAGATAGAGGCGGATAAAAAAGCAGACGCACGGCTACAGAAGACCTTGCAAGCGAGAGCTACTCAGTACGCACAGGGACAGCTTAACCTACAAGCACAAATAGAAGCTATTAAGGATGGTCGTACAGCTGATGTCTTTGGTAATGGTATAGCACTTACCTCACAGCAATTAAGGGACGCTGGTTTCTCCGATTCGGATTTACAGAATGTCATATATAGTGAACTAGGGAATACTAGGTGGGATGACCCCGAATCCATGACACGTACTAAGCGTCTATTCTTCCACCCTACCTTCATACAGGACGCCTCACGTGCTATGTCTTACTTTGCTACAGCTGGTCTTCAGAGCCTTTCCGCTGCCAATCCACAGCCCTCTGAGATGTTACTGCGATGTGTGGAGATGTACAAAGCAGACCCCAGTGGATTTAGTGCTCTTGTTAAGGATACTACAACACAAGCAGGAATCATGTGTGTGGCCGATATGGGTATAGATACGTATCTGAGAGCAGCAGACCAGTTAAAGGATAGTAACAAGGTAGCGCAGTTACAAAGTGATTTATCAGGATATGTGGAGAATGGTATTAGCACCATGTCTCTCCCAGACCTTGCGGATGGCTCATCGTATACTGGATTTACCTATGGAGAACCTAACTCCGCAGACCTAAGGGATAGATATTCTAAATATGCTCTTGTCTATAGAGCTACCAATATGTCTGTAGCAGAGAGTATTAGTGCTACGAATTACAAGATTGCTAGCGAATACTACTCATACCGTGGTTGCCCGATTCCTAAAGGTGTTGTCAAGTTAGCGGATATAGGAGGCACTTCCGAATCTGATTGTCGCTCAACCTTCTACTGGGTTATTGAGCAGCGGTTGAAGCAATTTTGTAGTTATCAAGGAGTAGACCCATCTTTCGCTTCTGTGTCTTTTAGTAGTGGTAATGGTACGGTAGGGGGCGCACTCATAACGTTTACGCTACCTAATGGTGAGTATATGCAGGAGCCTATTGAGGGTAGAAATGGTATTGCTACTGAAGCCCGTGCTGACCTTGTACAGGTTGACGGTGTTCCTGCGCCTGCTCCTCAGTCTACAGATGATAACAACAGTATAGTAGTACAGATGGGCGGTAACAACTATGATGATGATATAGTACACACTGAGAGTGGTATAGAAGGAAACCTTGATTATATTAACAACGGTGGTCTGATTTATTAGGAAAGGGGGATAGATACATATCACAATGAGGAATAATAATAAAGAAGCAGTTGTGGAGCGCTTTATACATGCCATTATGGGGCAGGAAAGTGGCGGAGATTGGACTGCCCACAACAACGATGGTTCTGGGTGTGCAGGTGCTTTCCAATTTGCACAAGGTACATGGGATACCTATGCCGCTATGGCTGCTCCTGATTATGTGGGAGTAGACCCTGCACAGGCTCCTCCAGAGGTACAAATGGCTGTTATGTATGCCAAGACCTCCAAGATGTATGACAAGTATGGGGGAAATGCAGCACTGATGGCTGTTGAGCACTATGGAGGAGAAGGTGCAGCGGACTATGCGGCCTCTAATGGAATTTCCGACGCTCCAGAGTATTATAATGGTGCTGAGTATCCCTCCCTCCTTTCTTATGCTACACAGATAGAGGAACGTATGCAGGGTAGTGCAGTCCCTTCCCGTAGTGGTCTTTTTAAGGCTAATGCGGGGAGTAAGGGAATAAATGCGGCCGACCCTGCGTTCCCTATCATCGTTGACAGTTCTGTCTATAACCAAGAGATGGAAGCTGTGATGAATAATAGACCATTCGCGGACAAGCTGGAAGACACATTCAAGAACATGTGGTATGGCAATTCCTTGATAGGTATAGTTCGCGACGCTATTATCAAGGATACTCATTGGGGTAACAGGGGTTATGTAGACTATACATGGAAACCATCTGATGAAGACTTAGCATTGATGAATGAAGTGTTGGGAAATAATCAGATTGCTAAGAATTCCGTGTTGTTAAACTCACAAACACCTGAGCAGTTCAAAGCATTCCTAAAGGCGCGCAAAGAAGATATAGACAGAGAGCGGCGTACGGAGATGACCTCCTTCGGTATGCATTCTGTAATAGGTGGGGTAGGTGCTATGTTGCTCGACCCCCTCAACCTTGTTCCCTTCGTAGGGGAAGCTTCTCTATTAACTAAGGTTAGTGGTCGTCTAGGACTGGATGTACTGTCCCGTATAGGTACACAACGTGTCTATCGGATACTGGAGACTGGGGCGCAGCAGGGTATGCTTAATATGGCTGATTCCTACTTGTCTGAACAGCACGGTATTCACGAGGCTAACTATGCTGTAGCTGGTCTGTTAGGCGTAGCGAGCGGTGTAGGTATTCGCTTACTTACTACCATGAAATACCTTAATAATGGGGGAATAACTGGGGAAAACATGACCAGAGCTAAAGCCCAGATAGAAGGTATGCAGACAGAGGCCGTGCGTAATGCAGCTAGTATGGGAGACAGGGTAGCTGTTAGTACAGATGTGGCATTGCGGCGTGACAGAATGTCTAAGCTGGGGGAGGAATTGTCTAAGCACCTCTTTGACCAAGCTGATGAAGGTCGTAAAATATCCAAGGCTGTACACTTAACTATTCGTGATATACCTACTGAAGGGGCGCTGGACAATCTCATAGGTAAGGAGACAGCTAAGTCTAATATTTACAAAGGTTTTACTGATATAAAAGACCTCATCTCCAGCACCATAGGTAATCCTGAGATGGATAGGAAAGTACGGAAAGCTGTTAGCAATTACCAGAAAAACCATATGGGAGACACGGCGTGGGAAGGTTATAAAGCACATGTTTTAGGTCGTTCCGTAGGCAAAGATAGGACAACAGTAATAGCTGAGTATCTTCAAAACCCTGAAAAAATTATCCAGCTTCGCAAGAAACTTATGCTGGATACAGATGAAGATGTCCGTATGGAACTGAAGAAGATGTTATATAAAGAATCTGGGGTTACCTACTCAGACGGCGCTACAGAAACCATTATTATCAATGGTGCTCATGTTAAGAAAGAGACGCCTCTACATGACGCTATTACACGCCCTGAGATATATGGGGATGTACCTTCTTCGGTAGAGCATGTACCTCAGGAACAGGGAGAGATGGTGTCAGGGGATGATATTCAGACATTCCTACGTAAACCTGAGTTGGGTACTAAAACACTCAGAGAAGTGGAAAAGGAGAGCCAGATAGGATTCCAGAGCAGGGTAATGCAGTTTATTGGCAGAAAGATACAGGACAGTAAGTATCTGGGGAATACCTATGGCCACTTCAACAACTCTGTGTCTAATCACCTCCGAGACTTCGGCAGGAAGTTCTTACCAGACCCTCGGCAGAATGCGGGGCGTAAGGTGGAAGGTATGGCCATGGACTTCGCTACGATGAAGAACGTGGCACAGAGAGACCTGAAGCAGAATATGGCTAGAATGTATGATTGTTATAAGGAATACTTTTTCAATCATCCAGGTACGCCTACAGAAGTACGGAAGAAATTCGGTAAAGAATTCTTAGCCTGCTATGATGATAAGGTGAAAAAAGGGCTGGATATCTCTGAGAAATACTCTAAGGAAGTCCAAGAGGCTGTTCGTCATGCTGAGAATTTCCGTAAGCAAGAACAGTGGCTACTTCGTAAGGCTGGTCTCCTGAGCAGGGAAATAGAAGATACAGGTTTCTATAGAAGTGCTGATATAGACAAAGTAGCTGATTTCATTACTCACTTCGATTCTACAGAGGAAGCTACTAAGTGGCTTTCTGATTATGGTTATAAGAATGCCGATAGGACAGCCTTGGAGCGTTGGTATAAGAAGGCTATACAAGATGGTGACTATGTAGGTGAGGAGGATTTTGAGGGTTATGTAAGACAGGAGGCTGACAAGTGGGCTTATGGTATCATCGACCGTAACCTCTCCCATGCTCGTACGGAAATGCGCGACCTTGGGCACCTAAATACACTGGAGCAGTATATAAGAAGATTCCCTATGGACACCTCAGCTGTGAGTGATGTCAAGTTACCCAATGGTGGTGATGTGTGGTCTTTTGATGACTGCATGCGTGACCTTGACGTATTCGGTACGATGACCAGAATTGCAGATAGAAGTTCCGCACAGGCTACCCTACGCTCCTTAGGTGTGCAGGATTTTGGGAAGTTCTTCGACGAGTATCGGGATAAGATACACCGCGAATTGAGGAAGGCCAATGAGAATGACCGTGTCATAAATCGTCAGGCAGTGGAAGACACTATGGAGGAATTTGATTATGTAGTGTCTAAGCTGATGGGTCAGCGGTATGGAACACGTCATTCTCAAGACCCTATGAAGGATATGGGGCGACTTCTCACTAGGCTCTCTTACTCTATGAATGGGTTTAATATGGGCCTCAATCAGATAAATGAAAATATGGGGCTTATGTCTGTCACAGGGGCACGTGCGATTACACATATGATACCTGGGTTAGACAAGATACTCAATAAATTCAGACACACTACCCTTACACCTGAACAGATTCGCAACTTACGGGTGGCAGGTGATTATGCACATTATACCTTCCTAAACCCTATGGACTTACGGAGACCTCAGGTAGATAGGATAGGGCTACGCGCTAAGGTAATGGCAGGGCTGAATGATAAAGTAGACTATACCTCCGACTTCACTTCACTCCTTAACCGTCTTTCCGCATGGACTGAGAAGGCTATTAGCATGGGTGAAGCTGATGTTATGTCTGACCTCATCGACTGGTCTGTAGGCAAGCTGAGCAACAAGAAACTATTTGCAGCAGATTATCTGAAAGAGGCTGGAATTAGGGATATCAAGAAGTTCAAGGAGACAGTTACTAAGTACTTCAGTAACCTAGACCCTGATGACCCAGACGCAGTCTTCAAGGCTATCCAGAGAATGCAGAACGAGGACTATGCTGCATATGTCTCCATGCGGGCTTTTACACAAAGAGCAGTACAGAGAGGTATCATACAGCCAAACATTGCCAATGATAACTACTTTTCACGTAAAGGTAACTTAATGCCTATACTACTCCAGTTTAAGAATTTCTCACGTATGGCACTGGATTCTCATTTAGGCAGAGCGCTAGAACGCCCAGACCGTGAAGCCCTTACACAGGCACTATCTTCTGGTATTGCAGGGGCGGGTATATGGGCTATGAGACAGTGGGTATATGCTAATTATAAGTATGGAAATGATGATAAGAAGAGGGAAGAATATCTGGATACTACTCTGAATCCTGCTAACTTCTTCCGTGCTGGTCTGACTAGAAGTTCCATGCTTGCAGGACTCTCCTTTGGGAATGATGTCTTTGAAGCACTGTCTGGAGCACCTACGGTACGTACCACTGTAGCACGTAGGGAGAATAAGGGTTCTTGGTCACCTGGTGGTATGATAGACCAGTTACCTGCTTTCCAGTCTATGGCTACCATGGTCAATGGAGCTAGCAGTGTGTGGAATGCCATGCATGACTTGGCAGTAGACCACAGGGTGTATCAGGATGACGCTAAAGCCATTACTCAGATGTTCCCTATAGACCGCTTCGTAGGTACACAACTGTTTCTATCTGGTCTCTTGGATGTTCATAAGGGAGACGCTACAAAGGATATTCCTAAGCGCCCCTCCGCTTCCTCCTCCCCTAATAATCAAATGTCCTTCTTAGACCAATTACTAGGGGGTGGGCAGAACAAGACACAGGGAGGCAGCAATAAGACAGTAGATAAATTGATTATTTATGGTAAAGGTAGAAAGAGTAAGGGAAAGGAGAATAGATAGTGACAACAGACCTCAAGACCAGTGTGTCTTTCAAGGCCGATGGTACTACTAAAAAATTCTTCTTCAATTTCGACTATATTAATAAACAATTCATTAAGGTATCCGTAGGGGATAGGCCTTTGTCTTACCCTACGGATTACTCTGTTATTGATAAGTCTGTGGAATTGTTGAAAGAAGTACCTAAGAAAGACCAGATAGTGCGTGTATACAGACAAACCACTACAGAGCGTCTCGTGGATTGGCAAGATGGTTCTTATATAAAGGCCTCTCAAATGACGCTGGAGACGCTACAGCAGTTACACCTCATCGAAGAAGCACAGGATTACCCTATCCTCAATAGCATGTCTCGGTATCCTGATGGTATCAATTATAATGCTTTAGGGAACCGTATTATTAATGTAGGTAATCCTCAAGAACAGGAAGACGCAGTGAATAAGGGATATATGGAATCCGTCTCCGATGGTTTTGTGTCCCGTAATACTGCTATAGAATCCAACATTCATGATATGCAGTCTGATGTTTCCAGTAAGAAATCTGCAGTAGACACAGCACTTACCGAAGTGAAGAGAGTGGAAACAAGTGTCAAAGCTTCGGAGGCCAGTGTAAGGCAGGATAAGGAAACTGTTAAGACACTACTGGATAATGGTAAAACAACTATCACGGAAGCTGTAAATGAAGGCAAAAGCTCTATCAATACGTTGGTAGATACAGCTAAGCAATATGATTCTACAGCTAAACAGAGTGCCACAAGTGCGTCTTCTTCCGCTGATGTGTCTTATAAATGGGCAGTAGCTACGGATTCTCCCGATGGTCTTGCTGATTCTGGGAGTACCACAGGTAAGACAATGAGTTCCCGTTCGTGGGCATTACAAGCTAAGACCAGTGGTACAGCAGCAGAACAGGCTAAGAATGCCGCCAATAGTTATGCTGGTACAGCTAAGTCTAATGCAGATAAGGCAGTTGATGAAGCAGTAAAAGCAACCAATGCTGCCAAGACTGCTACAGGTGCAGCTACTAAAGCCACTACGGAAGCGGATAGAGCTAAGGCAGAGGCAGATAGGGCTGCTGGTATAACTGGTGGTAACTTCCTGTCTCTTGATAATGGTGGCACAGTAAAGGGTAAAACTATATTTACTCAAAACGTTACTCTTAATGGAACTCCATCGGCAGATAATGATGGGGTTAATAAGAAATATGTGGATACTATTACTAAAGACCTGTCTAATTATATCCAGCAAGAGATTATGCCTAAAGTGACTGTAGAAGGTAACACGATATCATTTGGTAATGTAAAGATAGGAGTGGATTAAGGTGAATAGGGTACAGAAATTGATATGCAAGGTCTTTAAGATTAGGCCTCGTATTATCTTTAGAGACCGTATTGTATATAAGGATAAAGTGAAAGTAATTGACAGGTTTGTATATCCTCGTGACAGTATTATCTTTGAAGGGATATCTGAAGTAGATACTATAGGCAGAATGGGGGTATCATAAGATGGCACAAGTAACAGTAACAAGAGCGAACGGAGATACAGAAAAGATTGTTTTGGCAGACAGTAAAGAAGCCGGAAGAGAATACATGTCTTTTAAATGCTCAGACGGGGTGACACGATATGCACTGCTCGGAAAACAGAATGATGAAAATGCGAGCCACCTGTGGGTACAGAAAAATGGCGGGGAGAAGAAGTACGTCATCAAGACACCTGTCATCAATGAAGAAGTGCCTACAGGCGTGTTGTGGGGTAAATCTAATATAAAAACAATAAATGAAGCAGAACAGCCGCGGCAGACTGAAGTAACAATCCCGAATGGCGTTAGAGTGATAGCTGTCAATATGATATTAAAGCCGTCAGGCAGCATACTTACTAAGTATGTAGGCGTAACTCCGGGGAAAACCTACAAGATGACAGCGTTTAATGCCTATCATGAAGTTACCTTTACAGACCCCGAAGTAGGAAATACTACAGTATATCAATGGCGGTCTATAGTATCATCCAACTTAGATAAGGAAAAATACTATCGCAAAGAGGAATTTTATGGACAGTATGTACCAAATGATTTCTTGTTGCAGAGCGTAGGAATGAGATATAGCCCTGAAATTAACAAGCATACTATAGATATAGAAGATTATTAATAGTGACCTTAGGAAGACGCCTGCTAAAACTAATAAGGGTAGGTGTCTTCCTTTGTGTCTTTTATTTATTATGAGGAAATAATACATATGGAGAAATCAAAAAATATGTGGGAAATTATATGGAATATTTGGACACCTCTTGAACTCAAGATAGGTGTTCTTTTTTCTTTTATATGGCTTGGGTTCTGCACAATAGTAGGTGGATTCGATGACCAAATTGTGGCGTTGGTTGTCTTGGTAGCCCTTGATATCGTTAGTGGTATTATAGGTGCACTCAAGACACAGACCTTCCTTTCCAGTATCGCTACCAAAGGATTATGGAAGAAAGCAGTAATGTTTCTTATCATTGGTCTTGGTGTCTTACTTGATACGGCCATGCATACCAACACAATCCGTACACTATTCATCGGAGCTTTTGCTATCATAGAAGTTATGTCTATTGTGGAGAATATAGACAAGATGGGATATGGTAACTATATACCAGAGTACTTGCGTAACTGTCTTGCCCAGATAGCAAAAGAGAAGCGGATAGACAAAATAGAAAAGAAAGTAAATGGAGTAGAAGACGAAGAAAAAAGGAGTAAAGATAAAAATGAAAGAGAAAATATTAATACTGATAATAAGGCTAGTCATTAGTTGTTTCTTTTTAAAATGTTTTTCAACAGTAGTTTTACTCTATTTGGAAGGTGCTAGAAACTCACACTTTTTATTTATGTCGTTAATTCTTTATTTAATTACAGGGTGGGTTATATTTATAGGTTGTCTATTATTCATTTTTGTTATTTGGGGCGGTGGTAGAGACTATGTTAAAAGAAAAAATACTTAGCATTCTATTTGAAACATTGTTTTTCTTAGGTTCTTTTCTTATTGTTATCTGCATGCTGTCTACAGTGTTGTTATCCGATACTTTAACTTTATTAGAAAAAACAGGTTTAACAGGTATTTTTCTTTTTGTAAGTGGTGTTACCGGATTGATAGTTGGAGGGATTACTGATTATGGAGCAACTAAAAGGGATTGATGTGTCTTATGTTCAAGGTGAACAAGGTTTTGATTTCTACTTGGCCAAATCAATGGGGTATGATTTTTGCATTGTCCGTATTGGTCTTACGTATTATGGACAGCAAGAATTGGATGAATACTTCGTAAGAAACATAAACAAAGCTAAAGAAGCTGGTATGGACTTAGGTATTTACTTCTACAGTACCGCTACGACAATAAGAGAAGCAGAGAGAGAAGCAGAATGGTTAATAGACACAATGCATACGTATCTGGATGGAGTAGACCTTAAAGCAGGTGTATGGTATGACGTGGAGACAGAATCACAGCAGGCCTTAGGTGCTCAGACACTGGCAAGAATCGTAATGGGTTTCTTTAACAAAATGAACGAAGCGGGTATCTACTGTGGTCTTTATAGTTACTACAGTATGCTTACCTATGACCTTGATGTGTCTATACTTCCTGAATACATACCTCTCTGGCCTGCCAATTACAAAGGTCGTAATTACTTCAGAGAAGAAAACATGTTCAAACACACACCTATCTGGCAGTTCTCCGATAGCGGGAATGTAGGTGGTATCGCTGTAGATGAAAATATCATGTACGAAAATCCATAAACCTATCAAAAATTAACGAATTTACCACCTAGGAATCGTTTTAATTCTTTTCATGATAAAGTTATCGTGAAGAAAATAAAAAGAACTCCTAGGTGGCAAATTTGAAGATATTTAAAAGAAAGGAAGTGTAAAAGAGTTGTATGAAAGATTACAAAAGATATATCAAGAACATAAGCATAGTATTATTCTTACTGGTGTTCTGCTTATCTTCCTTTCCGTCTTTTGCTTCATCTGGTATGGAAACGGAGAAGACAGTAGTAATGACAGAGACACAGTACAGCAGCTTGAAACGGAACTTGGCCGAACTGGAGACGAACTTAGCCGTGCTAGAACAGAACTCCAGCATGGACAAGAGACAGTTGTTAGAATTGAGAACGGAACTGCAAACCTTGAAAGAACAAATGAAGAGAGCAGACAACTCATTAGAGACAGCCGAAGAATCGTTGAAGAAAGCAAGAGAACTTTCAGAGAAATTGACGAAGCAAACGGAATCGCTGAGACACAAGCTGGTTGTGAAGGAAAGACAAAATAGACTGGCATGGGTAATTGCTGGTGGTCTTTTAATAGGTTTTGCAATATCTAAATAGTGTTGGTGTAGTAGCCCTTGTAGGTATCCTATGAGGGCTTTTTTAAGAGAGAGAGAGAGATGTTATGGTTAAGATAGACCCTAAATTGCTTGATGAGATGGCTGAGGAGGAAGTCAATGCACTTCTGGAAGGTCTGAAAGACCCTGAGTTGCGAACTAATCCACAGTTTCTTACTAAGGTACGTCAGTTCCTTAAGGATAACGAACTGAAAACGACTGCTAGGACAATGGAACCGCTAAAAAAACAGGCAGTTAAAGAATTACCTAATTTCTTTTCTGATGATGAGGAGGAGGTTATAACTTTTAGAACATGTTAACTGAGTGGACAACAGAACAGATAAAAGCAGCTAAGAAAGACTTTCGTAAATTCTTATTTATACTCTGGGATGAGATAGCACTCCCCAGCCCTACAGAAATACAGTATGAAATAGCCACCCTTCTAATGAAGAATAAGGAGAAGCGATATATCATTGAGGGCTTCCGTGGTGTAGCTAAGTCCTTCATCACCTGTGCCTATGTCGTATGGTCTCTCTGGAATAATCCCCAGCTTCGCATACTAATAGTCTCGGCTAGTAAAGACAGGGCAGATTCCAATGCTGTTTTTATCAGGCGTATCATCTACTTATTAGACTTTTTGTCTGAGCTACAGCCCACAGATGGCCAGCGGAATACCCAGAATCTTTTCGATGTAGGGTTAGCTATTCCTGATATTTCCCCTTCCGTAAAGTCTGTAGGTATTACTGGGCAAATTACAGGTAGTCGTGCGGATATCCTCATCGCTGACGACGTAGAGATTCCTAATAACTCCAGCACACAAGTACGTAGAGACAAGCTGTATGAAATGGTTAAGGAGTTCGACGCTATCTTGAAACCTGGAGATACTAGTAAGATTATCTACTTAGGCACCCCTCAGAATGAAATGTCGTTATACAAGGAATTACAGAATAGAGGGTATGAGACACATATATTCCCTATCGTATATCCAGAGACGCCTGAGGAACGTGATTTCTATGGTAGTAAGCTGGCTAAGCATATAGCAGAACGATATGATAGTAATCCTACATTATATGCTGGTAAACCTACAGACCCTAAGAGATTTCCCGTAGAAGAGATAGAAGAACGTAGATTATCCTTTGGTAAAGCTGGTTTCTCCCTGCAGTTCAAGCTGAATACCAATTTATCCGACTACGAAAAATTTCCACTGAAAGTACAGGACTTGATAATCTCAGACGTAGATAGAGATGAAACCTCATTGAAGTGGTCGTGGGCTGGTAGTTATGATTATAGGCTGAACCACTTGCCCTGTGTTGCTATTAAAGGGGATTACTTCCATAGAGAATTTAGCAGAAGCAAGGAGGTCAGTAAGTACACAGGTACAGTAATGGCCATCGACCCTTCAGGTAGGGGTACCGATGAAACTGCTTATGCTATCGTAAGGTACCTGAATGGCTATCTCTTCTTAGTAGATATGGGAGGTTATTCAGAAGGATATTCAGATTCTGTGCTTACACAACTGGGTAATAAGACTAAGGTGTATGGTGTCAATGAGGTTATCATAGAAGGTAACTTCGGGGACGGGATGTTCACACAATTATTTAAGCCTATCCTCCTTAAAATACACCCTTGTGCAATACAGGAGGTGAAGAATACACAGCAGAAGGAAGCTAGAATAATAGACACACTGGAGCCTGTTATGATGAGACACAAGCTAATAATAGCAGAGCAAGTCATTAAGGAGGATTACAGTGTCTATGAGAATAAAGGCCAAAAGTATTCACTTATATACCAGCTAACACGTATCAGTAGGGATAGGGGTTCACTGGCACATGATGACCGTTTGGACGCTCTCACAATGGCTATAGCCTACTGGTTGTCGGTTATGGATAGAGATGAGGAGCAGGGGATGGAAGAACAGTTAGAGGAGTTTCTAGAAGCAGCTATGGATGAAGATAGAGGATTATTGAGTATGATGTATGGTGCTGAAAATGATACAGGGAATAGCAATATTATGAACAAAAAATGGTAGACAAATAACATGAGGAGCTTATAAATGGCATAAGTCCGTGGAAGCTAGTCAGGAAGCTGTCTCACGGACTTATTGTCCACCATATACACAAAATGTTAATTGTCCACCAGTATGAAGGGAGGAGGAAAACAAAAGAAAACAAAGTATTACATAACACTGTCCTAGGATACCTTAGTATTACAGTTAGGTGTCCTTCAGCATACTAAAGGATTTTGTATTGCTGAAGGAGGGGCTAACGGTACTGGTAAGGGTACCTTCCTAGATACCGCCTACGGGAATATCTAGGTACTACACGGGAGACCTTCTGGTTCACCGTCGCCAAGCCCCGATAATATGTTAAAATGCTCTTTTTCCCAGTTTGGGGTGGGAGCATTTTTTTAATGTCAGATGCTCCACCAGGTAGCCTGCTTCATCCAGGCCGATATCCTCCGTTTTGCCGTCGTGTTCATACAGACAGAGAGGCTGATCGGCGCCGACTTCGCCGCCGGGCAGGTAAACGTATTCGGCTGTCGCCGTATCACCGAAGATAATACCGGCGAGAAGGTGCTTTTTTGCGATTTGACTCATTGTGTTGCTCCTTGCTCTATGGTTTCCGTTACGTCCAATAATTTGCAATCCCTATAGTCTGCCGACACGAGATGGAGAAGCGTGCCGTTATAGACGCGGGGGAACATGGTGTTCGGTTTCATGCCGTGGAGATGGCCGAATATGCAGATCGGCACCTTATATTGCTCCAACAATTCCGTAAAGCCGCTCGGTCCGGTCAAATCACATACAGGCGGGTAGTGGAGAAGAAGAAGAGTGCGGCGGCAGCCGAGGTCGGCCGCTTCCTGCAAGGTTCGCTCCACGCGCAGGAGTTCGCGGCGGTAAGGCTTGTCATCTTCCGGAGAATGATAGTGTATATCCCCCGGGCAGACCCAGCCGTGAGTGCCGCAGACGGCAAATTCTCCGTCATCCGTAGGAATAACCGTGCCGTAAAGATAATACATGTTATTTTTATTGTCCATGCGGTTCAGTTTGCCTGCGCTTTCCCACCAGTAATCATGGTTGCCGCGGATAATAATCTTTTTTCCCGGCAAGGCGCGGATTTCATCCAGGTCTTCCTGTGCCTCATTTAGGTGCATGGCCCAGGACGTGTCGCCTGCAATGAGTACCGTATCTTCGGCGGATACGCGGTTTTTCCAGTCTTCTTTAATTCGCTGCCAGTGATTTTTCCAACGTTCACCGAAAATTTCCATCGGTTTCTTCGGCGGATTGCCCGATAAGTGGAGATCACCTATGGCAAATAAACGCATATATTATTCCTTTTCTTCGGTTAAAAAACGGCGCACCGCGTCAATCAGCCGTTGGCGCGACGCAGTGTCGGTGATTTGCGGTATTTTATAACCCACATAAAGGGGGTTGGTGAGGAAGCGGGGCACTACTTTTACGAAAAGGCCCGCTTCTTCGGGAAAGTCGTAGAAAAACAGGTTATAGCTGTTCGTGTACTTGGAAAA
>OBJQ01000143.1_pt1 | contig 71308 bp, 72 predicted proteins | sample 1519921 | NCBI WGS metagenome assembly OBJQ01 (sample SAMN04209244, study PRJEB22552) | human gut metagenome | biome: gut; material: feces | host: Homo sapiens | place: USA: Oklahoma
ACGCTTGCAAAGTCTCATTTTTCTTCTTTTTAAGGCAAAAAAGTTGAAAAAGTTTTTGATACACTCTTATTATAGCACAAAGCAAACATTTATCAATTGCTTAAAGCAAAAAAGGCTCACTACAAAAGTAAACCTTTATTCATTCACTAGATATGATGATATTGCATAAACAATTTGACCATTATATTCTAATTTTGACCAACCATTACTATGAATACCTATACGTTTAACATATTCTCCATTTTTTAATGTATAAACTACTTTAGAAGTATCAACTGATGGCTTATCACGTAAATTTGTTTCTGATTTTGCTGTCACTTTTTCATTGACAGTCGTAAAACCATCATCTTGTGTTGGTTCATCTTGTTGTGGTTTTTGAATAACTTCATTTGAAAGGTAACTTGTAATAGCATAAACAACTTGACCCTTATATTGAAGTCTTGACCAACCATTTTGACTAATTGCGACTCTTTCAAGAAAATCACCACTATTCAATGTTCCTACAACTTTACCTGATGTTGATGGAGAAGCACGTAAATTAACTTGATCCTTAGCAGTTACTTTGTCTTTTTTAGCTTCAAACTTTTGACCATTAACAATATCTTCTTTTTCTTCTTGTTTCACTGATAAATCAGTTGTTAAATAACTCGTTATTGCATAGACTCTCTTATTTTTATAACGAAGTTTAGACCATCCATTTGAGCCAATACCAATACGTGTAACAGTTTCACCATTTTTCAAAGTTGTTACAATATTACTTTTTGTTGTAGCAAGTGTTCTTAAATTTGTTTCACTTTTAGCTGTTACTTTCTCATTGACAGATGAATAAATTTTATCTTGATCTGTTAATGGAACAGAAGCTTTAGGTACATCAGCATTTTTATTTTTAGGTTGTGCTTTTTTGTTTTCAAAATAACAAACAACCATATCTACATTACCTTCAATACCATTAACTTGACCTTTATTTGTATATTGCCAGGCATCACATTGTCCACTATAATCAGGTTTTGCTTTTTGTGGATATATCTTTGTTGAATATTGAGCAATCCATATTTTATGTTTGCCCTGAATATCTTTCATATCCCAATGTGTTTCAATATCACTTAAAGAAGTATAAAACATTGTTTCATAACCTGCTTTTGAAATTGTATTTAAGAATGATAGAGCATTTGCAGTACGTTCTTTAACGCCTAATTTATATGTACGACTAGAAGCATGTTTATAACCTTCACAATCATAAACAACAGGATAAGAAATGCTATATCCTTCAATACATTTTAATGTCCATTTTGCTTCTTCAATAGCTTCTTTTTGATTGATGGCTGTAGAATAAAAATACACACCAACCAATATTCCCGCTTTTTGAGCTTGTTGAATATTATAATCAGCATTATCATCTTTATAAATAACACCATTTTCACCACGATAACCAATTCTAATATAAGCAAAATCAATTTGACTTTTCTTAACTTTATTCCAATCTATTTTTCCTTGCCATTTAGAAATATCTATTCCATTACTTTTTCCTTGTTGAACATTTAATTGACTAGAATTAATACTTGTCCCTTCTTCTTGTTCATCAATATTCTCTGGATCAATAGACGCATCACCTACTTGATTTGTTTCAATGATTTGAGAATTATCTTTTTTATCACTCGTATTATCCTCATGACTTATACTTTTATAAAAAAAGAAAATCCCTACAGCAACAAAAACAATCACCACTCCAACAATTATTATCCATTTTCTTTTTTGATTCACATTATACACATGATTTCCCTCCTCTTTGTTATTATAACTTATAATCATACAAAAAAGAAGATATAACAAACGACTCATTGTCAGTTTTAAGAATAAAAGAAATTATTTAAATGAATAATGGAGCATTACTGCTCCACTACTCACTCCAAAAATATTTTCTTGTCTTTAATATTCTTCTCTTTTCTTAACCAATACTACACCTGTAGCTAAAACTGTTATAATTATTGTTCCAATATAAAATGCTATTGTCGTATTGTCATTTGTTTCTACATTATTATTTGATACATCTGGGTTTATTGGTACTACAGGATTAACATTAATATCAGGAATTTCTTTCTTTGTTAAAGTAGCTATTGCTTTTTCAATTGCATCGGCCATTGCATCGACTTCTTTTTGTTTAGTTATATTTAAATCTTTTTCTACAGCATTGATTGCTTGATCTAAGATTTTTAAACTATCTTCGGTATAAAGATTTCTATTGATATCATTAGCCTTTTTAATAGCCGTTTCAACTTGACTATAGTCAGCACTCTTATACTGCAATTCATTAAGAGCTTTTTCAATTGTGTTAGCCATTATATTGACTTCTTCTTGTTTAGTAATATTTAAATTCTTTTCTACAGCATTGATTGCTTGATCTAAGATTTTTAAACTATCTTTAGTATATAGATTTCTATTGATATCATTAGCCTTTTTAATAGCCATTTCAACTTGACTATAGTCAGCACTCTTATATTGCAATTCATTAAGAGCTTTTTCAATCAAAACTACATATCCATCCACAACTTCTTGTTCATAAATCTTTTTATTTCTAACAACTTCATCAATAGCTTGATCTAATTTTGATAAACTTGTTTGAGTATATTGTTCTCTATTTAATTGATTAGCCTTTGCAATAACTTCATCAACCATTGTATAATCAGCTTCTTTAATAACTTCTTTACCATATACTCTCAATTGATTGAGATGGAAAGATGCATTAGCTGAATCATATTTTCCTATAAGCTTAACATATCTAGCATATGTTTCTTGATGACTGATATCAATATTTTCACCAAAAATAGTTGATTTTTCTGTTCCTTCTGTTTTTGAATAAAGAGGTTTATAGTCTTCTCCATCAATACTTGTATAAATATCATAATAATAATATCTATCATTTCTAGCCCAATAAGTAATTACGTTTAATTTATCTAATAAATAAACATCTTGCAAATCTACTATAATCCATGGATTCTTAGAATATACTCCAGCATCCCAATAAGTTTGACGATTTCCATCAACGACTTGTATATTTTTACTATTAGAAGAAGATGAAGCGCTATTATCTGTTGAACTAGATGTTACTGGTTTTAAATAAGCAAGATTATTTTTTTCTTGACCAAACACTTCTAATTCAACAATATGAATATTATTAATATCTGGTCTACCAACAACCATTGTTTTAATTCCTTTAAGTTTAATATAGGAAAAGCTTTTATCTGTATTTATTTCATGATTAAATCCATTTTGGGTTGCATAATTCTCAGATATATTTTCACCAATTTTAACCCATGATATTTTATCATCACTACCATACAGCTCATATTGATAAATTCTTTGTCCACCCCAATATGGATAAACAACTATATGTTCAAGATTATACACTCCATCCAAATCTATAATAAATTCTGCATCTTTACTAGCTACATTACCATTATTTTCACTTGCCCAATAATTGCTTGTATTCTTTACACCATCATTAATTTTATATGCATTTTTTTGATTACAATTAGCATCAACATTCATTTTATATGCAATATTTACTAATTCCACTAATTCATTAACTGCTTTGTTTAATTGTTGATAAGCAAGATCAATTTCTTCTTTTGATGCACTATTCCCTGAATTTAAGATTTCTTTTGATTTTTGAATAGCATTAATTAAAGCATTTACAGATTCCTTTGTATAAATGCCTAATTCCATTTTTTCTATTTCTGTTACATAATCTTTAAGATAGGTATTATCACATACCTCTTTACTTATCTCACTTAATTGAAAATCAGTTACAATTTCAATCCCATTTTCTTTATAAGATAAAGTAATTATTTGTTCTGGACCTTTTGTAGGGTCAAAATGAGTCACTTTTATTAAATGACTAACATCACGTGAAAAACGAGAGTTATATTGTGCCTCAACTTTTAATTTTAAATCTTTATTAGCAACATATGGTGATTCTTGAGAAATAATCAAACCATTTAGTTTTGAGAGTTCTAATTTTCCCGCAGCACTTACGCCTGCAACAGAAGATACCCCACTTGCTTGGAGTGATATAGATTCATAACCACTTGAACCAGTAATGCAACCAGCATTAGATATCATTTGTAAGGGTTTATTTCCTGCTTCGTATGCTGACAAAAGACATTGAGTAAAGAAAATAACTGAACCACGTGGTACATGATAATCACTTGTTACCATTGCAAGTGATTTTACTTGTGGGTAGTTTGTATTCAAAATCTTATATGTGTTTTTTGCATTTCCTACCGTATCAGGTGCTTTATTTTCAACTATTAAACGTTTTTCATCAAGTCCATGATCTAGCAACCATTGTCCCATTAATCCGCCTTCTGTAACATTTGGATTATTTGCTGCAGTACCTCCTCCAGTCACAGCAATATATGAATTTGGATATTTTTTCGCACTATCCAATCCAACTTGTAATCTATTAATCAATTCTTGTTTCATAGTTCCGTCAGAGTTTAATGCAAACCCTAAAACAATAATACATAGACTATCATCATTAGGTAGTCCATCTGGAAGTACACTTGTATTCACAAAATTTTTTTGATTTACTTCATTCCAGAAATCCATAATTTGTTTCCATGATTCATACTTTGTTTCATCAATTTTTTTAATTTCCTCAAGCGTTCTTATAATATCTGTCTCTGCATCATTTTGATAATCTCGATAATATGCAATCAACTCACTAATATAAGAATTTACATCCTTAGAATCAGCAGCATATACCCTCATTGGAGCAACGATATTCATAAGAAATAATGCTGATATCAAAAAACATATTAACCTCTTAAAAAATTTCATCCTTCCTTTTCTCCTTTTTCATTATTTAATAAACCAACAATACCCATCATTATCTTCATTATATAATTTCACCCTCCTCTTTTATAATAAATTAATTTGGCATCGTATGGCATTATTATCAAAACACAAAAAATCACATTCTTATTACACATCTTTATATAATTATAATGTCATAACTTATTTATTTCAAGAAAAAAGGATGATTCTTAACAATCTATTGAATCTCTTTAATTCCAGCAATCAGTGACTTTCGAATGACTTTATAGTTAGATTGGCCTTTTTTTATAACTTCAACCATAACCCAATCATCATCAACATCTTTAATAACTCCCTGAATTGAATTATCATCAGCCACATAAATAAGCCATTGCTTAAAATCAATTTCACACATTTTACCAATCATTTCAGGTAAAATATCCTCAACAATATGTTTATCATTCTTTGGCTTCTTTTCATTTTCCCGATCATAAATAATATAAACCAACATTCCAATAATAACAATCAATAAAAACTCACTCATCATTTTCACCCACAATCTCAAAACCATTAATATCATTTAAATCAATCAGCTTAATCACATATTCCTTCTTTAAAGAAATTCCTTTTCTCCTTTGATATTTCACCTTTAGCCATTGTTCATTAACATCTAACACGAGAAATTGATCCTTTGATGGTGAATCTAAATATAAGGAAGATTCTTTACAATCAATCTTACATATCTTACCTATTAAACCATAAAGAATATGTGTATCTTTTTGTTTTGAACTAATGACTTCTACCTCATTTTCCGTTAAATCATCTAAGCTCACATGATAAAGCTTTGCCAATTCTTTGGCCTTATCAATCGTTGGTGCTCCTTGATTTAATTCCCAATTTGATATTGTTTGACGACTGACATTTAATAAATCTGCAACAGCCTGTTGACTCAGTCCATGTTTTTTTCTTAATTTCATTAAATTTTCTCCAAGCATAAATATCACCCCTTCTATCAATTATTGTATCGATAATAACACTTTTTGACTAGCAAAATCATTTGGAAATTTTGCTAATTTCTTTAACAAAAGAAGTTTACCAGTCTATAACTAGTAAACTTCTTCTTGATATTCAACAACATGATCATCTTGATAAACAATTTTAGCACTATGAAAATCATTATCTTCAATCCACTCAAAGAAATGATAATCTCCTTCCCACATTGGAAGCTTATCAATATCTTGATCATCAATCCATTTCAAGACACCTTCATCACATTCATGTAATTCACCACTAAAATCCTCACAAGTAAAAATAAACATGCCTTCATCTTCTCCATAATATAATCCTGGAAATGAAACAAATCCATGTAACTTTAAAGAATGAGCAGTCAGTCCAGTTTCTTCAAAGATTTCTCTTTTCATACACTCTTGAGGACTTTCACCAGCTTCAAACTTTCCCCCAACACCAATCCATTTTCCCTCATTAATATCTTTTTGCTTTTTGATACGATGAAGTAATAATGTTTGATGATTACGTTTTAAATAACACATTGTTGTTAAAATCATATTAACGATAGATATAATAATCAGGTGATGAACCTGTTATGATATCTACATTCACTTCCTTTTCTAACAACTCTTTAAGTTTTGTAACCATAATATTTTCTACATGATGATTGATATCAACTAAAACAATACCATGATCAACCGCATTTTTCGCATGACGATATTTACTATCTCCAGTTAAATAAGCATCAACTTGACCATAGAATTGATCAATAAAATCAGCCCCACTACCACCACATATTGCGACTTTTTCAATTTTATCAACATATCCAGCATATTTAAAATGTTCTAAATGATAAACACGTTGAACATGATTGATAAATTCATCAAAACTCATTGGTTGATTTAAAGTAGCCATACGTGTTATCCCACTTTCATCACCTATCTCAATATCATGAACACCTAAAGCTTCAATCAACCATTGATTCATTGAAACATTATCTAAAGCTGTATGTGAACTATAAACAACAATATGATTTTCAATTGCTTTATAAATAAATTGTCCCATAAAATCATCTTTATCAATACTAATGATAGGATCTAATAAGAAAGGATGATGGGTAATTAACATTTGACAACCATTTTCAATAGCTTCATCTAGTGTTGCATTGTCAGCATTGAGTGATATCATGATTTTATTCACATCTGTATGTATATCGCCTATTTGTAAACCACATTTATCCCATTCTTCTTGTAATGATAAAGGATAATGTTTTTCCATTATTTCAATAATATCTTTAGCTTGCATTAATTTCACCTTCTATCAACTCTATCATATGTTTCACTTCAATTGCTCGTGGATGATTTTCATCCAATGATTTTAATATATTTTTTTGTATTTCTAATTGTCGATACCATTTTTCATAAAATAAACCATTTTTATTTTTTCTTAAACATGGTCCAAAATAAAAGTCTTTTTCATCATATTCCTGTTTTTCACTTGTTTTTTCACAAACAATAATCTCATAAATATGATTCGCATCTTTCACAATTCCCTCATCAAGAATAACCATGTTTTGATTTGTTAAATATTCACGCAAAATTTCTAATCCAACATTGGATTGAAGAATAAAACGATGATGATCCAAAAACTCCTTGTTTTCATCTAAAATATCTACAGTTAACTTTCCACCCATACCACATATACTAATCATATCAATATTTTTATCAATAATAGGGTTCATACCACTTCCTAGAAGTGGTATGACTTGTTTTTCTAATTGATGTAATTGTATTGTTTCTATTGATGCGTTAATAGGTCCACTTGCGATATCACATGCATACGCTTTTTCTATCACACCTTCTTCTACCAAATACACTGGTAAATAAGCATGATCAGTTCCTATATCGGCAAGTATTTCCCCTTGTTTATATTTTGTGATTAAATCAGCAATAGCCTGTAATCTTTTTGATAGTTTCATATTAACGATCTAAGAAATCCTTTAAACGTTTTGAACGTGATGGGTGTTTTAACTTTCTTAAAGCTTTTGCTTCAATTTGACGAATACGTTCACGTGTTACGTTAAATTCTTTTCCAACTTCTTCAAGAGTTCTTGTACGTCCATCATCTAAACCAAATCTTAATCGTAAAACTTTTTCTTCACGGTCTGTTAATTCTAATAAAACTTCATTTAATTCATCTTTTAATAATTCATTTGCAGCATAATCATCAGGTGACATAGCTCCTTCATCTTCAATGAAATCTCCTAAATGAGAATCATCTTCTTCACCAATAGGTGTTTCTAATGAAACTGGTTCTAATGAGATTTTTTGAATTTCACGTACTTTTTCAGGTGTCATACCATCCATTTTTTCAGAAATTTCTTCAGCTGAAGGTTCTCTCCCTAATTCTTGAATCAATTGTCTTTGAACACGTGTTAACTTATTAATCGTTTCAACCATATGAACAGGAATACGAATTGTTCTTGCTTGATCGGCAATTGCACGTGTAATAGCTTGACGAATCCACCATGTTGCATATGTAGAGAATTTAAATCCTTTTGTATAATCAAACTTTTCAACAGCTTTGATTAACCCCATATTTCCTTCTTGAATTAAATCCAAGAACAACATTCCTCTACCAACATATCTTTTAGCAATAGAAACAACCAAACGTAAGTTGGCAGCTGCCAATTTCTTTTTCGCTTCCTCATCACCAACAAGGATTCTCTTTGCCAAATCAATTTCTTCATCATGACTTAATAATTCAACACGACCAATTTCTTTTAAATACATCTTAACAGGATCATTGATTTTAACATTGCTTCCTAATTGATTATCATCGTCATCATCATGATCACTATATAAAGTCGCTGTATCGCTTGTCATCATGTCAAAATCACCAACGAAATCTAAATCTGGAACATCGCCACCAAGATCAACGTCTAAACCTTCTAAATCCTCTAAATCTTCTAGTCCTTCTAATGATTCTAAACCTTCTAAATCATCAAGATCTCCTGCGACTCCTTTTAATAGCTCCTCATCATCAATTTCAAGAGCATCTAATCCATCTTCAATCACAATATGACTATCAGTAATAAATTCTAATAATTCTTCAGCTGATTCATCATCTAGATCATACTTTGTTAAAAAAGCATCTAAATCATCTTGAGATAAAGTTCCACCTAAAGCATCAGCTGTTTCCTTAATTAAATTCTTTAAATCTTCAAATGTGACTGGTGCTGCTTTTTTCTTTGTTTCTTTTTTCATAATGACTCCTTTTCATTCTCTAACTTCACAATTTCACTTAAAATCTGAGCTTTCTGACTCGGATCTAATATATAATTAAACTGTTCTAATAACTGTTCCTTCTTCATTTTTCTAGCATTAGCTGCAATTGTTTTAATATAATCATCAATTGCTTTTTCCTCATACTGTATTGGTAGCTTCGCTTGCGATATTTCCACTACAGTTTGGATTAATTCTTCCTTATGTATACCATTAATTAAATCAGCCACTTCTAAATGATTATGATGACGATAATAGTCAACAATATAAGAAGCAATAATACGATACTGATCATTATACATAAAGCCTGCTTTTGCTTCATATTTTAAAGTAACATCTTTACTATTTAGCATATAAAACAATAAATCATGTTCTGCCTTATTGTATTTATCAATAATTTGAATTGTTTTTTTAACTTCTCGATGAACATATTCTTCTTCAGCTCTAGGCTTCATACCAGCAACTCGCTGTTGAATGATATCATAAGAAAAACCTGATTTTTGTGACAAAACATGCATATAATAATCACGATCAATATCATCTTTAATCTGCGTGATTTCAAAACACATTTTTTCTAAGTAATTTTTACGATCATCGTAATTCAAAGAATCAACCAGCTGGTATTCAAAATCCATCAAAAACTCAATCGGTTTCATCGTTTTACGTAACGCTTCTTCAAGTCCTGATTGCCCATGTTCTTCATAAATTTCATCAGGGTCATGACCATCAGGTAAAATAATAATTTGAACCTTAAAGCCAGCTTCTTCCAACTCTCTAGCTGCTTTACTCATTGCCACTTGTCCAGCATGATCACCATCTAAACAAAGATAAATATGATTTGTTAAACGACGCAATGCTTGAATATGTCCTTTTGTTAAGGCGGTACCCATAATAGCAACAGTATTTTCAATACCTGCTTTATACATCGCAATAACATCCATAAAACCTTCTAATAAATAAACAAATCCAGCTTTTTTCACAGCTTCACGACATTGATGATAATGATAAAGCGTTTGTCCTTTAATAAAGATATCTGACTCTGGCGAGTTCATATACTTACTATCAGTTTGCGTCGGTTTATAAATACGTCCACTAAAACCAACAACTTGCCCCTGCTGATTAAATAAAGGAAACATAATACGATCATTGAAACGATCAAAATGATTATTCGATTCAATCACAAGACCAGATTTCACCATATCTATTTCACTATATTCTAGCTTAGTAAAGGCAGTATGCAAAACAGGATCAATTGGTGCATAACCAATTTGAAATTCTTTGATTAATTCATCAGTAAAATGACGATTTAATAGATAAATCTTAGCTTCTAATCCAAGTTTTGTATTTAAATAATAACTATAAATCTTCTGTGCTTCTTGGTGCATTTGATAAAGTGCAACATGTTCTTTCTTTTCTGGTCTTTTTTCGACTTCTAGATGATATTCACTTAAATCAATATGCCCCATTTCGGCAACTTTTTTCACAGCTTCAATGTATGATATCTTCAAGTATTCTTGTAAGAAGGTAAAAACATTACCTCCCGTATGACAAACAAAACACATGAAAATCTGTTTGTCTGGCGATACTGACATTGAAGGATTTTTATCATCATGAAAAGGACATAAGGCTTTATAGTTTCTTCCACTCTTTTCCAAGGGAAGATATTCCCCAATAACATCAACGATATCAACACTTTGTCTAATTTCATTGATTTTTTCTTGTGAAAGTCGTGCCATATATGTCCTCCTTCAACTAAAATTTAACTTTTTCTCCAATATAATGAACTAATTCATCAATTGGTAAACGAATTTGTTCCATTGTATCACGATCACGAAGGGTTACTGATTGATCTGTATCTGTATCAAAATCAATAGTAATACAATAAGGTGTCCCAATGGCATCTTGACGACGATAACGTTTTCCAATTTGTCCAGCAACATCAAATTCTACATTAAATTCCTTAGCAAGCATGCTATAAACTTCCATAGCTTTATCACTTTGTTTTTTCGTTAATGGTAAAATCGCTGCTTTCACTGGTGCAACAGCTGGATGCAAATGCATCACTAAACGTGTATCATTTTCTAATTGTTCTTCATCATATGCATCCGCTAAGATAGCTAAGAACAAACGATCAGCTCCTACAGATGGTTCAATAACATATGGAATATATTTTTGATTTGTTTCAGGATCAAGATATTCTAAGCTCTTTTTAGAATATTGTTGATGTCTTGATAAATCATAATCAGTACGATCAGCAATACCCCATAATTCACCCCAACCTAAAGGTGCAGGATATAAATATTCAATATCACTTGTTGCTTTAGAATAGAAAGATAATTCCTCTAATGCATGATCTCTAAAATGTAAATTATCTTTAGTTAATCCTAAATCTAGTAAGAATTGCATACATCCTTCTTTCCAATAACTAAACCATTCTAAATCAGTATCTGGTTTACAGAAGAATTCCAATTCCATTTGTTCAAATTCTCTTGTTCTAAAGATGAAGTTACCAGGAGTAATTTCATTTCTAAAAGATTTCCCAATTTGACCAATTCCAAAAGGAACTTTCTTACGAGATGTTCTTTGAATATTTTTAAAATTCACAAAAATTCCTTGAGCAGTTTCAGGACGTAAATAAATATCATTCTTAGCATCCTTAACAACTCCCATTGATGTTTTAAACATCAATTCAAATTCACGAATATCAGTAAAATCTTCTTCTCCACAATCTGGACATTGAATATGATTTTCTCTAATATATTTCATCATTTCTTCAGGTTCCCAACCTTCACAATGAACATTAGGATCGAAATCTTCAATCAATTTATCAACACGATGACGAGTATGACAATGTTTACATTCTGTCAATGGATCACTAAATCCACCAACATGTCCACTTGCTTCCCAAACACGAGGATTCATAAATATAGCAGAATCCAATCCGACATTATAAGGTGATTCTTGAATAAATCTTTTCCACCATAATCTTTTAATATTGTTTTTCATTTCAACACCTAATGGACCATAATCCCAAGTGTTTGCTAAACCGTTATAAATTTCAGAACCTTGATATACAAAACCTGAACTTTTTGCATGTGCAATTAATTTTTCCATATCTTTGTTTGCCATATTTATACCCCTTTAATTTGATTTTTAGTCTTACTAAATAATGAAAGACTCAGCATGAGCTAAGTCAATATTACCCTTATCATAAGATATATCGTTATAGTTATACCCTCATAGTGGTTATTTGTCAACCAACTATAAGGGTATCCTATAAATACGTTCTTTCATTTAACCAATGCAAAATATCTAAATAAACTTCGTTTCTGCCTTGTTCAAATAACAAGGCATGTCTTTTTTGAGCAAAGATTTTTAAAGTCAAATCTCTAATCGGAATACTTTTATATTTATTAACTAATTTTTCAATATTCCGACACATTGGATCATATTCACCAATACCAATATAAATTGATAAATATTCAGGAATCTTAGAAATAGATTCATTTGTATTGACTTCTTCCATCACTTTAATAATATCGCGATATCCCTGAACAGTATAAGTAAAATGTGTCATTGGATCTTCCAAGAATTTTTCTTTTTCTTTTTCATCACTTGTTAACCAATCAATTTCACTATCAGAATTATCAATACGACGATTATGCAAACGATGGAATGAGTGAAAATAACTAGTTGCTTTATAAAGCGGTCCTTTCAACGTTTTTAACAAACGTAAATAAGCTCTTTTAATATATCTATATTCCACTTTAGCCGGTGTCCCTAACAACAAAACACCTTCAATAAAATCGCCATACTCACTTACATACTTACGAATCAAGACTGAACCCAAGTCTGTTCCTAACATAAAATAAGGAACATCAGGATAATTGCGACGCATAATTTGTTGTAAGTGATGCATATCTTTGACTAAATTTTCTGGGCCATCATGTTCGCCAAAATAACCTTGTTCAAAATCAATCAAAGACGTTCCATGACCAGCAAAATCACTTACTACCACAACAAATCCTTGACCCAATAAATAAGAAGCAAAATGATCATAATTATCGGCATGTTCGCCTAGTCCATGATGTATTTGAACAATACCTTTCACACGCAAAACAACTTTCGGCTCGTAGACATAATAACGCACATGGACATGCATACAAGATACATAAGTTGCACTACGTTTCATAACTATGACCTCCTTTTTAAGGGACGATATTGTCCTTTGGGTTTAATCAATGACTTTTTATCAAAACCAATTAAGTCTTGTCTTTTTGCTTGAATTAATGCTTCATAGACAAGATGATAATTTTTTGGATTGCGATATTGCATCAAAGCACGTTGCATCGCCTTTTCTTTTGGCGTTTTTGCAACATAGACTGGTGACATATCACGTGGATCTAAACCAGTATAATACATTGCTGTAGAAAGGGTTCCAGGAGTTGGATAGAAATCTTGAACTTGTTCTGGCTGATGATGAATATCCCTTAAATATTCAGCCAATTCAATAGCACTATTTAAGTCACTTCCAGGATGAGAGGACATTAAATATGGAACAAGGAATTGATTCATCCCCATTTCTTTATTTAAACGTTGATATTTATCAACAAATTTCTCATATAATTGACGATGAGGTTTTCCCATCTTATCTAAAACTTGATCACTAATATGCTCTGGAGCTACTTTCAATTGTCCACTAATATGATTTTTAACCAATTCTTTAAAGAAAGTATCATCTTGATCATACATCAAATAATCATATCGAATTCCCGATCTTACAAATACCTTTTTCACGCCATCCAACGATCTTAACTTCTTTAATAAAGACAAATAATCGCTATGATCAACTTTTAAATTACGGCAAGGCTGTGGCCATAAACATTGTTTGGATGGACACGCTCCATGTGTTGCTTGTTTATCACAACTAGGTTGACGGAAATTTGCTGTTGGTCCCCCAACATCATGAATATATCCTTTAAAATCAGGATCTTGAATCATCACTTTAGCTTCATCGATTAACGATTCATGAGAACGAGTTTGAATAATACGTCCTTGATGAAAATTAAGCGCACAGAAATTACATGCCCCAAAACATCCACGATTACTAATCAAAGAAAAACGAACTTCTTCAATAGCTGGTATATAATCATACATTGGATGATAGGTTCTTTGATAAGGCAAAGCATATGTATCATCAAATTCGATTTGTGTTAATGGACGATTTGGTCGATTTTGAACAATGTAGAAACCATTATATGGTTCAACTAATGTCTTGGCATTAAAATGATCAGTATTTTGATATTGAATTCCAAAGGATTTCGCATATTCTTTCTTGCTTTTGATAATTGCTTCAAAAGATGGCAACATAATATAATCATCTGGAATTATTGATAAATCCTTTGTCTTAAAAACTGTTCCATCTAAATAAGTTAAATATTTTGCTTCAATTCCAGCATCAAGTGCTTCAGCAATCTCAACAATACTATTTTCACCCATCCCATACATCAATAAATCAGCATCAGCATCAACTAAAATAGATTTTCTCACCTTATCATCCCAATAATCATAATGTCCTAATCGTCTTAAACTTGCTTCAATTCCACCAATTAAAATGGTTGCATCTTTATACGCTTCACGAACCTTTTGACTATAAACAATAACTGCACGATCTGGTCGATGATTCATTTCACCATTATTTGAATAACTATCCTTTTTGCGACGACGTTTTGAAACACTATAATGATTGACCATTGAATCAATATTACCACTAGAAATCAAAAATCCAAGTCTAGGTTTCCCAAATCTTTTAAAATCATCTAAATGATGCCAGTCTGGTTGTGCTAAAAAACAGACCTTAAAACCACGGCTTTCTAAAGTTCTTGTAATGATAGCCGCACCAAATGAAGGATGATCAACATAAGCATCCCCACTAATATATACAAAATCAGGTTGTTCCCAACCTCTTTCTAACATTTCTTCTCTTGTTGTTGGTAAAAATTGTCCCATAATGCCTCCCTTTGATATGCACTTATTATACACCAAAATATGTGTAAGCAAAATAAAATTGTGTAGAAATCTACACAATTTGTTGAATAAATGTCGAAGTTTTTAAAATAACTCCAGTATATTCTTCGATAAACTGTTCCATTAAAGGAATCAATTGTCTTATCACTTCATTTGATAAATGTAATTGATCAATATGTTCAAGAGGAATCTTATGAATATGACGAAAACCTTTTAAAACTGCTTTATCAAAGACTGTATGATTTGATAAATGTTCTTCACATAGAAAACCACCATCAGTTAAAGAAATAGAGACAACCTTAGATGAACCACAAATCACACATCCATCAACATCTAAAGAAACCCCATTGTGATCAAGAATAAAAACATTAAATAATAAATAGACAAGCAAAGGTGGATAACCTTGATCAAGCTTCTTTAAAGAATCATAGAGAATATCAAATTCCTTTTCAATTGGATTATTTTCTTCAATATAACGATAAAAATATTCCAATATATAATTTGCCACAATCTCACTTTCCAGATTTTCTTCAATATGTCTTAAATAATCCAAAGGTGAAGCTTTCATCAACACACTCAAACCTTTTTTTAAATGAATTGTGAATTCACTTAACATCATTTGTTGGGTTGCTCTGGCATTTTTACTTGTCATTTTTCTTACTCCTCTAGCAATGATTCCAATTTTGCCATATTCACGAGTATAAACATGCAAAATCATATCATTTTCCTTATAAGGAGTTGTCTTTAAAATCAATCCTTCTACAACGACTTCATTAATAGTCGTTTTCATCGTATCCAAACTCCCTGAGATACTTTTGTTTATTACGCCAATCTTTCTCTACTTTTACAAAAAGTTCTAAATCAACACTGGTCTGTAAAAAACGTTTCATTTCTCGTCTGGCATTTTGTCTAATCTTTTTAATCATGCTCCCTTGTTTACCAATAATAATGGCTTTTTGACTAGGACGATCAACAACAATCGCTGCCATAATATGAACTCCATTGTCATCTTCTTCCATCTTTTCAATAACAATCGCTACACTATGTGGAACTTCTTCATGGGTAAAATAAAGAATCTTTTCACGAATAAATTCTGCCATAATGAATCTTTCGGGATGATCAGTGATATGGTCTTTAGGATAATACATAACCCCTTCTTCTAAATCATTTTTAATTGTTGTGATTAAATGATCAATATTATCTCCTTCAACAGCACTAATTGGAATGATTTCTTTAAAATCAAATAATTCTTTCCATTCATTTAATTTTTCAATCAATTGATCCTTACTTAATAAATCAATCTTATTTAAAACCAAATAAACCGGTCCATCAGCTTCTTTTAATCTCTCAACAATAAAACGATCACCTTTACCAATCTTTTCATCAGCAGGAGCAATAAATAAAACCAAATCAACTCCATAAATACTATTAAGTGCATTTGTATTCATAAATGACCCTAGACCATCTTGAGGTTTATGGATACCAGGCGTATCCATAAAAATAATTTGCGCTTCATCATCAGTATAAATACCTTGAATGGTATTACGAGTTGTTTGTGCTGTAGCTGAGGTAATTGCTAGTTTTGTTTGTAATATATGATTTAATAAAGTTGATTTTCCAACATTTGGTCGACCAACAATACTCACAAATCCTGATTTAAATGTCATAAGCTTTCTCCTGTAAATGCACGTGGCAATAATTCATGCATATTTGTCACTTCATAATATTCTTTGCAGCCTAAAATAATTGGTGTATATGGATCAAGTAATTCAGCTAAAACTTGTCGACAAGCTCCACAAGGAGAAATCAAAGGTGTACAATCACCAACAATGGCTAGAGCTTCAATATCATCTTTACGATATCCCTTGCAATAAGCTTGAAATACAGCATTTCTTTCTGCACACATCGTTGAACCATAAGCAGCATTTTCAATATTTGTACCATGAATCATTTCACCATTCTTTAATAATAGACATGCTCCCACACGAAATGAAGAATAAGGCACATAAGCATTGCGACTTGCAATAAATGCTTCATCTACTAATTTTTGATAATCCATGATTTACCTTCTTTCTATCCCTAATTGATTTAAAATCTCTTTTTGTAATCCTGTCATTTCCTTTTCATCTGCTTCATTCATATGATCATAACCTAATAAGTGAAGTAAGCCATGGGTAAACAAGAAACACATTTCCCTTTTTAATGAATGTTCATATTCTTTTGCTTGAACAAGTGCATGATCATAAGAAATAAAAATATCTCCTAAGCTTCTAGGCATCCCTTCAACATAAAATTGATCACTATCTTCTAATGCAAAACTAATAACATCTGTAGAACGATCAATCTGACGATAATCACGATTGATTTCGTGTATCTTCTTATCATCAATAATCACACATGATAATTCCACATCATCTTCTATTTTCAAATGTTTTAATGTTGTTTCAATAATCTTTAAAAATTGTTCTTCATAACTTTCTTCACATAAATTGTTTTCATCTTCATATACAAAATCAATTGTCATCATATCATTTTCACCTTCTCATCTTTCCTTTCCCATTATAACACAACCAACATTCTTGTTCACTAACTTTGTTTGATGATTCACCATAATATAAATCTTTCCTTCATCGTTTTTCAACAAATACTTCATGATTTTATTAGCTAATGTACTATCCATATGGGAAAAAGCTTCATCTAATATCAACACATCATACGTTTGACAAAGCAAACGCACCAAAGCAACAACCTGTCTTTGTCCAAGTGATAAAGGTGAACCATCTTCACTCAACACAAGATGAAACATCTCAATTAAATCTTTCATTCCAAAAGCCCTTAAATATTTTTTCACTTTCTTTTCATCTTCACATAAGAAATTATCAAATAAACTCATATGTAAAAAAGTTGGTGTTTCATTAACATATCCCAAATGTTGATATAAAGATTCAAGCTGAATATTTCTTAGTTCAATTCCATTAATATAAATATCCCCACCATAATCTAAATCAACTCCTAATAATAATCTTAATAAAGTTGATTTACCAGAACCTGTTTTTCCTTTTATTAAAAGATGATGATCAATCGTTAAATCTAAATGTTCAATAATTGGTAATTGATATCCATAGGCATAACTCACATTATCTAAAACAATGGAAGTAATCGGTTGTTCAATCCATTGCTTTTCTACTTCTTTTTCTAATAGAAAAGCTTTGTATTTTTCAAAAATCAAACTTACTTGTTTATATTGAGCAAGCATTGTGACCATATTCAATACTGGCTGAATACAATATGAAACAAGCATATAAAACATCATTAATTGACCAATTGTCATATGCTGATAATGAAAACTATAAAAACCTAGAATAAGAATGAAAGTATAAAAGATATAAATGATATATTGAATATGAATCTGTAATTGATTAAAACCTAAAGCTTGTTTTTCTTTTAACAACGCTTCATCTAAATAAATATGATAACTTCTTTCTCTTTCTTTTTGATGTAAACAAAATCGTTTGATGAGAAATTGATTTTCAATCAGTTCTAAGACATGATGCTGATAAATGAAATGCGCTTCTAAATAACTTTGATTAACTTTTTGTAAAGCTGATAAATAACGATAACTTACCCAAGCAACAATAACTAACATAACAATAACAAGTAAAGTCATCTGAACATTTAAAAACACCATTCCAAGTAAAAACACTATAAATGATAATCCATCTAAAAATAATCTTTCAAAGAAAGCTAAACTCATTTCACTTAAATCAAATAAACTTAATAATTGACTTTGAATTGCTCCTTTATCTTGATAAAAGAATGAATAAGGTTGTTTTAACATATTCATTGAAGATGTAAAGACATAATCCTCATCTAAGGCTCTTTGAAGATGAATGGATTCTTTATTCTTTTGATTTTCTAGCTTTGTTTTGATTATTTCAATAAGCCCATAACTCACACTTAAAATAATCATATAAAAGACATGTGTTTGTTGAGCAATATCATCAATCACAATTTGAAAGAAATAACTACTTATGTAACCTAATAAAGATATCCATACACCTTTTAATATCAATGAGATCATATGTTTTTGATAAGATTTAAAAGTATCTTTTAAAAAGCTTGAATAGCTTTGATAACTTAATTGTGGAACTCTCCCCACATGTTTAATCATAATCAAACAATTGGCATAATGTTCTTGCATTTCTTCAGGATAAAGAGTTATTAAACCCCTTGCTGGGTCACCTACAATATATTCCTCATTAGCTATTTCAAACAAAACAACAAAATGTCCAACACCCTCATAAATCATATACAAAATACATGGTAATTTGCCTTCATTCTTTAAATCATCTAATGAGCAGTGATAGGCTAAAGCTTCTATTTGATAAGCCTTTAAGCATTCAATCATACCCTTTATACTAATTCCATTTTGATTTAATCTTGCTTTCTTTTTGATTTCCTTGATTTCCTCATTGAAGCCATAATATTTTAAAATCATTAAAATACAATAAGCTCCACATGCTTTTTCTTCGTCTTGTAATTCTACTTGATATTTGCGCATATAAAAACCCCCTTACTTCTATATACGCTTCAAGTAGGGGATTTTTCTTTTTTTATTGACAACTTTTTAAAACTTTTTTTAATTTTTCAATAAATTCATCAACATGTTGCTTTTCAATGATAAAAGGTGGTAACATTCTCAATACATTTTCACCTGCAGTCACAACAATTACACCTTCATCTAACAAAGCCTTTACTACTGGCTTCACATCACTTTTAAAGATTAGACCTTGCATCAAACCAAGTCCACGATACCCTTCAACTTGATCAAATTCATCAACCACTTCTTCTAATCTTTCAATCAAATATTCAGAAATATCTTGAACATGGGCAATCATATTTTCTTTTTCAATGATTTCAAAAACTGTTTTCACTGCCATACAAACAAATGGGTTCCCACCATAAGTACTTCCATGATCACCTGGTTGCATGGCTTTCGCAAATTTCTCATTAGCTACAAAAGCTCCAACTGGGACACCACAACCAATTCCTTTAGCAAGACATACAATATCTGGTAAAATCCCATATTGAAAATAAGTCATGATTGTTCCAGTACGTCCCATTCCACATTGTACTTCATCTAAGATTAAACAAATATCATGTTCATCACATAGTTTTCTTAAACCTTGCATAAAATCCTGATGACATGGATATAAACCACCTTCACCTTGTAATGGTTCAACAATAATTGCTGATGTTTTTTCATTAATCAATTGTTCGACACTGGATAAATCATTGAGCGTTGCATAATGAACTCCTTCAATCAATGGTCCAAAGGCTTCTTGATAATGTAGATTGCCAGTTAACTTGACAGCTCCTGTTGTTCTTCCATGGAAAGAATGTTGAAATGAAATAATTTCACTATCAGCTTTTCCATGTTTTAAATAATAATATTTTCTTGCTAGTTTCAAAGCACCTTCTACGGCTTCAGCTCCTGAATTTGCAAAAAAGACACCTGATAACTTCGTTGCAGCTTTAACTTTTTCAGCTGCTTCTATAGCTTGTGAAGTATAGAAATAATTAGAAACATGCGTTAATGTTTCAATTTGTTTTTGTAAAGCTTCTACATAAGGACGATAATTATGTCCAAAGGAATTGACTCCTATCCCTGAATAAAAATCTAAATACTTTTTTCCATTGGTATCATAGAGATAAACCCCTTCACCTTTTTCTAAAATAACATCATATCGACCATAAGCTTTTAAAAAAGCATTTTCCCCTCTTGTATATAAATCCATTTTTAAACCCCCTTTATATCTTTAGCAATAGTATAATACAAATCAAGGGCAATTGTTAAGATATTTTCATGAAAATTAAAAGTTTCTGTATGTAAACCACTTTGATACACCTGACATTTGGTACCTAAAAAGAAAAAGATGCCGGGTATTGCTTTTTGATAAAAAGCAAAATCTTCTGATAACATAAGAGGTTCTTTTAATTCAATATAATCATGATTAACTAAAGATACAAATTTTTGATAAAGTCCTTCATCATTAATGACAGGTGGATAAAGGGGTGGACATGACCATTCAATTTGACATCCATAGGTTTTTTCTAGACCTTGATGTAAATCATCAATCATCCCAACAAGCTCATGAAAGACTTTCTCATCATAACAACGTACTGTTCCATGCATTTGTGTTAAACTCGCTACACTATTGCGTGCCGTTCCCCCAGATATTTCTCCAATATTTAAAACAACTGGATCAAAACAATGCATACGACGACTTAAAATAGCCTGATATTGATTCATTGCCTGACTTGCAATCACTATACTATCAATACCTTCTTCAGCCAATCCAGCATGAGCACTTTTACCATGAATAGAAACATCCATTTCTCCACACATTGCCATAAGCGCACCACTTTTGCAAGCAATCTTACCTTCTTCAATAAATGGCATTAAATGCATTCCAAAAATTGCTTTGACATGGTATCGATCAAATAATCCACTTTCCACAATTTGGGCAGCTGCTCCTGGTGATTCTTCAGCAGGTTGAAAAATCAATAAAATGTTATAAGCAAAATGATCTTGTGAATTTTTTAAACGTTTGGCTAGTCCTAAAAGAACACTCATATGTCCATCATGTCCACAAGCATGCATCATTCCAGAATGTTGACTTTTAAAATCAACATCATTTTTTTCATTTATTGCTAAAGCATCAATATCACTACGAAAAGCAAGTGTTGTTGGTTGATGATGATCAATATATACAATCGTTCCTGTATCGACAATTGTTTCATATTGATAACCCATTTGTGTGAGTTCTTTTCTAATATAAGCAGCTGTACGATATTCTGATAAGCCTAGTTCAGGAATCTGATGCAACTCTCTACGCCATCTTGTTAAATCATCCATCATTATAGATTTCTTAAATCTTCCATTAATTGAGTTTTTTCTTTCGTTGCATCATTTTTTTCATGTTTAATAATACGCGCTGGATTCCCTGCCACTACAGCATTTGCTGGGACATCATTTAAAACAATACTTCCAGCTCCAACAACTGCTCCTTTACCAATATGAACACCCTCAACAACCACTGCATTTGCACCAATTAAAACATCATCCTCAATAATGACAGGTGAAGCACTTGGGGGTTCAATAACACCTGCTAACACTGCACCTGCACCAATATGGCAATTCTTACCAACTTGAGCACGGCCACCTAAAATAGCTCCCATATCAATCATTGTCCCTTCACCAATAGTGGCACCTATATTGATAATAGCTCCCATCATAATAACTGCATGATCACCAATTGTCACATTATCACGAATCATTGCGCCTGGTTCAATACGCGCATTGATATGAGTTAAATCTAACATTGGTATAGCACTATTACGATGATCTTGTTGTAAATATGTATCAGTAATTTGGTTTTGATTTGCTTTTAAATATTTCTTGATATGTTCTAAATCTCCTACCAAAATACGACTTGTCTTTGTACCAAAAACTTGTAAAGATGGATCATCTGGTAAATTCTCACCATTGATATACACCTTCACAATTGTTTGTTTTTTTGCTTGACTAATATATTGAATAATTTCTTCAGCTGTTCTACACATAAAAATCCTCCTCGTTAATAATACCTTCAAAAATACGTTTTGCTTCACCTTCCATAAATATATGACCATCTTCATATGTAATATGTAATCTTCCGCCTAACAAATCAACAAAGACATCCCGATCACATAAACCTAATAAATAACTGGCATACATACAAGCACAAGCCCCTGTTCCACAAGCTTTTGTCTCACCTGAACCACGTTCCCATACACGCATTTTGAGATGTTGTCGGTCAACAACTTGTACAAATTCAGTATTGACAGATTCAGGAAACATATCATGTTTTTCTAGGAATGGGCCTATTTTTTTGATATCAAAATCAAGATTATCAACAAACATAACTGTATGTGGGTTTCCCATTGATAGACTTGTTAAATGATAAATATTGCCATTGATTTCAATTGCTTCATTAATCATTGTCTTTTTATCAAACAAACATGGAATATCTTTGGTCTCTAAAATAGGCTTTCCCATATCAACTTTGACCATTGTCACTTCCTGATTATCCAGAGTTAACCAAACTTTCTTGATTCCCCCAAGAGTTTCAATCTCTAGATAAGTTTTATCTGTTAGATGATGGTCATAAACAAACTTAGAAAAACAACGAATACCATTGCCACACATTTTTGCTTCACTTCCATCAAGATTAAACATTCGCATCTTAAAATCACAATGTGAAGAAGGCAAAATAACAATCATACCATCACTGCCAATCCCATAATGACGATCACTAATTCTTTGAATAAATGTTTTATTCATTGGAACATTTTGATGGATACCATCAAAATAAATATAATCATTGCCTATTCCCTGCATCTTTGTAAATTTCAACATCATATCACCTCAACTTTTTCACAATGATAACATTTTTTTATCACAATGAAAAGTATTTTTCATATTTTGCATATAATATAGTGGTGAGACTATGAAATATATGCTTAAAAGAATCAATGAAGTATTATCTATCTTATTAATAGCCTTAATAATTATGATTATACATTATCATATTTAAAAAACGGTCCTCAGACCGTTATTTTTTCAATTCATATCCACAATTTGAACAAATTCTTTCATCGCCAACCTCTTGTCCACAATTTGGACAATATTTTATGTCATGCGATTCAATCAATTCTTCATTGATTGGTGCTTTCTTTTTCTTCATCAATACCACTACAATCACAACAATCAATACAATCCCTAAACCAGTAAAAATCAATGTCATATCTATACCACCAGAAGCTGCTGATGAAATCACAATATCTCCATCCAATCCATTAACTGATGCTTCTAATAAATCAATCTTAACTTCTCTACCATCAACTGTTCCAATATTAGAAGATGCTTTAGCTGGCATTTTCACGGTTAAATTCATTTCTACACCTTTTGCCTTTAAATCATCTAATGAACTATTTTGTGGAACCCCACCAAGACTATTCCCTAATTGATGACTCACTTGATTCATAGGAATTGTAAAAACAATAGATTTTGTTCCATCAATATCTTTTTCAGTTAAATATTTTGATTGTTTTTGATCATCTGTAGTTATCTTAAACCCAACCCACTTTTTACCATCAATTGTTTTATCAATTGGTTGAAATGTCATGTCTTTTTGTTTGTCTTTCAAATAATTATCTTTCATTTCATTCAACCAATCCTGGGCAGTGATTTCACTTCCTTGAAAAGTTGTTTCATCAATCAGATACTCTATATTCATTTTCATTGTTTTATCTGATTTCACTTCAGTATAAATATTCATTTTCATACATCCAGTCAATAAACATACCATTAGTCCTAAAAATAATAACTTTAATTTCTTGTGCATATTATACCCCTCTCTATTTATCTCTTTTTATTTTATCATATTATGAATCATTCGTGCATATTGATTGTTATTTTGTTAAAAATTTTTATAATAGAATTAAGAAGGTGATTTCATGAAAAGATTAGAAGATGTTGATGTAGAAGTTAGCAATGGAGAAATGGATGATCAGGAGATTCTTGCTTATATTCATTATTTAAAAGACAAATTTAAAAATGAAACATTATCTTCATTAAAGCTGAACATTGATGGTGATTATGTTGATATGCATTATCACCTTATTCCCACTCCTTTTGAAAGGATTCGTCGTATTACTGGTTATTTAGTTGGAACTTTAGACCGTTTTAATGATGCCAAAAGAGCTGAAGAAAGAGATCGTGTCAAACATGCAGTCAAATAAAAAAAGTCGTATGACTTTTTTTATTTGAGATAATGATATTCATGTTCCCATGGATGGTTAATGAAAAACTCAGCAGAGGCTTTGGCTTTTGCTAAATCCATGTAAGTATAATTTCCACATTCTTCTTTTTTTGCGCCAGGAATAGCTTGTTGCCATGTTGCGATTTGTTGGAAAACATCTTTAACAAGATGATGAATTGTTTTTAAATCTAAATCTTTTGTAATTAAATAGAATCCTGTCATACATCCCATTGGTCCAAAATAAATCACTTTATCTTTATAAGGACCATTTCTAAGTAAAGTTGCTCCAATATGTTCAATGGTATGAGCAGCCTTTGGATCTAATGGTTCATCCACATTAGGCTCACACATACGAATATCAAAAGTCGTTAATTCACCATCTACTCTTGAAATATAAACTCCTTTTTTCAATTGTGTATGATCAACACTAAAGCTTGTAATTCTTTCCATTATTTTTCTCCTTCATTAAAAGTAAATTGAATGAATTTCATAATATCTTCTTCATCCTCTATAGCATATCTTACAACAGTCTTATCTAAATATGCAATAACAATATGATTCAAACGATAATAAGTCACATTTCCAACTTTGGCTTGTTTAAATTTTTGTAATGCTTGTTGATAAGAAAGTCGTGTCGGGAAAGAAAATTCAACTGGTTGTGATTGGGGTCGATCGAATTGTTCTTGGGTTCTATCAAGTTGTTCTGATTCAATAATCAAATATTGCATTAATCTTTCCTTAACGTGATCGTTTTTACAAAGATATTTTTCTTCAAAATAAGAATGATCTAAATCATTAATTGTATAATAAATCATAAAAGGATTAGTTTCTTTTGAAATTTCTTGATATTCTCCATATGAATAATATTCCTGAACCGGTAAAAGAGCATCCTGTTGTAAGTCTTTTAACCCTTGAGTAAGAAAAATACAGGCTACATATAAAAGAATACCTAATTGATAAGGCTTTTTAAAGTGTGAATGCATCACTTTGTAAATAAGCACTACCCCAACAAGAAAAGCCATAGCAAATACAAAATACATTCCTCTTAAATTAAAGAATGGTAAAATAAATCCAAGTCCAATTGTTAGAGAGAAGAATATTCTTTCTAAAATACAACATATTTGACGAATTTTTATATATTGACTTTGATGAGTTTCTTGAATCTTATCTAAAAGAACAGAACTTCCTCCTACACATAAACAAGTTACTGAAAAAAGAAAAGCCATAATGATCAAAAAATAAGTTTGATAGTGAACATAAAAATCATGAATATTCCATTGTACAAGTGAACGATTCATATTAACTGTAAACATTCCAATAACAAACAATGTAAAAACACTCACTTGTAAAGGTATTCCATAATGATCAAGTAATAATAAACGATGAGTTCGCTCATCAGTATGCAAATCAACAGCATTCTCATCTCTATGACGATAAATATGCAAATTTCTTGTCTTTCCTAAATATTCATATCCTAACGCTTTGATTGTCTCTAAATATTCTTCACTAGGTGTTTGATAATCAAATTGATATTTATAAATATGATCATCTCTTTCAAACTTATAAAAGAAATAACCCACTTCTTTTAAACTATAGCCTTTTAATGACATCTGCCTAAATTCTTCTAACAAATCATCTTCATAAACATAATAATTAGAAACAAACTTATATTTATACTTCATACTTCACTCCTCCTCATATCTTTTATAAAACAACTAAAAAAATCACAACATAAATGAATAAACTCAATAAAATAATATCCTTTATTTGACTTAATAAAGTCCTCTTTAATAATTTATTTGAAAAATAATAATACCCTATTGAAATCATAAAAAACAAACTTAAAAACATAATAATCTGAAACGATAAACGCCATACATAAAACGAAGCATACAATAAAACCATCACAAAAATAGGTTTTATAAACCGTGTCATTATAGTCATTATTTGATATGATTTCAAAAGAAACTTTGATTTATGATTCATATAAATACGCATAAAAGATATAGCTATAGCCTCAATAACAAATCCTAAACTTAAACATAAATATGCCCCTTTAATCAATTCATCAATATTTCCACTCATACCATAAAATTTTAATGCAAAATACAATCCAAAAATCAAATTCATAACAATATCTGACTGACTATATTTTTCTAAAATAACCTTACGATGAAGATTTTCATCTGTATGCAAATCTAATGCATTGATATTTTCACTCACAAAAACATTCCCGCCAATACCATGTGCTCCAACATACTCATATCCTGCTTCTTTTAAAACAGATAAATATTCTTCATTTAATTCATTATAATCCATTTGATATTTACAAGGCTGAAAACACTTTTCAAACTTAAATAAGAAATATCCAATCGACTTTAACTTCCAACCTCGCTTTGACATCATATCTAAATACTCTATAAATTAATCTTCTAATACAACATTTTCACCTGCCAAAGTATATTTATATTTCATGACTCACATCCTCCAATAAACGAATTTGTTGGAGCATTCTTTCTTTTTCCAATAAAAGTTTTTCTTTCCCTTTTTTAGTAATAACATATGTTTTCTTTTGTTTAGAAATATCTTCTAACTCAATATATCCTTCTTTTTCAAAACGTGGCAGCAAGGTATAAAGTGTTCCAGCACCTATTTGAATTTCATTATTTGTTATAGTTGCAACCTCCTGCATAATTTCATAACCATGCCTTGGCTGATATAATGATAGAAGAATATAAAACATTTGTGGTGTTAGAGTTTCAAATTCCTTTCTTGCCATAAAATCACCTCATTATATTGATATTCGATATATCTAATATCAATATAACATATTTCATTTTATTGTCAATAAACTTCTTCAAATGAAGATTATAAAATTTTCAACAAATTTCAAAAAAACTCTTTACAAAAGTTATCAAATCTTATATAATTTATCTTGCCTAATTGAGTTGGGTCAATATGGCGGTTGTGGCGAAGTGGTTAACGCACCGGATTGTGGCTCCGGCATTCGTGAGTTCGATTCTCATCAACCGCCCCATATAAGTTATTAACTCCTAGAAATAGGAGTTTTTATTATATCAAAATATATATCCACCGAAAATCCACCAATTTTTTTATTTTATAAGTTTACCTAACTCTCAACCTAATTTGATACCATCTTCAAAAGCATTGATAATGGTAAAATTTTCAATATCGATCCATGAATTGGTAATATCATCAATCATACTGAAAAGTATAAATATCAGACAAATATAAATAATCTAATACAGTTATTAAAAGTTAATCCTGCAAAATTGTTAAATATGAAAGGTGGGATGTCTATATCAAGAAACCAACAACACTCAAATATAGAGTTGATGACAGACGAAATCCAGTTATCAAAAAACTAAAAAAGACTTTTTAAGAAAGGCCAGTTAAAGTAGTATAGACATCTCTTTCTAAGAAAATTATAACTTAAAAAATCAAAAAAGCATTAAAAATGATAAGTATCATTTTTTGGTTAAAAAAGAAAAAAGAGGGAATTTTGAATTTAATCAAATATTCTCTCCATTGTAATGTCATTAAATTGACGACATTGGTTTCAGCTATGAAACCTTTATTATACAAATAATTAAATAACCTATATCTTATTTACATCTTACAAGTATCAATTCTTCATGAATCGCTTATCACTATATAATAAATAGCTTAAGCATAGAAAATCTAAGTAATTAAAATTATTCTTAATTTTTTAATATATAGATTAAATATATATTGTTGACATATATATTTAACGATGATAACATTTAGATATAAATAATTAAGCGATTACATAGAAGGAGGTTTGCATGATGAAAATACGATTTAAAGTATTATTGATTATCGTAGAAATTCTACTATTTTTATCTTTTTTTCTTACTTGGTTTAGTGATGGAGATTTAATAACTTTAAGAGGTGTGGATCTCCATATATTTATTGTTTGGTTGTTTTTCTTTTATATTGGTACATGGTTTTCTGTATTTTCTTTATCGAAGAAATTTCATATAATATCTTTGATTGCATCTATCTGTGTTTTCTTACTAGAGATATATAAATTCTTTACTTGGCACTATTTAACTATAACAGGATATATTAGTCTAACATTTTCTCTGGATATGACATCTTTTGGATTCTATTTATCTTTATTTATTTGTTTTTCGAACATTATATTGAAAATCATATGGATGAAACTATGCATTAAATCAATACATAAAAATGAAAAAGAGATTATTATAAAATAAATTTTTACTGTTGATTATAGAATGAATCAACAGTATTTTTAAGTAAAAAATATATTTCAATATCTTGGTATTTCTCATTAAAATAAGATAAAAAATCATTATTTAGTTAATTTATATAACTATTACTTTATTGGTCATGAGGTATATGATGAAAATTCTATTGTGTTTTTATGATCAATTAGGTGTAATTTTATGCTTCTTCTTAAGTTATTATCACATTCCTGATACATGTAACGAATCAAGGTAAATTTTGAGTGTCAAAAAAATTAATATATAGAGAAACTAAATATCCATATTGAATTAGAAAGTGATATTTGTTAGAATTTTACAAAAGAGGTGTCATCATGTCTAAAAAAAATAATTTCTTTCGGTTAGAGATGTTGTATTTAAAAATTCTAGATGAAAAAGATTGTTACGGTTATGAGATTACACATACCCTAAAAGAAAGAACGCATGGAAAAATTAATGTTAAAGAAGGGACCATGTATCCTATTCTTTACAAATTTGAGGAAATTGGATTTATAACAAGCAAAAAAAAGTTGGTTGGTAAAAAAATGAAAAGAGTTTATTATCATTTGGAACCCTCTGGAAAAGAATACCTTGATAAAATTTATAGTGAATATAAAGACATGGTTAATGTAATTAGTGATTTAATGGAGGGAGAATATGAATAAAGATATAAAACGTTACTTTAAAGAATGCCAATATTTATTTGCATATTGTGGAAAAAAAGAAAGAAAATATCTTAATAAGTTAAAAGATAATATCGATGATGGAAGTCATGAATTAAACTATGATGAAATCGTTGAAAGATTGGGTTCACCACAAGAAGTCATTATGAATTATTATAATCAAGAAGATATTTATGAATTAATTAAGAAAGCAAAGTTTGTTAGAACATTAAGAACCATTTTTATATTATTTTTGATTATATGTACATTATTCTTTTCATTTAGAGCTTATATATATCAAAAGACATATGAGGAAGTCAAAGATAGTAATAATAGTTATTTTGAAGAATCAATTGAAATCATAGAATAAAAAGAGAAAAGATTTTTTTAAAAAATTATTGTATTATTAATGAGTATAACTGCAATGATGTCTATTTCAAATGTAAATGTGTTAGATAATATCAATTTGTATACTTATATAGAAGAACAATTTCATGATGGAAGTTATATTGAAGTAACGATTGAATAAAATAATGCAAAATCTTCAAAAAGTGGTACAACTGCATTAGCTAGTGTTACTGCCAAACAATATCATCAAGATTGAAATGTTCTAAAAACAATAAATCGAGCAGTCAAATTAGCATGTACTGCTTCAGGGAAACTTTCTTAAAAGTAAAGTTATAAAAATTCCCACCAAAATAACACCAAAAATGATAAAAAAGTATGTCTTAGTATATAAATTTATACAAAGATATACTTTTAAAATGACTTAAATACAGTGTTTTTTATCATCTTTTATGCATTGACATGATCTCATCAACCACTCCATATAAGAGATTAACTCTTTAATATATGAGATATAATCTTCATTTTTAACTTATACCAAAATTATAATTAAGAATACTATTTGAATATTTTATTAAGACAATTTACCAGATGAACTACAAGTTAATTTTAAAGTTCTATCAACAGTATTAGTGCAGATACCTAAAAATGTATATTGCTTTGCCATTTGAATCTTTAAAAGCACTAGTCTTACTTTTGCTCGTTGTAGTGGCTCTAGTAATTAGACAATCTTATTCAACGGTTATTTCAATATATGATTCATCTTCAAAAACTTCTTCTATAAAAGTATTTTCTATTGATTTTGTTTCATAAGCAAATATGTAGTTAGTATTTAGAAAATAATAACTGTTCTCCTTAATTTTGTTCTATTGTAATTTCTTTAGTTATAATATTTTGTTCTTTAGCTTCTTCAATTGTTTTGTATTCCAAGTAACAAATTAAAGATAATGCATTAATCAAAATTACACCAATGCTAACAAAAAATGTTTACAATTTCTTAGATATTTCTTAATGACTTTATCCATTTAAATTTCCCTCCCACAACATAATATTGTTGATATTATAAATAGTTTCAAGATATTCTTCCCCTTTAGACTCAATATGATAATACACACGTGTTAATCTCTTACCAACCAAAACTTTTTGATCACTTATATATCCTTCATCTACTAATCTATATAAGATTGGATACAAAGTTCCTTCTTTAATTTGTATTTTATCATTTGAAAGTTTAGCAAGTAATTGAGTGATTTGATAACCATAACAATCTTGTTGTTTTATAATTTTTAACAATAACATTTCTAATTTAAAAAAATTATTTGATGGTCTAGACATACTTACCTCCCAAACTCATTAAATCAAATATAATATTAACTTCAATACATAGAGCAAAAAAGTAATTGTTGACACGTGTAATATGAATGATACAATAAAGATAAGATGTAAGCGCTATACAAAAGGAGTGAAGGAGGTTATAAAAATATTGAAGATTAAGGCGAAAAAACTATAAGTATAAAATTAATGCGTATTTTTTAGCAATAATAATTATGATAGTTTTATATCCAACCAGTATTTTTGCTACAGATTCTATTCAAAATAAGAAAAATAAGAGTTATCTGAAATTATTCATCTTACTGAGAGAGAGGTTTTAATAATTCAAGGTACAAATAATCCATTGTTTTGGTAATTTCAAAACTACAATCTAGCTTTCATAGACACTGTGAATTATGAAGCTGATATTCTGTCATCAATTTCTTCAATTGCTCAACTTGAAACACTTAGCAAAGACAATTGGAAAGTGTATTTTAAAAATTTATATTGTTTAGAAAACGATAAAAATACAAACAAAGATAATATGATCTTAAATCAATTTTTTACAGTTTGTGAAGATCACGAAATAAATAAAGAAGAAAAACAACTGCAGGATATTACAATATTACTAATGTTCAACACACAAGTAATTATTGTGAAAAAGTAAGCAGTACTAAAAATAACTGAGAAAGGTTAAGTGGTTTATATGTCATACTTTAATGAAAATAAATTTTTAGGAAATGTATTTTGTAGACTTTTATTAATTATTGTTATGTCTTTTTGTTTGATTGCATGTCATTCAAAACCTAATGTAGGCAATGTTAACAAACAAATTGGAAAGTCAAATGTGTATACAAAAGAAGAAATTAAAAACGCTATAGATGTTATTGTTAAACAATTTGAATCTACAGATTTTAATAATTGTACCTTGACTGATCTTTGGTATGATGAGGATGCTGCTATAAAACAGCAAACGGAATGGGCTAAAGAATATAAAGTTGAAAATGTTATCGTTATTTTTTCTAATTTTAAAACAGGTAGTCTTTCAAGCGAGAGTCCTTTAACTTCTCATACTACATATAATAATTATAATTGGATACTTGTTAAAAAGGGAAATAACTGGGAAATTAGAGATCAGGGTTATTAAATGGAAAGGAAAAGGTATATAAATTCAAAAATAAATACATATCATATACCAAAATAAGCATATGAAAAAAATATTCTTTTTCTTCATTATCTTAAGTAGTATTTTAATGTTTTATTCATTTATAGATATTTATAAAGAACAGGATATTCAAGATGTCATTGAAAATTTTGAAATCATGGCAGATAAACCATTGCAATCTATTACTTTTACATCAAATATCTATAAACATAATCAACAGTTTATTTACGATTTAAAACAATTAGCTGATGAAGATCATATAACAATAGTTAAACAAAGTATAGATATTAAAAATAATTGCTATATTAATCATATTTATACTCACGAGGATTTATCTACAATCACAAATCTTGCGATTAAAGATAAAATAGATTTTTCTTCATTAAATACGAAAAATTTTTATTCTAATTATCAAAAAAATCAATCAGAACTTTTTATTTTAAATCATGATATTTTAGTAGATATTAAACCATTTTCATATTTAATTAATAATAGATATTGCATTGGTACTTATGATTTTTATGCTTCTACCAAAAAAGATTTATCTCATTTCATTGATTCACTTAACCAAAAATATTCATCATATATTGAACAATTTAATGATTTTGAAAAAGAACCACATGCATCTTATTTTTTGAATCCAGAAATGAAAATTTTAATCTTATTTTCATTTATTTTATTTGCCACGTTTTTAGCTATTTGGATTTCCAAGAATAGTTATAAAAATACCGTTTATTATCTTCATGGTTATTCTACTTTAGAAATGTATTTTGAATTATATGGAATAACATTTGTTCAAGGAATAGGAATTTCTATTTTATCTTTAGTTATTTTATTTTTAATAAGAATTCAACAGATTAATGTAAGAACAATACCTTTTATTATTGATTGTTTAAAATATCTAGGTATTCAATGGTTAGGCATTTTTAGTATTTTCTTTATTTATATTTTTATTCAAAAATGTCAACATAGTGCAATTTTATTAAAAAAGAAAAATATAAATAAAATTCTTTTACGAGGTCACTTCTTTATTAAATTGTTAAGTCTTATTATATTACTACCTCCTCTAACAAGTCATTGTCTTGCAATTGAAAATAATATAAATACTCATCGATATATGAAAGAACAATTTAATGGCATAGAAAATTATCAACATATCTATAGTATGAAATTTGAGTACCAGGATTCTCAATATCTTGAATCATATGATGGAAAAACAAATAAAGTTACTAAAATATATCAGGATGCTTATGATCTTCTTGAAAAGAATAAAGCCATATATTATACGAAAGAACCTCTATACTATACTTCGGGAACACTCATAAGAACAAACGCTAACTATCTTTCATTGTGTCCACTTATAGATCCATTAGGTCATCAAATAACTATGCAAATAGATAATCAAAAGAAATATCTCTTTGTACCAGAAGATATATATAATACTATTCACGAAGAAGATTTCTTAATAAGCCCAAATGATTCAATTGAGAAAATTGCCATTGCATCAAATCAAAAATATATTAAATATTTGGATGGACAGTATAATCAAGAAACTATTCATCAACCCACTTGTATTTTTATTGATTCCAAACAAAGTAATCGCAAACCTTATGGAGGTCTTTATATTCCTCTTAGTGAAAATAAAATAAACGATTTATTAAAAAACACTCCTTTTGAAAATACATTATTAATGAAAAGTTTAGAAGATACACTTAAACAAGAAACAATGCTTTTACCTTCACTTATTAAAAATGATTTAGAAATAGCAATGTGTTTCTTTATTTTCTTAGGTGGTTTAGTTTTTGAATATTTTTATTTATACTACAATATCTATCGTAAAGATTTTGCAATTAAGAAAATGCATGGATACTCTTTTATTGAATTAACCTATCCTATCTTTGTTGAAAGTATATCCGTTTATGCACTGAGTTTCTTATATTTTATTATTCAACAATATCAACCATTGACTTTCTTATTCATACTACTATTCATTGATATGATTATTCATCTTTTGATTTATGGATATCTATATCATCGAAAAATATCTACTCTACTTTGGGAGGAATAACTCATGAACGAAATATGTATAAAGAATTTAGATAAGGTTTATTCACAAAAAATAGTTTTTAAAGATTTTCATTATACTTTTAAAGCCGGTAAGATTTATGCCATTATTGGCGAAAGTGGAAGTGGTAAGTCAACGTTATTAAATATGATTGGTTTATTAGACGATCCAACTCATGGTAGTATTTGTTATGATCATGTAAATATTAATTCTCATCATAAAAAGACCTTATGGTATTTAAGAAATAAAATTAATTATTTATTTCAAAACTATGCATTAATTGAAACTGATACTGTTTTAAATAATCTAAAAATTGCTTTAAAACATGTTCGTTCTTCACATAAAGAACAGCTTATCAAAGATAGTCTTAAGAAAGTTGGCTTAGAAGGTTATGAAAAAGAAAAGGTTTATTGTCTTTCAGGTGGCCAACAACAAAGAGTTGCTCTAGCAAGATTGTATTTAAAGCCTGCTGATGTCATTTTAGCTGATGAGCCAACAGGAAACCTTGATGAAAAGAATAAAAAATTAGTGCTTGAAGCATTAAAAGAATTTGCTGAGGAAGGGAAAATTGTGATTGTGGCGACACATGATTTATCAATTGTTCATCAATGTGATGAAGTCATTGAATTAACATGATACACAGATTAAGTGGTTGTTACAACAATCACTTTTTTTATATTCATACATATATTATATTGGTGAAATATATGATAACTATAAGTATATGTATGATTGTTAAAAATGAAGAAGATGTTTTAGGGAGAGCATTAAAATCTGTGCAAGGTATTGCTGATGAAATTATTATTGTTGATACAGGTTCTACTGATTCTACTAAAGAAATAGCTTCTTCTTATACAAACAAGATTTATGATTTTGAATGGTGTGATGATTTTTCTAAAGCTAGAAATTATTCTTTTTCCAAAGCTACTAAAGATTATTGTATGTGGTTAGATGCTGATGATGTGATTTTAGAAGAAGATCAAAAAGAGTTTATGAAACTTAAAGAAACTCTTTCTTTAGATACTTCTGTTGTTATGATGCGTTATAATACTCATTTTGACAATAATGGGAAACCAATTTTTACTTATTATCGTGAAAGATTGTTGAAAAGAAAAGATCAATTTTATTGGGAAGGATTTGTTCATGAAGTTATTAGTCCTAGAGGAAAAGTGATTTATAGTGATATTGCCATTACCCACAAAAAGTTAAAAGCTGCAAATCCTCATCGTAATTTAATGATTTTTAAAAACAAATTAAAAGATGGTGTTATTTTTTCTCCAAGAGAAATGTTCTATTATGCTAGAGAACTCTATTATCATGAATATTATGATGAAGCCATTAGTGAATTTAAAAGATTTTTAAATACTCATCAGGGTTGGCGAGAAAATAATATTTCTGCCTGTCAATTTTTAGGTTATTGTTATTATCAAAAAAATGATATGCAGCAAGCTGTTAGCTGGTTATTAAATAGTCTTTGCTATGATGTTCCTCGTGCTGAAGTATGCTGTGATTTAGGTCAATATTTTTATGAATTAAAATGTTATGAACAGGCTATTTTCTGGTATGCTACTGCTTTATCATGTCAAAGAAATGATGAATCAGGTGCCTTTATTTCTCCTGATTGTTATGATTATATTCCCTATATGCAATTATGTTTATGTTATGATGCCATCAAAGATTATAAAACTGCTAAATTTTATAATGATATGGCTGGTCAATGTAAGCCAAATGATCCATCTTATTTACACAACAAACATTATTTTGAAAAAATCAATGAAAAATAAGGCTATTTCTATAAGCCTTTTTTTCATATAAGCATAATTTGAATTATATCAACAAAAGGAGGTGAATCTATGAATAACACGTTTGATAATATGTTCGATGATTTTAATCACAATGTATGTAATTATCAAAATTTATGTAATAATCCATGTGATTATTGTTCAGATTCTCAATGCTGTCAACCAATAACAATTAATTGTGAGACCGGCCCTACTGGTCCCACTGGAGCAACTGGGGTAACAGGTCCTACTGGAGCCACGGGTACGACAGGTGCTAATGGTATCACTGGTCCAACCGGAGCTACTGGTCCTACTGGTGCAACTGGTCCAACAGGTATTAGTATTACAGGAGCAACGGGAGTCATTGGTCCTACTGGTCCAACCGGAGCCACTGGACCTACTGGAGTAACAGGTGCGACAGGTATTGGCATCACCGGTGCAACAGGTCCTACTGGAGCCACGGGTGCGACTGGCCCTACTGGGGCAACTGGTCCAACAGGTATTAGTATTACTGGGGCAACGGGAGTCATTGGTCCTACTGGTCCAACCGGAGCCACTGGACCTACCGGGGCAACCGGGGCGACTGGCATTAGCATTACAGGGGCAACGGGTGCGACGGGAGCTACCGGTCCTACTGGAGCGACTGGTATCAGTATTACTGGTGCAACTGGTCCTACTGGAGCAACGGGTGCGACTGGACCTACTGGCCCTACCGGAGCGACTGGGGCAACTGGCGCAACAGGTCCTACAAGTATTAGTACTAGTTGTGCTTGTGTGCAACAAATGCGTAATGTTTTACAACAGTTAATTCAACTTTATCCAAATGATAGTGTAGTTATTGCAATGGAAAGTGGAAATAATGCAAGTGGACGTTTAGATTCTTTATTACCTGGACCTGATTCAAATCCAGAAGCTGGTTTATTGCAATTAACAAATACTCAAGGTGTTCCTCAAGAAGCTATTTCTATTTGTCACATTGCTTCAATAAGAATAACAAGTGCAGCCTATAACAATGGCATTGTCTATTTACCTGCACCTACTCCTACACCTGATACTTGTGAAGCCAATTGTGAAGCTGCAATCCGTAGTTATCTTCCTGTTGGAACAACAAATGTTAGTATTAATGCTGGTGGACAGACAGTTGGACAAGGAACTGTTTTAAGAGATGAGTATGGTATTGTTGTTTTAGCTAATGGTAATAACAGTAATCCAACTTTTATTTCTACTTGTAAAGCTGAAATTATTACTCGATAACTTTCTAAAGAACTATAACCTATTGATTATAGTTCTTTTTTAGAAACAAAGGAGGTGAAATTATGGAGCAAGAGCATCTTTGTCAATGTTGTCGTCCTATCAATATTAATTGTCTTTCTGGTATAACAGGTCCTACAGGTCCAACTGGTCCTAGTGGTGGTCTAGCTAATCAATCATTTGCAAGTTTTGCTAATTACGCAACAATTTTCACAAATAATGCACCTATGAATCTTTATCAAGATGTTGCTGATATAACCGGAAATATTACCCCATTAAATACAACAACTATTCAATTACAACCAGGCTTTTATCAAATTCAATACTCTGTTAGTGCCTTATTAACTAATCCAGGTTATATACAAATTACACCATCATACAATGGAGCATCGCATATTGAGTTTGGTATTTATGCCAATATCAATACAGCTCGTTCATCTGCATGGGGTAGTCAATCTATTATTATTGAAGTTCCAACAACAACCACATTCACATTAACATTCAGTTCTAATACAACGCACACTGAAGGACAACTCACTTTGACAATTTTAAAATTAGAGCGTTCCTAAAAATAATGTTTTATTCACAAGATAAGGGTTAATCCCATAGTCTCATTTTTTCTATTCACATATATTATGATAAAGGAGGTGAAACTATGAATAACTCATATTACAATCATGGTCAAAATATGAATACAGTGCAATGTCAACCACAAAATAATTGTACTTCTCGTACGTCATGTCAATGCACTTGGTGTCCAAAATGTCGTTGTTGTCCTCCAGTTACTGTTAATTGTGGAAGTTTGGTAACTGGTCCGACTGGTCCAACTGGTCCTCAAGGGATTCAAGGTATTCCTGGACAACCAGGAATGATGGGACCAATGGGTCCACAAGGAATCCAAGGAAATACAGGTATAACTGGTATGACTGGCGCAACTGGTCCAACCGGTCCAACCGGAGCTAATGGTATTCCTGGCCCTACTGGAGCCACTGGAAATACCGGTCCAACTGGAGCAACCGGAGCCACTGGAGCTACCGGAGCGACTGGTATTGGCATCACAGGTGCAACCGGAGCCACTGGTGCGACTGGTCCTACTGGTCCAGCTGGTAATGGTAGTTCTACAATCATTCCATTTGCATCTGGAACACCTGTCATTTTAACAACAACAACTGGCGGGGTAGCAGGTAGTGCAGCTTTTGTTGGATTTGGAAATTCAGCTTCTGGTTTATTTATTTCTGGAAATATTATTGATTTAACAAATCCTTGTGGAGCTCCATCAAATTTTGCTTTCATCATGCCTCGTGCTGGTACAATTACGGCTATTGATGTTTTCTTCTCAACAACAACACCTTTATCTCTTGTTGGTACTAATCTCACAATCAAAGCTCAATTATATGAATCTGCAGCATCTAATAATATTATGACAGCTATTCCAGGAACAGAAGTCACATTGACTCCAACTTTAACTGGTACACTCTTAACTGGCACAATAGCAAAAGGTTTATTAACAAATTTAAATATTCCATTCAATGCACAAACACGATTAATGCTTGTTTTAACAGCAACTGCATCTGGAGTAAGTTTAACTAACAATATTGTTGGATATGCAAGTGGTGGTGTTTCTGTTGAAGCAAATTAAAAAACCAGAAGAAATTCTGGTTTTTCCTTAATCTAAATCTTCTCCATTAGAAGCGATAACTTTCTTATACCAATAGAATGAATCTTTTCTTGAACGATGTAAATCTCCATGCCCTTGATCATCCATATCTACATAAATAAATCCATATTTTTTATCCATTTGTCCTGTCCCAGCAGAAACCAGATCAATACATCCCCAAGTTGTATAACCAAATAAGTTAACACCTTCTTCAACAGCTTCTTTCATAGCTTGAATATGACGACGATGATAATCAATTCTAGCTGGATCATGACAAATACCATCTTCATCTTCTTTTTCAATAAGACCTATACCATTTTCAACATCAAATAATGGAACTTGATATCGATCATTAATGATATGCAAGAAATGTTTAAAACCTAATGGATCAATTTGCCATCCCCAAGCATTAGCTTCAAGATATGGATTCTTAACTGTTCCTAATACATTTCCTCCTGTTATATCATTTTCATCTGTTGTATGTGTTGTCACAACACCTGAAGCATAATATGAGAAGCCTAAAAAATCTGCTTTTCCAGCTTTTAAAATAGCTTTATCTTCAACACTTATATTTAAATCAATATCCCATTCTTTCCATACTCTTTGAGCAAAAGATGGATATTCTCCTCTTACTTGAGTATCAGCACTATAACAGAAGAAATCTTGGAACTTTTTATATCTTGCAAATGCATCCTTAGGATCCGGTGTTAAAGGATATGCCATATTTCCACAAATCATTGCACCAACTTTCAAATTCGCATCCATTTCATGTGCAACAATTGTTGCTTTAGCTGCAGCAACTAATTGATGATGTAAATAAATAAGATTTCTTTGAGCAATATCTTTTGGTGTATCATCACCTGGCATAATGATATTAATTTCATTAAATGTCATCCATTTATTTACCAAATCTTTATACTCACTAAAACATACTCTCGCAAATTCAACAAACTCATCTATCATTTTACGATTTGTCCATCCACCATATTGTTCATTTAAAGAAACAGGCTCATCATATTTATATAAAGTAATGACAGGATCCATTCCATATTTACGACATTCTTCAAATACATTTCGATAAAAATCAACACCTTCTTGATTAATACCACCTTTTATACCATAAGGATAAATTCTTGCCCATGATATAGATGTATTAAATGTTGTATACCCCATTTCAGCCATTAAAGCTATATCTTCTTTATAATGATGATAAAAATCACTTGCAACATGATTTGTATAATGCAAATCATCAAACAATTGATATTTAGCTCCTTGTGGTAATACGCCAACTGCTTCCCAACGTTGATGAGCTCTTTGACCATTTTTATCTAAATACCAAATTTCTCTCATCCCTGTTGTACTACCTGCTGTACAATAATCTACTGCAACCGGTGATTTTCCTCCTTCATTCCATGCTCCTTCAATTTGAGCAGCACTGATTGAACCACCCCATAAAAAATTATTAGGAAATCCCATTATTCTTCCTCTCCTTCTTTTATATTTTTATCAGCAGCAAAAACAACACCCGCTGATTGTCTTGCCTTTGTTGCTATTTCCATAGCAATCAAACTCTTTTCCATCATTTCTTCAGCTCTTTGATAATCTTTTTGTTCAATAATTTTAACAAATTCTACAAATTCAAAATACATACGATGCTTCCCATTTTGTTCATTGTATTCCATTTCACTTTGATCATTTTTTAAAACTTTAAAACGTGAAGCATTATTAGCTGGTGTATCTAAAACAATACATCCTTGATCACCTTGTATACTTGTCATAATTGGTGCTTTACAATCTTTAGCTCCAATTAAAACCGCTTTAAACGTTCCATAATCTAAAGTTATTATTCCTGATGTATCAATGTTCTTTTCAATATTTGCTTGATATTGAACAGTTTTTGGAGCTCCAAATAAAGCGACTAATAAATGAATATTATAAATATTTAAATCCATTAATGCTCCACCTGATTTTGTATAATCAAAAGCAGGTAAGATATTTCCTTCTTTAAAAGCATTATAACGTGATGAATATTGTGAATAGTTTGCTGATACAATTTTAACTTGTCCAATTTCATTTAATAATTCTTTTATTTTAAGGACATTAGGTAAATATTGTGTAGAAATAGCTTCTAATAAAATAAGTTGTTTTTCTTTTGCTAGTTTAGCTAATTCTTTTAATTCTGCAACATGTGATGTAAATGGTTTTTCACAAATCACATGCTTTCCTTTTTCTAAAGCTTTTTTACACATTTCATAATGTAAATGATTAGGTGAAGCAATATACATCACTTCTACTTCATCATCTTCTAACAATTCATCATAACAACTATAATACTTCTTAATTCCTTGTTCTTCAGCCATTTTTTTCACTTTATCTAAAGAACGTGGGGTTGATGCAATTGCTTCTAATTCAATATTTTCGACTTCATGAATAAAACGAAATAAATCATTAACAATCATCCCAGCTCCAGCAATTCCAACTTTCATCTTATGCCTCCTTAGCAACTTTTGTTGCTTCTTCAATGATTTCTAGTACCTTAATGACTTCTTCATCTTTGACAATCTTTTCTCCACCATTAAAAATAACATCATATAAGTTATCATAAATAATACCATAATCTCCTATTTCAGTAGGAACTTTTTTAGTAATATCATTTCCTTCATCATCAATATAAGATAAAGTTCCCCATTTATCTTCAGGTAATGGTTCAAAACTAATTTCAATAGGTCCTGGTTTTGGTTTTAAAGCACTTTGATGTCCTAAAGCAGGCATTAAGAAACTTCCTTTTTTACCATGAATAATAAATCTTGGATAATCTAATTTTACATAATAACTTGTTTTAACAATTGCTTTCATCGAATCATAGAAAAAATCAATATCATAATAATCATCAGATACACCTGGATTATCAATACTTCGACAATCATATACTATTTTCTTTGGTTTACCAAACTGACCGATTATTTGATCAATCGGATGAACAGCTAATCCATATAAGATTCCAAAACCTTTTCGTGATGCAATACTTGGACGATAATAATCATAATGAGATTCAAATTCAACAATATCACCTAAAACCCCTGATTCAATGACTTTACGAACAGTACGCATATCAGCATCATAACGTCTATTTTGATTAGCCATTGCTACTAAACCTTTTTCTTTTGCTAAATCAAAAACTTCTTTAGCTTCTTTTGCAGTCATAGCAAATGGTTTTTCACACAATACATTTTTACCATGTTCTAAAGCTTGTTTTGTATAAGAGACATGGAATTGATCAGGGGTATTCACAACAATTAAATTCACTTCTTCATCATTCATGACTTGATTGATATCAGTGGTGAATGTGATATCTGGATACCATGTTTCTCTTTCTTCATCACCAACTCTATCTTCTTCTCGACGATAGATATATTTGACTTTAATTGTGTCTTTTCTTCTTTCAACATATGGTAAATGGTAACGACACACACTATTACCAAATCCAATATAAGCAACTACTAACATTTCTAATTCCTCCTTTGATAACTCTATTTTATATAAAAGAGAATAGAGTTTATATAAAGATGAAGGAGTTTGTAATTTGATTTCATAGATTACAGTTGAAACTGAAATTCGATTTCATTTTCTCTATTTTCTATAATTGAAATTTAATTTCATAAAGATATTATTTTTGATAGAATAGGATTAAGGAAGTGATAAAATGATAAAAACATTATTTGAAACAACACCATTAACCGCTCAAGAAAAAGTCATTGTTCAATATATTCAAGACCACCCTGATTGTCTATTAGAACATAATGCTAAAGAACTTGCACAACTAACCTATGTAAGTTCTCCAACAATTATTCGTTTTGTTAAAAAACTAGGATTTCAAGGATATCATGATTTTCAATTAACTTATGTTCAAGAATATATGTTACATCAAAAAAATATTTCTTCACGTCTTAATCAAGAGAGTTCAATTAATGATGTGATAGAAATATTACCACAAATATATCAACAGGTTTTTCATGAAACAAAAAATATGATGCAAAAAGCATCATTTGTAAGAACGATTAATTATATGTTACAGGCTAAACAAATTGATTTTTATGCAAATGATAATAATTATTCTGAAGTTCAATCTGCTTGTTTAAAATTAAATGCTTTGGGTATTCGTGCACAAGCTTTTAATACTTTAAGTCAACATTATGTTGATACTTTTCAATCCCAGGATGTTTTATCTTTTGTTGTTAGTCACTCAGGGAAAAATCAAACTATGGTAGATGCTGCTTATTATTTAAGAAAAAGACGTTCTCGTGTCATTGCGATTACTGGTGTTATCGATCCAACCCTTTCATTAATTTGTAATGAAAGTTTATATATTGATGCATCACTTCATCATTTACCTAGCAGTATTATGTTATATGGTTTATCTATTCACTATGTTTTAGATACTCTTATAACAATTTTAATGATAAAAAAAGACAAATTAGAAAAAACATAGTTTAGACTCAAAATCAGGATTTCAATTCCTGATTTTTTTATATCGAAAACTTTTTATCATTCTCATCAAATTATCAGATATGTCTCATAAAAACATTGAATATATCTCATTTTTTTACATTTTCATAAGACAATAATGAGACAAAATTGAGACCCATACCCTTTTATCCTATGTTATAATAAGTGCGTTATCAGTTCCTCCCTTAAAAGGAGGTGAGGATTATGTTTATTGAAGCTTTGACTTCATTTATCGTCTCTATCGCAGCAGGGATTGTCTTATATTTTCTTTGCAAGTGGCTTGATAGTAGACATAACTGATAATAAGCAAAATGAAAAGTCAGGAGGTCACATCTCCTGACTTTTTCCTGTTGAGGACTATGTTCTCAGCAGTGACTTCATTTGCAAAGATATCATAGCATATTTTGGATTTTGAAACAAGAATAATATTTTCATTATTTACTTATAAATATTTTATAATCTCTTGTTTCTCTTTAAAATTATCATTAAACATCCTATAATAAATTTATAAACAACAAAGAAAAGAGGACAATTATGGAACCATCCTATATTTTACAGATTCACAGCGGATCATTTCAAAATGCTCATACTGACTTTAGACAAATCAAAAATAAAGTTGAAAATATTTTAACAAAGAAAAAAATTAAAGCTGTCATATTTGGTTGGCATTTAAATCAATCATTGAATCAATCTATTTTAGATTTTTTCCACAGCAAGAACATTGCTTGTTATTTCTGGTTACCTGTATTATCAGAAATAGATTTAATAAAAGAAAGCAAGACAATAACAAATTATACAGGGCAAAAAGGACAGAATGTTCAAGTCATTGAGGATGAAAGTTTTTCATTTTTATGCCCTACGGATTTAAGAAATTATAATCATGTTTGTGATTTATATCAAGAATACATTTCTAAATTAGATTTTGATGGTATCTTCTTAGATAAAATACGCTATCCATCTTTTGCGAATGGATATGAAGAAGGTTTTGGTTGTTTTTGTGAAAGTTGTGAAAATGAGTATAAGAAATATGGTATTGATTTAGATTATCTTAAAGATTTATTTATGAAACATGATGATAAGTTATTAGATGGTCAATATGATGAATATGGACGCTATATATTCAAAGATGCAACAGTTGATTTATTTTATCAAACAAGAGCACATATTATTACTGAATTTATAGGAAATCTTTGTGACTATTTCCATTCACAAGATTTAAAAGTTGGTTTAGATATATATGCTCCATTCTTTGCTTATCATTGTGGTCAAAATATTTATGAGTTATCTAAAAAAGCTGACTTTTTAAAACCAATGTTTTATCGTTTTACAACAGCTCCAGCAGGTATGCAATATGAATATGATGCCTATAAACAATATTTTAAAAATTCTTCATATTTTGATTTAGCTCCTATTTCTTTAACCTCTTTAGAAAAGCAATGTCATTTCTTAAAGAAAGCCAAATGTGATGTTTATCCTGGTATTGAAATCAATCCAATTGAACATATTTGTAGCACCAATAAAGAAAGATTTATTGAAAACAAAACTTTCTTCACAAAATACTTTGATAGTTTAGTCTGTTGCTGGAATTGTTTATTGATGAATAAAGATATTGAAGAAAGTTTATAAAATATCAATTTTAATATATTGATGAACAAACATAAATAAATTTTTATATAAAAAGTCAGGATTTCCCTGACTTTTTAATATTTTTCTCAAATTATAAATGACCATATTTTGCTTCATCTTCAGCAATGTTTCCTCTATGTTGAAGTGATTTTTCTGTATATTGCATAATTTCAAACTTATTCCCATCTGGATCATGAATCCACATCTGCCATGTTTCTGATTGTCCTTTATTTGGTTCTATATCAATCTCTACACCTGCTTTGACCAATTCTTCTCTTGCTTCAAATATATCATCAACCATCAAAGCAAAATGTGAATATCCTAATCTTGTATCCGGTTTTTCATGTTCTAATTGTCCATCACCTTTAGGAAAAAGTTCTAGATATTGACCCGGAGCTAATTCAATAAAAATATATGCAATATCATCGGGATTCGTTTCTGCACGTGCTGCCCATGCTCCTCTTTCTTTTTTTCCTTTATAAGCAGCATATCGCATAATGATTTTAGCTTTTAAACCTAATTTATTTTCATAGAAATCTCGCATTTTATCCATTTGATCAGTATAAAAAGAAAGATGCATAACTTCATTAAATTTCATGATTTTCCTCCTTAAATGTTTGTTTTATTTTTTCTATAAGCATTGCACAATCAATAGAATCTTTAAGACTCATACGTTGACTTTCATATTGATGATTTTTAAGACATTGATGAACTTCTTCTATTTCAGTATAAAAATCATCAAATATATAATCTTTATGAATGTGATAAGCTTCTTGATTATTTAATTCTATTGTTGCTTGTGTTGGACGATAGAAAGGCATACATGTTATTTTTCCTTTTGAACCATAGATAGTCATTAATGGTGAAAGATTCTCATCCATAGCTATTTCCAAATAACCAACTTGACCACTTGTAAAGGTAATTGTAATTTGATCATGACAATCAACACCTTGCATATATTGCACAGACGATTCAATTGATTGAACTGGACTATCAATATAATCAAGAATACTTGCAATATTATAGCTACCTACATCATTAAGAATCCCACCTTGTTCCTGATCAAATAAATATCTTGTTTGTGAAGCATTTGTTATGTCATAACAAAAACGGTTTTCAATTCTTAATATGTCACCAATAAGCCCTTCATCAAGTTGTTTTTTTAATTCTAAGACAAGTGGAATAAATCTTGTTTTCATTGCTTCCATAAAGAAAGTCTGATTTTCTTTTGCAAGTGATGCTAAGTCTTGCATTTGAATTGATGATAAAGTGGCTGGTTTTTCACACAGTACGGCTTTATGTTTTAAGATAGCCCGTCTCGCCCACTCATAATGTTCTTTATGCCATATGGCAATATAAACAGCGTCAACTTGTGGGTCATCTAATAATTGTTCATAATCATCATACGTCACAATTTCTGGATATAAAGCTTTCAATTCTGCTCTTTTAGTGGCAGTATGGGAAGCAACTGCATAAAGTTTCCCATTTTGGCTATAAGACAAGCCCTTTATAAATCTACGAGCAATATTGCCAGCGCCAATAATTCCCCAATGAATCATTTTACTCACCCTTTTCTTGAATTAATTTTTGATACCAATAAAATGAATCTTTCGGGATTCGTTTTAAGCTTCCAGTTCCATCATCTTGACGATCAACATAAATAAAACCATATCGTTTTGACATCATACCTTCACTTGTTGAAACAACATCCATTGCAGACCATGTTAAATAACCAATAATTTCAACTCCATCTTGTATAGCTAATTCCATTTGTTCAATATGCTTTTGTAAATATTCAATACGATAATCATCATGAATTTGTCCATTTTCAAGTGTATCATATGTTCCTAATCCATTTTCTACCACCATGATTGGAACTTCATAACGTTCATACATGTTGTTTAACATAATTCGAAAACCTTGAGGATCAATTGTCCAGCCAAATGCGGTTTTATCTAAACAAGGATTTGTTTGGACATCTTCATGGCTTGCTAGTGAACTTTTATAATATGAGACAGCAATAAAATCTAAAGTATTTTCTTTTAAAAATTGTAAATCTTCAGGTCGCATATCAATTTGATAATCCTGCATTTCTTTTAGAAAATAGTATGGGAATTTTCCTTTAACCATAACATCAGTATAACGATTATTACTTCTTTCATTTTGAATCATTAAAGCATAATCTATTGGTGAAGATGTCAATGGATAACAAGGTGTCCCGGCAACTTCACATCCGACTTTTAATGTTGAATCGATATCATGACATGTTTTAACCAATATAGCATTGGCTAATAATTTATAATAAGCACAAAGATGTAAAACCTGTTCACGATTGTCTGTTGGTTTTAAGATTGCTCCACCAACCATATATAAAGCATGATTCATCACATTGATTTCACAAAATGAAATCCAATATTTAACGCGATCATGATAACGATTGACAATGGTTTCAACATACTTTTGATACAAGTCAACAGTTTGACGATTAGAAAAACCATTATATTTTTCAACCACCCATAGAGGCATATCAAAATGGATTGTCGTAATAATAGGTTCTATTCCATATTTCAATAACTCATCAATCACATGATCATAAAACATTAAACCTTCTTCATTCACTTCCATCTTTTCATCTAAAAAGATACGTGACCAAAGAATAGAAAACCGTAATGCTTTTAATCCCATTTTAGCAAACAAAGCAATATCTTCTTGATAATTTTCATAAAATTCTACCCCAGCTTGAGAAGGATAAAAACCTTCAGGTCGATTTAAATATATCCCGGGTTGATCTAAATATTGAAAACGCGTTTCTCGCCCTTGTGGAATAATATCAACAACAGTTTCTTTACGACTAGAAAAGCCTCCCTCGCATTGTCCTCCACTGATTGAACTTCCCCATAAAAAATTCTTATTCATAGGCTTCATCAAGGATCTTCTTTGTTGAAGAACATCCAACTCCGGCTCTATCAATACCTAAATTGATTAAATCAATTAATCTTTCTTTACTGCGAACACAACCTGATGCTTTGACTTTAATCTTCCCCTGAGCTTCTTTCATAATCAAATCAATCACTTCTAAAGAAGCTCCAACATTATGTTCCCCTTTAAAATAACCTGTTGACGTTTTAATAAAATCAGCTTGACCTAAAATACAACAACGAACTGCTTGTTTGATTTCTTCTTGAGTCAAGGCATCAGTTTCTACAATGACCTTTAATCCAACATGATTTTGATGACATAATTGACTCATTTGCTTAATTTCATCAATGACATCATCATATTCTCCACCTTTAATTTTGCCATAATTTGCGACCATATCAATTTCAAAAATATCCCCTTGATCAATAATCGCTTGTGCTTGCGCTAACTTTGATGGTGTATGACTTGATCCAAAAGGAAAATCACATACGACACAAAGTAACGTATGTGATCCTTGAATACAATCCTTAGCAATTTCAATCGCATCAGGATTGACACAAACACTTTTGCATCCATAGTCTACACCAATCATAATATTGTCTTTTAATTGTGTGCGTGTAAAACTTGGATCTAAGACTGCATGATCCAAATAACCAGCCAACACTTCTTTAGAAAAGTCTTGTTTATTTGTCATTTGTCATACCTCATTTTTTATATTTTATTTGTATCATTTTTCCGATTAATCCAGGATAATCTCCTAAATCAACTTTTTCTTTATTATCATAATGAGCAATAAACCATTTGTTTTTCTTTTTTAAGATTCCTTCTCTTTTTAACAGCTTATCACCAGTTCCTCTTAACAATAAACAAATTGTTAAAAAACCTTCATCACTTACACATATTGGTGTGTAATGCAACGTTGTACTCCATAATTCTATAATTGTTCCTTGTGGGACATAAAAGATTTCACATAATGAAGAATCATATGTATCATCTAACATATCCCATAAATGTCCAACAACCAGAACATAATCAGTGACAGCGACAATTGTTTCGCTGCCCTGATGATATTCAATGCCATTTAAGACATCATTATGCCCAGCTACAACGCCAGCCATAACATCCATATATCCATAAACTTTCTGGCTTAATCTTTGAATAGAAGAATATTCTTCAATAACTTGAACGCTTGGTTCATAACAATTTCCAATTTTGGGAGGATGGACATTTGCTAATACATAAGCGATTGCATCTTGAACATCTTCTTTAATGATTTTTCCATAAGTTTTAAAGCTTTCATCTTGTACACTGTGAATCTGATATGCTTTATTCAATTCTTGGAGTTGTTTTAAACTCACTTATTTTTTTGTCTTTCTTCAATTTCTTTAAGCATATCAATTCTGACTTGATGTCTACCACCTTCATATTCACCGCTTAGCCAGGCATCAACAATCATCTTAGCTAATTCAATACCAACAACTCTAGCACCAAAAGCTAACATGTTTGTATTATTATGTTCTCTTGAAAGCTTCGCTGAATAAGGTTCACTACAAGTCACACAACGAATCCCATTGACTTTATTTGCAGCTAATGAAATTCCTACACCAGTCCCACAAATAACAATTCCTTTATCCACTTCACCACTGACAACTGCATTTGCAACTGCTTCACCAGCAATTGGATAATTAAAACGCTCAGTACTATCTGTTCCATAATTCAAAACTTCATAACCATATTTTTCTTCAATGTAACGTGTAATTTCTTTTTTATATTCTACTGCTACATGATCATTTCCAATTCCTATTTTCATTCTTATCTCTCTCCTATCTATCTTTTTGGGGTTGCCATCTTTGCCCAAGTATAAGCTTTTCCCTTCATTGTAATAGCTAATTGATAAATGTTTTCTGGCCAAGTTCCACCACCAAAACCACCATCACCAATCGCATGAATATCTGCCCCGGTTTGTTTCATCAAAATAGCAATTTGACGAATTGTATCTTGGTCAGCAATTTCCACATTACTATCAAGAAAGCACATAACCAATGTTCCAGGTTTATAACGATGAGTAAATTCTGTGAGTTCACGAATCATTTCAACAGTAATTCCATGTCTTGAACCAGGAGCTGGTAAATCAATCACATCAGCCCCTACATCAATTAATTCTTTAATAACTTCTTTCGCATCATAATCAGCTAATGGATCTCCTAACACTTTTTCAACAATCCCATCTTCCCATTTTCCAGCAAAGATGAGCATATCTTCACCAAGAATTTCTCTTGCTTCTTTAGTTGCCAAAATGACATCCTTAATTGACGTTCCACTTCCTGGATTTCCTCCTAAAACAATGAATGAAGCCCCTAACTCTTTTGCTTTTAAAACATTTTCTTTAGAGTACATCATACTTCTCATTTCAGCCTTTTTAGGATCCATTGCCAATTCCTGATCATCTGCTTTAGGACATCCCATATAAATTCCTACTGGTTTTTCACTCACCAAAGCCTTTAATTCTTTCAATGATAAACCTTGCATACCATTAGCCCCTTCAGGATTATCAAAATGAAAACCATTTAACATAACCATATCGCCACCAAAAGCAAACATTAACTCAGTACTTGTACACCCATTTATTAAAATCGGATTATTAAGATATGTTTGTCCCATGATAACACGACCTTCAGATTTTAAAATCGATTCCTTTAATTGCATTGGTGTATATTTGGCTACTTCACTTGCTTTAGCAGTAATCAATCTTGTAATACGATAATCTAATTTCATAAGCTAGCCTCCTATTTATTTAACAATGCTTTTGCACGATCTAGAACCTTTTGACCATTCATCATTCCATAATCTTGCATATTGATTACTTCCACAGGTTTATCTGGATACATCTTTATAACATTTTTTAATTCAAAACGGACTTGTGGCCCTAATAAAATCACATCTGCCGCATCCCCAAATGAAGCAACTGAACTAACTGGATGAGCTTCAATATGAACATCAATACCTTCCTTTTTGGCTGCTTCATTCATACGATTAACAAGTAAACTTGTTGACATTCCAGCAGCACATACTAATAAAATATTCATTATTTATTCCTCCTAATCTAAATCTTTACCATCTGAAGCAATGACTTTTTTATACCAATAAAACGAATCTTTTCTCACCCTATGCAAATCACCTTCTCCTTGATCATTCATATCAACATAAATAAATCCATATCTTTTATCCATTTGTCCTGTTGTAAATGAAACCAAATCAATAGGAGCCCATGTTGTATAACCAAAAATATTAACGCCTTCTTCTCTTGCTTTCATTAAGCTTTGAATATGACTTCTTAAATAATCAATACGATAATCATCATGAATTGTTCCATCTTCTTCAACCTTATCAAAAGCTCCTAATCCATTTTCAACATCAAATAAAGGAACTTGATAACGATCATTTAAGAAGTGCAAGAAATATTCATAACCAATAGGATCAATTTGCCATCCCCAATCAGATGCTTTTAAATAAGGATTTTTAAGATTTTCAGAAGTTCCAGCTCCATCCAATGATTCACCTTCATTTTGATGAGTTGTGACAACATTAGACATATAATATGAATAAGCTAAGAAATCAGCTTTACCAGCTTTTAAAGCTTCTTCATCATCTTTTGTGATATTTAAAGTCACATTATTTTGTTTCCATAATCTTGAAGCATATACAGGATAATAACCACGAACCATTGTATCTGCACAATATCCAAATTTATCTTGGAAAGCCTTATAATTTGCGAGAACATCTTTTGGATCACAAGTATATGGATATGAACAATAACCAGCAATCATACATCCTACACTGATATTTTCATCAATTTCATGAGCTGCAATAACAGCTTTTGCTGAAGCAACCATTTGATGATGAAGTGATTCAAAAGCAACTTGTTTACCACCTTTTCCTTCAAAATGAAGCAAGATATTAATTTCATTAAAAGTTAACCATTTATTGACATAATCTTTATATTCTTTAAAACATACTTTAGCAAATTCAACAAATTGATGAATCATTTCACGATTTGTCCAACCACCATAAGTTTCTTCAAAATAAACTGGTTCATCATATTTGTATAAAGTGATCACAGGATCCATCCCGTATTTTTGACATTCTTTAAAAACATTACGATAAAATTCAACCCCTGCTTGATTGACTCCACCTTCAACCCCATGTGGGAAAATTCTTGCCCATGAAATAGTTGTATTAAAAGTTGTAAATCCCATCTCAGCAAGCATTGCAATATCTTCTTTATAACGATGATAGAAATCAATACCTACATGATTCGTATATCTCACATCATCAAATAAAACATATTTAGCACCTTTAGGAAGAAGATCAAATTGACGCATCTTTCCTCTTGAACCATCGGCATTTAAATAATGAATATATCTTCGATCATAAGTTGTTCCAGGATCACCGAAATCAACTTGTACAGGACTCTTTCCATCTTCATCCCAAGCCCCTTCACATTGAGCAGCACTGATTGAACCACCCCATAAAAATTTATCGTTATTAATCATTGTTAACCTCCTATAATTGTCTTAACTCTTGACATATTTCTTGATAACTTTTTGCTTTTCCAAATAATGCTGAAGTTCCTAAAATAAAACCATCTACACCTATTTGTGATAATGTTTGAATTCTTTCAGGTGAACAAGCTCCATCAATCATAACTTTAAAACCATATTGTTCTTTCATTTGACAAAGCTGTTTAAATTTATGATCAACAAAGTTTAAATACTTTTGACCAGCAAACCCTGGATTAACACTCATCACCATCACATAATCGACAAGATTCAATGCTTCTTGAATGGTTTCAATTGATGTTCCTGGATTAATGGCTAAACCAGGATGAACATGAGCATCTCTAATCATTTGTAATGTCCGTGTAATATGAGGATCATTTTCTGGATGTACATAAATAATCTGAACCCCAATATCAGCAAATTTTTGAATATAATCACTCGCTTTATTAACCATAAGATGAACATCACATGGCTTTGAAGTATGACTCACGATATATTCAATATCCTGCAATCCCATTCCAAAGTTAGGTACAAAACTTCCATCCATCACATCCAGATGAAAAATATCAACGCCTCCTTCTTCCAACATTTTCACTTCTAATTCTAAATTTCCAAAATTTGCACACATCATTGATGGGCATAATAACTTTTCCATTTATTTTCCTCCCCTAGTTAAACGATTACTCAAAGTTTTAAGAAATAAAGGTTTTCACCTTTATTTCTAATATTCAACATTGTTTTCTAAGTCCTCTCCATGACTAGCAATAACTTTCTTATACCAATAAAATGATTTTTTTGGATAACGTTTCATAGATTTAATTGTATGTTCATAACGGTCAACATAAATAAATCCATAACGCTTAACAAATCCTTCTCTTGTTGAATGCAAGTCAGTAGCAGACCAAGTTAAATAGCCTAATAAATCTACACCATCTTCAACGGCTTCTTTCATACAGGCAATATGTCTTGCTAAATATTCAATACGATAATCATCATAAACTTTATGATTTTCATCTAATTCTTCGGTTGCTCCCATACCATTTTCTAGAATTAAGATTGGTAATTGATATCGATGATATATTTCCATTAATTGATAATAGAAACCATCTGGATCAATAATCCATCCCCATTCTGTTTCATCACAATAAGGATTTAAGTTACCTGCACGATATTGTACAAGAGCTTCTTGAACTTCTTTTGGTGCTGGTGCTGCTTTTAAAACTTCATCATCTTCATGGGCTTTAACAACACTTGTTGAATAATAAGTTGTTGAAATCAAGTCAGGTTGAACTGAAGCAATTAATTCTAAATCACCTGGTTGCATATCCGGCATACAGTCAATACTCTTTAAATAATTTAAGAAGTATTTTGGATATCTACCACGACAATAAATATCTAAATATGCCCAGTTTGTCATATACATTTGATGAACTGCAGCTCTTACATCCTTTGGATTACATGTTGCTGGATAAACCATGCCAGTTGCACAATTAGGTCCAATTTTTGCATCTGGATCAATTTTATGACAGGCATTGACACATCGTGCATAAGCCAATGTTAAATGATGTTCAACTTGCCAGGTTTCTTTATCGGTGAGATGTGGATCACCCATAATATATTCTTGATCGAGATGAAATAAATTTGGTTCATTAAATGGTGTATAATATTTAATTCTACCTTTAAAATGTTCAAAGATTGTCTTGACATATTTGATATATAAATCAATCACTTTTCGATCTAAGAATCCGCGATATTTATCCATTAAAGCTTGAGGTAAATCATATGCATATAAAGTGGCTACTGGAGTGATTCCACGCTTAATCAAACCATCCACCATACGATCATAAAATGCTAAACCTGCTTGATTTGGTGTTTCTTCTTCACCAGTTGGATAAATTCTTGTCCAAGCAATAGAAAAACGATAAATATTAAATCCCATTTCTTGATACAAATCTAAATCTTCTTCTAAATGATGATAATGATCACTCGCTATATGAAAGTTGGAATAACCATTTTTTAAAATACGTGTATCACTAATAGATACCCCTTTTCCATCTTCATTCCAAGCACCTTCAAATTGTTGTGCATTTGTCGAACTTCCCCACATAAAGGTATGAGGTAATTTGCTTGCCATTTTGTTTCCTTCTTTCTGTTATCTTATAGCTTTATTGTAAAGCATGTGGGTAATCGTTTCCACACAAGTGAATGGCACACCTTGTGCCATTGTTAAGACAAGCATATATAGACTACTGTCTTTATTGAGTAAACGTTATCGCAAAGATTATTTTTTATCGAGTCAAATGACTCTACCACTATTATACACAATATGAGTAATCGTTTCCACAAAATGATTTGAAAATATTGCTAAAAACCTATATAATAAAGATAGGAGTGAATTTTATGGATAAAAAAAGAAGCATCTCGATTAAAGAAATTGCCAAATTAGCTAATGTTTCAGTAGCTACTGTTTCAAGAGTCATTAATAATAATGGGCGTTTTTCTGAAGAAACGAGAAAAAAAGTACAAGATATTATTGATAAGTATGGTTATACAACCAATATGGCAGCTAAGAGTTTAAGGATGTCTAAATCAAAGACAGTTGGATTGATTGTTCCTAATATTGATAATGAATGGTTTTCACATTTGGTTTTAGAGATTGAAAAGTATTTCTTTGAAAAGAATTATTCGGTTTTTATATGTAATACTTCGCAAGATGAACAAAAAGAAATTGCTTATTTTAAATCTTTAGATTCAAAATTGGTTGATGGAATTATGTGTATTTCAGGAATTGAAGAAATTCCTACGGATGTTATTACACGTAATATTCCCATTGTTTGTATTGATAGAAAGCCTAAAGATCATAATAATGTTTATTATGTTGAATCTAATCATTATAGTGGTGGTTATCTAGCGACTGAAGAATTGATAAAAAAAGGCTGCAAGAAGATTGCAATTGTTTCTAGAAATAAAACATTATCAGTGAACAAACAACGTTTAGAAGGATATCGTCAAGCTTTAAAAGATTATGGATTAACAGAATATAAAGAATTACAAATATTACTTGATCCTTCTTCAGCTAACTATGAAGGTTCCAGAGAAGCTATGAATCAATTGATTAAATCTAAGATTCCTTTTGATGGTGTCTTTGCAACAAATGACTGGCGTGCTTATGGAGTTATGGTCGCATTAAGTGAAAATCATATTAATGTTCCTCATGATGTCAAAGTTATTGGTTTTGATGATATTTCTATATCTCATTCATGTCATCCTTCCTTATCAACAATTCGCCAAGATACAGTTGGATTAGCGCAAAAAGCTTCAAGTTTATTATTAAACTTAATGAATGATAAAGAAATTCAAATGGAAGAAAGACGTTTTATATTACCGGTTGAAGTGATTCAACGTGATTCAACTCAAAAAGACCCAGAATGATGGGTCTTATAAATTATCTTTGACTGTTTTTTCTACTTGATGATAAATATCAATGAGATGGTTACACCATTCATTATATTCATCATCTTTTATTTTTAATTCAGGATGTGCATCCATATATTTTAAATACATTGCTAAACCTTTTTCAATTGAGATATGATGATCAAAATGATCAATATCTCTTTTTATTTTACTCATATCATAACAACAAGAATATTGTTTATCTCCTAAAAAAGCTGTAGTATGATCATATTTTTGTGACATCGCTAATAAATCACTAGGAATATGCACTATATGTGGCTGTTTATTCAACAAGCGATATAACTCATGATAAATCATATCCCATGTCACAAATCTTGGATTAATATTATGATAGGCTTGGCCAATTGTTTTTTCATTATTTATCAATTGGATAAAGTTATCAGCGAAATCAAATGTATGAGTACAATGCCATGTACTCTTACCATCACCATGCACAATAACTGGTTGATCATTTAAAATACGCTCAACAACACTCCAACAGCTTTTACCTTTTACACTTAGTGGAATGCGATCATATCCATAAGTTTGTGAAGGACGGACAATCGTTATGGGAAAACCAAATTGCTGATAAGCTTTAAAAAATAATTGTTCACATTTGGTTTTATCTTGTCCATATTGTGAGTAAATATTGTTTTGTTCTTGAGTTTCATCAATACATATGGCTGTTTCGTGATTATAAGTAGCAACGGTTGAAATAAAGATGTATTGTTGTATTTTGCCTCTAAATAATTCTATTTGTTGAATAGCTTGTTGTGGTTTATAGATAATGAAATTACATACAATATCAAAACTATACTGTTTTAAAACATCTTGTAATTGTTCAGTATCATTAAAATCACAAATAATTTGGGTAGCCCCTGTTGGTAATGGTTTATGTCCTCTATTAAGTACATATAAATCAATAGAAGGATCTATAGCTAATTTCTCACAAATTGGCATTGAGATTGTTCCTGTACCACCAATTAATAAAACTTTTAATGTTTTAGTATTCAATATCATTTTTTAGATCTTCTCCATTTGTTTTGATAACTTTTTGATACCAATAGAATGATTTCTTTTTATAACGTTTTAAATCCAATAAATCATCAAAGTCCCTATTCACATAAACAAATCCATATCTCTTTCTAATTTCTTTATGACTACTTAAAAAATCAATTGGACTCCATGCTAAATATCCTAATAAATCAACACCATCATGTTCAACCGCACGTTTTACACTATTGATATGTTTTTGATAATAAACAATTCTTTCATCATCATAAACTTTACCATTCTCTAATTTTTCATCAATCCCTATCCCATTTTCTACAATAAATAATGGTTTATGATATCTTTGATATAAATCAATAAGTGAATATCTTAATCCTTCTTCATCAATTTGCCATCCCCATTCATTGGCATCATAATGTGGATTCTTTAATCCTCTCGTATCAAACAAAACTGCATCTTCTAATTCATTTAAGTCTTTAATATCTTTAAACGAAGCTTGAACATTACTACGATAATAAGAAAATGCAAGATAATCTACTTTTTGTGAAGATTCCTTAATAACTTTTCTTTCATCATCACTTAATTCAACATGAATATTTCTATTCTTCATGAAGTTTTCAAAATAATCAGGTAATTCTCCATTTGTCATTATATCAAATGGTAAATAGTTATGCATTTTGTTTTTAAAATCTGCCATGATGATATCATCACTTTGACATGTTAATGGATAGAATGGAGCATGTCCAATCATTCCTCCAACCCATGCTTGAGGATCAACTCTTTTAATCACTTCAACAGCATGTGCATGAGCAACGGCTGTATTCACTGATAATTGTGCAAACAATTCACTTTGACTCATACCTTCAGGACGATATACTCCCGCAACTAAATCTGATTGATAAGGTGCTAAATTGATTTCATTATATGTCAACCAATATTTGACCTTTCCTTTCATCCTTGTCACGACTGTCTCAACATGTTTAGCATACAAATCAATAACCTTCTTATTTAAAAAACCATTATATTCTCTTAATAAATGATCTGGCATATCAAAGTGTACCAATGAAACAACTGGCTCTATCCCTTTTTCTAAGAGATAGTCAATCATATCTTCATAATAGGCTAAACCTTTCTCATTTGGCTGTTCATCATCTCCCATCGGATGAATTCGTGACCAGACAACTGAAAAGCGATAAGCCTTAAACCCCATCTCTGCCATTAAATCAATATCTTCTTTATAATGATGATAATGATCTGTCGCCACGGCTGTATCACAGAACATTGGTGCAATCCCTTTCTCTGGTGTCACTACCAATGTGTCATACACATTTAATCCCTTTCCATCTTCTAAATATCCACCTTCTGCCTGTACATTACTTAGGGCTGCTCCCCATAAAAAATCTTTCTTCATCTCTCTATCCTCACTTTGTTGTCATCATTATTGTCATCTGTCCATCTACCTTGATTTCACAGTTGACTGGGATAAGGAAGTTATCCCCTACCTTCACTTCTTGATTATCTACCTTTCCTTGTCCTTTTACGATTGTTGCAAGTTGATAATGACCACTTTGATAAGTGTCTTGACCATCAATTTCTAGTTTTGTAACTGTAAAAGAATCATTGGAAATAAAGACTGTCTGTTTCATATGTGCAGTTTCACTCACGACTGGATGAATATGATTTTCCATCTCCTTTGGGTCATATGATAGACAATCAATTGCTTGTTCTAGATGGAGTTCACGCTCATTTCCTGCTGCATCCTTACGATGATAGTCATAGAAACGATATGTGATATCAGTTGCCTGCTGTATTTCATAGACAATGCTGCCTTTCTTCAAAGCATGCAGCAAGCCTGCTGGCAGATAAACAAAGTCACCTGGATGCACATCCAAATGTTTGATGAGCTCATCCCAGCGATCTTCCTGAATGTATTTTCTTAATTCTTTTTCATCCTTAGCATGATGTCCATAAACGATATTGGCATCATCATTGGCTTCAATGAAATACCAGGCCTCATTCTTGCCTGAAGAAAAGCCAACTTTTTGAGCATGTTTAGCATCTGGATGAACCTGTAAGCTTAAATCATCCTCAGGTCCAACCAAAGATATAATAACTGGAAATTCACCTTCCTGATTTCCAAAAAGTTCCTGATGATGAATCCATAAATTTCTTAAAGTCATACCTTGATAAGGTTCAGTTAAACAAACTGTAGAGTCCTTCTCCTGAGCACTAAATGACCATGATTGACCAATCCCATCAGGAAAATCTTGATATCCAAAATAATCCTTCACTAATGTATGTCCCCAAAGTGCTGGACGAGGAATTGGTTTAAAAAATAAAATTCCCATATAAACACCTCCATCTTCATTTTAGATAATTTCATTATCTTTACCATATTGTAAATCGTCATAATTTATGACAAGTTACGCTTTGAAAATAAAATTATATTTCCTATTTATTAGAAAAAAGAAGTCCCTTTCAATGAAAAGCACTTCTTTTTTTAACGAACTCAGTTGTTGTTTCATATTACAGAAATGATTTTCTGTATCATTTTAGATATTTCATATTCACTACATTGTAACCAATGCAAACAATGCAACAACCGTTGTCACTCCTGCAAGAACAGTTGCTGTTGTCACAACCTTTGGTTTTACTTGATAGCGATATTGTATGTTATATAAACGATTGACTTGACGCGATTTTGTACAATGGTAATCTGATAATAACGCAATAACAAAAATTAAAATTCGCATCCACAAACTTGTTCCAACACCCCAAGAGGAAGGCCAAGGAAAAATTCCTAATCCAAAAGCCAAAATAGCAGTTCCAATAGCCGGAATAACATATGGATTTTTTAAATCATCTAATTTCTTTTCACGTTTTCTTTTTTTTCGTTCTGCTTTTTCTTTTTTTGCTTTTTGTTCTTCATTTCTTTGAGCATATTTTTGTGCATCGCTTCTTTGTTTAACAACAACGACTGCTTCACCACAAGAATCACAGAATTTTGCTGTATCACTTAATTTTGCACCACATTTTCGACAATACATAGACTTCTCTCCTTATTTCAAAATAACTGATGTTAAATTTAACAATGCAATATATATACTCATAGCAATAGAAACTATTGCAAAGCCATAACTTCCGTTTTGTTCAAAACCTTTTTTCTTATCTTTATAATCAGTAACCAAAGACATTACGCCACAAATCATTGCCAAGACATAGAAAACAAAACTAATTATAAATACTATTTTAGTTGGTCCATCTATAGAATTAACAATAGTTCCAACAATACAATCTAAAACGATTAAAGCAAAGAGGAAAAGTATAATTCCAATTTTGCCCCAATTATTAGCTTTAGGATTAGCCTTTAAAGAAGATTGTGATTTTCTCATCTCTTTTTCAATATTCTTTTCAGCTTTCTCTAAATCCTTCATTTTTACTTTTTCAATTGGTCTACCACAATAAATACAAAATGTTGAATCATCTGGTAAATCTTTATGACAATGTGGACATTCTTTCATAAACTTTTTCCTCCTTGTTTTTGATACAAAGAAGGCTTGTTGCCCAAGCCTTCAAACATAGTTTAAGCAGCAGCTTCTAATGCAGCTTCTTCTTCAAGTCTTTTTACTTCAGAATTTTCATATGCTTTCCAGAATGGATAGAAAATAACTAAACCAATCAAGAAGTTAATAACTACAATTAAAACTCCGCCAATTGAACCACCTGTAGACAAGTAACCTAAGATAGGTGAAGGTGTTGCCCAAGGTAAATTCATATACATTCTTCCAATAAATCCAACTTGCGTTAAACCATATGTTAATGCAGCGGTTATCGTATGTGTTAATACAAATGGAATAGCTAAGAATGGATTTAATACAATTGGTAAACCAAACATCATTGGTTCAATAATACAGAAGATAGCTGGTGGGAAACAAATAGTAGCTAATGGTTTCAAATGTGGTAATTTCTTACTAGATTTGAACATATAGAATAAAATTGGCCAACATGTAGATACCCACATAAATAATCTGTTTAAATTTGGAGTCCAAATATGTGGAATAGCTTGATGTGCCATGAAAGCATCATTATTTTCTACCATCCATGTATTTGTAAACGCATTTGTTACGGCACCAACGATATTATCTCCATGAAGACCACAGATCCATAATAATGATACCAAGAAATAAGATAGTGTGTAAATAAAAATGTTGTCTGCAGCTGATAATACTGGTAATAACATATTTCCAATAAGCTCTGGAATATTAACGCCAGCTAAAGTTCTTAATCCCCAACAAATAAGTGTTGTAAATAAATATGGAATAATTGCAGAGAAACTATCAGCAATTGCAGGTGGAACTGAATCAGGTAATTTAATACGAATGTTATGTTTGTAACATACATCAATAATATTAATTGCGATTGCAGCAGCAACAATAGCAGTAATAACCCCTGCACCACCCCAATAATTTGTAGGTAAAGCACTGACTAATTGATTTGCATCAGTAACACCTTCAACAAATAATTTACCTACAGCGTTGTAGTTCAATAAGATGAATGCAAAGAATGCACCAACAGCACCTGTTGTTTTGTTGAAACCTTTGATTTCAGCATATTCAGATCCCATTGCGATAACCATGTAAATAGCCATAATACCCATAGATAGGTTGTTAACTAATGCAAGATCATCTGCATATGGTCTCAAGAATGGTAACAATGCAGTTTCTGTTAAACCACCATCTGAACCTAAAAGATAAATAATTAAGAAAATCGAACCAATCATTGTGACACCGACAGCAGAAACCATCCCATTAACGATTGCTCGTACAAATGGAATCTGACCGAATTTTGTCATTGGTCCAGCGATGACATCGACTTTTGCCATCAATTTGTCCATAAAGGACATGTTTTCGTTAGACATATAAATTCTCCCTTCGTCTAGTTTTTTGAAAACGAGTAAACGTTTTCTCTTTCTAACTTTATTTTAGCACCTCTCTTGCTTTTTTCTAGCGAATGAATCGGCATAATAAATGCCAAGTAATTGTAATTTTCAAAGAAAGTCTTTATTTTATAAGGGTTTTGAGACATTTTGGGAAAACGATTTTTTTGAGAAAACGTTTACATACTTGTCGAAATTTGCTATAATATCATAACAAAGGGAGGGATTTTATGAATTTAAACAAAAAAGAAATTGAAATCATTAAACTACTTATTTCATCTTCAAATTACATATCTTCTTATGATATAGCGACTGCAACAGGAATCAATCGACGACTTGTTAGAGATGAGATGACTAATATTAAAACTATCTTAAAAACACTAGGTTATGAATTAATTTCTAAAACTTCTAAAGGATATATTATCGAAGGAAAATCATCACATTCCTTACAAGCCTTAGCTGATATTATTGAAGATGCAGAAAGACAGCGTGAATCAGTTTTCCCTACCCTTCCCTGGGAAAGACGAAACTATATTCAAAAAAGATTAATTGAAGCTGATGGTTATGTAAAAATTGATGATTTAGCTGATGAACTTTTGATTAGTCGTTCTACCATTTCTAGTGATTTAAAGAAAGCTAGACATGATATTAAAAAGTATGGTTTAACAATGAAACAAAAACCTAATTATGGAATATGTATCGTTGGTGATGAAGCGAATAAAAGAAAACCTATTTGTGATTATCAGTTTACAAATTTAAGACAATCTGAGATGTTTTATGATTATTTAAATTCGTTTATTGCAAGTGTTGATTCTTTGGAATATGGAATTTTAGAGATTATTAAAAAACATCAAGTAGAGATGTCAGATATTGCTTTATGTGATTTTCTTTTAAGTTTATCAATAAGTATTATGCGTATTTTAGCTGGACATACGATTACTCATCCTCAAGATTTAACCTTAATTGAAAGACGTAGTGAATTTGCCTGTGCACGTGATATTGCTCATTTTATTGAAGAAAAAAATCAATGTGAAATTAATGAATATGAAATCAATCAAATTGCTATTGAGCTTATTTGTAAACGTTCATCAAAAGGAACAACCCCTAAAAATGTACCTGAGGTTGCACATCTTGTCAATGAGATCTTAGCTGAAATCTATCAACAAACATTACTCACATTTACCGATGAAAAGTTCCATACTGTTTTTACCCTTTATATTGAAGCCGCGCTTATTCGTTTAACTTATCATGAAAAAATTAGAAATCCTCTCTATGATGAATTAAAAACAACTTATCCACTTGCTTATGAGCTTGCTCAAATCACTTCTTCAGTCATTGAAAAACATTTACACCAATCTCTTTCAATGAGTGAATTGGCTTTCTTTGCTATTATCTTTAACACTGCTATTAATCGTAAAACAACCAACAAAAAGAAAGTCTTACTATTATGTGGCTTAGGTGGTGGAGCTGAAGATTTGACATCTTATCAGATTTTAGATCGTTTTGAAAGTCAAATTGATATTGTCAAAACATCTCAATATTATAAATTACCTGATGAAGATTTAAGTCAATATGATTTTATTATTTCAACTGTTCCTATTCATAAAAAACTAGCTATTCCTTATATCAATATTTCACAAATCATTAGTCAAGAAGACTTAGATAAAATAGATAATTACTTATCTTATTTATTCAATAAAAATAGAATGGAAACACTATTCCATCCTCAATTATATAAAACCAATGTCAAAGTTCGTCATAAATCAGATATTGTCAATGAATTTTATAAAATGCTCAAAACTCAATATCCAACAATTAAAGAATCATTTAAAAATAATCTAATTATTAAAGATCAAAGTACAATGATTCATTATCGTCATAAAATTGGTTTATTAAAACTCAATAAACCTTTAAACAACAATAATATTTTAGCAGTCTTATTATTAAACAAACCAATCCTATGGGATAAAAAAGAATTACAAATGATTATTCTTTTCTCTTGTAGTGATAATAATAATTATATTTATAATACAATTTCTAATACACTTATGAATCTTTCTTTAAAAGAAAAGGATATCCAAAATCTTTTTGAAGATTCTAGTTATCCACTCTTTTTAAAAACAATGATTCAAAATCAATCATAAGGAATAGTCACTATTCCTTTTTATAAATCTTTCACTTGTTTATCAAATTCTTCTAACCATTCAGATTGATATTCCTCAATCGCACCCATATCAGATAATTTAGTTAACTCACTATCTAATGGTAATTGTCCTAAAATATTTAAATCATATTTATCAGCAACATCTTTTAAATGACTATGACCAAAAACATAAATCTTATGTCCACAATCAGGACACTCTACATAACTCATATTTTCTACAATCCCTAAAATTGGAATATTCATTTGTTTTGCCATATTCACAGCCTTAGAAACAATCATACTTACAAGTTCTTGTGGGCTTGTCACAATCACAATACCATCCAATGGTAATGATTGGAAAATTGTTAATGGGACATCTCCTGTTCCTGGTGGCATATCAACAAACATATAGTCCACTTCACCCCATTGAACATCGCTCCAGAACTGTTTAATCATTCCGGCTAAGATTGGTCCACGCCATACAACAGGATCCTCAGCATTTTCTAACAATAAATTTGTAGACATAATCTTTGTCCCTTGTGTTGATACAGCTGGAATGATTTCTTTTCCATTAGAATAAATTTGAGTTCCTTCAACGCCAAAAGTCTTAGCAATTGATGGTCCCGTAATATCACCATCTAAAACTGCAACTTGATATCCTTGTCTTTGTTTTAAAACAGCCAATAAAGATGTGATTGAAGATTTCCCAACGCCACCTTTACCACTAACAACACCGATAACTTTTTTGACATGAGAATGGGCATTCATAGGTGCTAAAAAACTTCTTTCAGAACAATCTTCTTGGCATGATCCACAATCATGATTACATTCATTACTACTCATACTATCTCTCCTTCATGTTTATTATTCTACTACATATTTTAAAATTATTCAAAGGATGTGGTTTTTTAAGATTGAATATACTCTTTTTTAAAAGTAAAACCTCTCCCTCTGACTTCATTAACTTTACTAACAACCATAAAAGCATGTTCATCAATACTTAAAACTAACTCATTTAATTTTGGTAATTCACGATTAGAAACAACACTCATAATCACTGGATATTCATTTTTCATATATCCTGAAATAGACTTTAACATTGTTGTTCCACGATCTAATTCTTGAATAATTGCATTATTAATTTCAACATATTTAGCAGATACAATCATCACTTCTGTTTGAGCTTTTCCAACCACCAATACTTTATCTAAAATAATGGTATAAGTTGCAACTAAAACAATACCATATAAAACCATTTCTCGATCTGTATAGAATACTTGCATTAATAAAATTAAAAAATCAAAGGCATACATTGAAACCGATACTGGAAGTCCTATTTTTTTATTAATAACTAGTGGTGGAATATCCATTCCTCCTGTTGATGCATTACATTTAATAACAATACCAATTGCACTTCCAATTAAAACTCCACCTAAGATTGCTGCTAATAAGGGATCCGTTGTTAATTGAGTATAACCAATTGTATTTTCAAATACACTTAAAATAAATGGAAAATAAAAAGTACTAATCAATGTTGATAAAGCAAAAGCCTTCCCTAAAAAAATAAATCCTACGACAAACATTCCAATATTAAAAATTGATACAAATGCTGTAATAGGAATATGAAAAACATGATTGGCAGCAATTGCCAAACCAGTTGAACCACCAGTAATTAAACCATTTGGAACAATGAACAATAATACTGCTAAAGCATAAATTGTATTTCCTAATAAAACTCCTATTATATTTTTTACCATCTTACTAGACATAATCAACCTCCTATAAAACCCTGAGCTATTATATCATGTTTTTGTATAAAATACGATACTGGTCCCACAATAAATATGATATATTTTTTTAAACATATTTATTGATTGATGATTATTTTTTAAAACGTTATACTTATATGAGGAGGGTATTTATGAAACATATTAAAAAAATAATGCTTATTTTTTTATCTCTTATAATGTTTTTTTCTTTATCAGCTTGTCAATTAGATAATGATAAAGATGTTCAAAAAGAGTTTGATACTTTTATTCAAAATGAATTTATAAAGACTATGGAAAGTGATTATACTTCATCCCATATCTTACTTATCAATCCAAAAGATTATGGAGTTGATGTTAAAAAAATAAAAGTTACTTTAGGTGAATATATTAATGATGAACAAATCCAAAAAGATAAAAAAGAATTGGTTAATACACTTAAGACATTAAAATCATTTAAGCGTAGTGATTTAACTGATGAACAAAAAGATACTTATGATATTTTCTCATTTGAATATAAAATTTATAATCAGTTAAATGATGAGCGATTTGATGATTATCAACAATTATTTGAAAGTATGACCGGTATTCATTATCAATTACCTACAATGCTTGCTGATTGGCAATTACGTAATGAACAAGATGTCAAAGATTTAATTATTTTAGTTAATGATGTGAAACCTTATATGGATGCTGCTTTAGAATATACAAAGAAACAAGAAGAAAAAGGGTTATTAATGGTTGATATAGATAGTATTATTGATTATTGTCAACAAATTATTAAGAGTGGTAAAAGGAGTGCTGTCTTACAATCAATGAATACAAGTATTGATGAGCTTAATTTAGAAAGAAGTCAAAGTATAGATTATAAAAAGCAACTAGAGGAAGCCTTTGTTCAATCTTTTATTCCTGCCTATCAAGATATTATAAATGTAATGAAAGCTTTTCCATCTGGAAAGAATAATACTGAAGGATATGCAAAGTTTAAATATGGTAAAGAATACTATGAATTGTTGTTACAGAAAAATTGTGGTTCTACTAAATCTGTTTTACAAATACAAAATATGATGAAAGCTGCCTATAATAATCATGTAGCTCGTTTACAAGAGATTGTTAGTGAAAATCCTGATATTATTAATCAAAAAGAGCCTCAGACAAAATATCAGAATTATTCACAAATCTTAAATGATATTCAAAAAAATTTATTTAATGATTTCCCTGAAGTTAAAAATATTGCTTATCAGATTCAAGATGTCAATGAAGAATTAGCATCTTCTTCAGGAGTTGCTGCATATTTCAATATTCCCGCATTAGACAGTAAAGAGAAAAAACAATTACGTGTGAATCCCAAATCTGCTAATATTTCATCTATTTCTACTTATCAAACTGTTGCCCATGAAGGATTTCCTGGACACATGTATCAATATGCTTATATGTACGAAAATCAAACGACACCTTATCGCAAAGCACTTGCTAATAGTAATGCTTATGTTGAAGGATATGCTGTTTATTCACAATATTATGCTAATAAATATCTTAAAGATGTTAATCAAACTTATTTAGAAATGCTTAAAGAAAATGAGATGGCTACTTATTGTATAATTATCTTAGCTGATATTGGTATTCATTATGAAGGTTGGTCTTTTAATAAATTTAAAGATTTTCTTAAAGTATCTGGACTTGATTATGGTAATGAGAAAACTTTTAAAAAACAATATTTACAATTACAAGCTAACCCAGCAACCTTTGAACCATATTATGTTGGTTGTGAAGAATTTCTAGCTCTTAAAAGAAAAGCACAAAAGAAACTTGGCAACAAATTCAAAGATATTGACTTCCATAAGGCTATTTTAAAAAGTGGAAACGCACCATTTAGCGTTATCGAAAAAAATGTGAATGAATACATTCAAAGTACAAAATAAGAGAACTTTATCCCTGGAGATGAAGTTCTCTTTTTATATTATTTTATCAATTTTACCATTAAATTCCATTTAAATATCGTTTTCGACAAATTATGCAAATCTATAATTAAATATATTGTAAACGCTATTATTTTGTTATACAATATTGAAGCATTAGAAGATATTCTTATTTTGAATGAATATTTAGATTTTAATAATTCACTAATAAATTGACAGAAAGGAGAAAGTAAAGTTGATAAAACTTTACAATGTGATGAATATGGCTGGCTTTATTTACAAACTACAAAATATTATTAACGCATCACCAGAAAATGATGATACTGACATTATTCTTGCAAGATGCCTGCTAAAGAATATAAATTCTATTACTCACAAAACATCACTACAAGATTTTGCAAATATTTGTTATACTTCACAATCAAGTATAAGTCGATTTGCCCAAAAAATAGGTTATAGTAGTTTTAATGCTTTTAAATCTGATTGTTTAAATGTTCAAGAAGAATTACAAGAGCTTGCTATTGACAATGCTGCATTTCAAGATATTGATTTTAATAAATATACATCTGATATTTCTCATTGTCTTTTGCAAATGCAAAATGATTTTCCTTTAAGTGAATTAGAGCAAATCTGTGATTTCATTCATGATGCTAAACGTATTTTAATTTTTGCAACACATATTCCTGGTGATCTAGGAAATATTTTACAAAGAGGATTACTGACAACTGGTAAGTTTGTTGAATTTTATCCACGCAAAGAACATCAAATGAAAGTTGCTAAAGAAATACAAAAAGATGATTTGTGTATTTTTATATCATTAGAAGGAACCTTATTGATGGAAAAAACAATAACAATTCCAGCAATCATGTCATCTTCAACATCTATTTTAATTACTCAAAATGTACATACAAAATTCTCACAACATTTTACAAAAGTCATTGGTTTAGGAAAACATGATCATGAAACAATCGGTAAATATAAATTATTATTCTTTATTGATTGCTTGTTACATCAATATTACCATAAATATGTTATTCAACATTTAAAATAAAACTGTAATAAAATATGACTTTATTAACCATTTAAATCACCTTTCCTCTCTTAATAATGATAGCTTTAACAGCTTCGTTATACAGGAAAGGTGATTTTCTTTATATAACTTCTTTTCTTTCATCCATACAGCATAATTGATGATAATACAGCCGTAGACCTTGTGCCATGTTATGCTCCTTTCAAGTAAAATAAAAACCGACTACTTGTCGGCTTTAAATACTGCTGATTTATCCGGATTCGAATCATCTAATAGCATTCCTAGTGTTTCCATCATTCCTATTGGATAAATAGATCTGATTTCCTCTTTAGGATGATCTTCCTTAATAAATTGTTTCATATCCTCATATAACTGTTCTGCTTCTTTTCTAGTAACTAGTAATGGTTCTTCACTAGTTTTAAAAATCAAATCAAATCTTCTAACAATATCTTTATACTCCTGCACAATTAATCACTCTCCATCAACAAAATATTAATACTAATTCATTTAGTTTCCCCATTAAATCAATATCGCCTTTTTTCATCATTGTATCATGGATCTAGTTTCCAAGCCAGGCCCTTCTTTCAGGAACGTCTTGTAAAAATAATTCTTTAGCAAAACTAAATTTTTTATTATGTCTCGCTTTTGCATTTATTTCGCGAAGTGTATTAACAAGTTCATCATATTGGCTATATATACCTTCTTTTTCGCTTATTTCTTGAGCCAAAAATTGTATACTCCTTTCTTCCATTTTTGAAAAACGTGTTTTTATTATGATTGTAAAAAAAGACGAGAAAACAAAAAATGGTACTTCTATAGAAAATATAAAGACACCATGACAAACAAATATAAAGATTATAAAAGACTTGATTTTAAACCTAAGCAAGAATCCAAGTTTACAGAATCTGAATTTCTAAAAACTTTTCTTATACACCCAAAAAGGAAATGAAGTGACTCATCATATAATTCATTAGTAAATAAGATCAATAAACATATAAGACCATACTTTGATAACACGGCCATAAAAGATATCAAAACATGGAAAGATGAAACAAACGCAAAGAATCATTCACAAAAATACAAAAGAGATATCTTCATTATATTATCAACTATCTTCAATTTTTCTGAAAAGTATTATGAAACGGATAATAATTGTCTTGAAATCGAAGAAAATTTCAAAGATCCTGCAGAGCATAAAAAGAAAATGCTATTTTGGACTATTGAAGAATTCTAGCAATTCGATAATGTTATTGATAATCTAGAATGTAAAACATTATTCAATTTCTTACATTGGACTGGATGTCGACGTGGGGATGCATTAGCACTAAACTGGAATGACTTTACATCTAGCTTCAAAACTGTAAAGATAAAAAACACAATAAATCAAAAGATTAAAGGACAATCTTATAAAATTACTACACCTAAAACAACAATCTCAAACAAAAACATACCAGATGATGATAAATCATTGGACATCATGAATAACAAATAAATTTCAGCCCATTTTTAATATATAAACAAAAAAACCTTGATATAATCAAGGTAATTTTCATATGGTGCACCGAGTACGGATAAATCCGAACCCTCAACTTCCTCCAGTGTGATAGTCTTAGAACCGTCCTTATAGTTGAAAGTAAGGATTATCTTGTCCTCATAAAGATACACCACATTTACAAAACTGTCAATCAGTCTTTGCCGCTGTTCCCGCTTTGTCACATCAAATTTGCGGAATCGGTAAATGAAAAATGCTATCTGTTCTCTTGTAAGAAGGGGCTTGTGCATTTCCTCCTGCAAAATGCTGACTTCAAGCTGACTTTTGGTTTCCTCCAACTCGTCCAGTCTTTGTTTAGTGGATGGGGTAAAAATCCCTGCTTGAATGGCGTTGAGCATATTGTTAATACCTTTTTCCGTTTCTGCAAGCTGCTTTTTCAAAAG